>Ga0116226_10003366_pt1 | contig 14135 bp, 11 predicted proteins | sample S1TSphfallax_FD_89692 | JGI IMG/M metagenome (GOLD analysis project Ga0116226, IMG submission 89692) | Host-associated microbial communities from peat moss isolated from Minnesota, USA - S1T2_Fa - Sphagnum fallax MG | ecosystem: Host-associated > Plants > Peat moss > Unclassified | place: USA...
TAATAAATAGTTTTCGACATTGGACAGGAAATTTTTTGCTGGATGTCAATGCTTCACCACTTGAAACAGCACAGGCACTATTTGAAGCACCTTTTGTATTAGTTTCTCACGGCACTGAGTCAGACCCAATTTTCAACTATGGTAATCGCAAAGCGTTGAAACTATGGGAGCTTTCTTGGGAAGAATTTACTAGAATGCCTTCGCGGAAATCAGCCCAAGAAGTTGTGCAGGAAGAACGCGATCGCCTTTTAGCAGAAGCAGCAACTAAAGGCTTTAGCTATTTTTCTGGTGTGCGGATCACCAGCACTGGTAAACGCTTTCAGATCCAAGATGGTATCCTCTGGAATCTCTTAGATGAGCAGAATCAATTGTGCGGTCAAGCAGCAGTGTACTCTAAGTGTACATTTATCACATGATCACTGCCTCATAAATACAAGTACTAATTATAAAGCGAGATCCATCCATGAGCTAGAAGAAACTACTTACAGAATTCAGTATTGTAGAATTGGTATCTTAAAATCAGGAAAAACGCCCGTGGTTCCCATTAGAGATAATAATCCCACAAAAATAACGCCTTATGTAACTTATGGGTTGATTGCTGCCAACGTCCTCGCTTTTCTTTATGAAGCAAGTCTTCCCCCACAAGCATTAAATGGATTTTTGCACCTTGCGGCTGTAGTTCCACGAGAACTCACCTTAAGCTTTGCTGGTATCTCTCTACATCAACCAGTACCAGAATGGGCAACTTTGATTACCTCGCAATTTTTGCATGGTGGTTTCTTGCACTTAGCAGGCAATATGCTGTTTCTCTGGATTTTTGGTAACAACGTTGAAGATAAGTTAGGTCATACCAAATATTTGCTGTTTTATTTATCTTGTGGTGTTTTGGCATCCTTAACACAGTGGTTCTTCGCTCAAGATTCTAGCATTCCTTCTTTGGGTGCAAGTGGTGCGATCGCAGGCATTCTGGGTGCATATATTCTCCGCTTTCCCAACGCTGAAGTTCTCGGCATAGTACCTTTAGGATTTTTCTTCCCAACTTTCCGCGTCCCCGCATATTTCTTTTTGGGATTCTGGTTTCTTGAACAAGCTTTCTACGGGCTTGCTAGTCTCGAAACACCTACCAACATCGGCATGGAAAGCGGTGGTATTGCCTACTGGGCCCATGCCGGCGGATTTATCTTTGGGGCAATTCTCGGCCCACTATTGGGTTTATTTAACGATAAATCCCAGGAAGAATCTTGGTACAAATAATTCCTCAAAGTATCGTTGTTACCCTCAATTATACTGATTGGTTTAATAATTGAAATTGCCTAAACTTCGCAACTGCCAGCCTTACAAGCTATATTGCAGTTAGCCAATAATTTAGGAAAAACACCTGTGTTTCCCCTCTACGACGAAAATTCGACGCGAATCACCCCGTATTTCACCTACGGGTTGATTGGCATGAATATTTTAGTTTTTATTCACGAGGTGAGCCTGTCAAATGCACAATTGAGTCAGTTTTTAAATCAGTATGCGGTAGTGCCTCAACACTTAACCACCAATTTTAATGGAGAGTGGATAACATTATTTACGTCGCAATTCTTACACGGTGGTTGGTGGCACTTAATCTCGAATATGTTGTTTCTCTGGGTTTTTGGCAACAATGTTGAAGACCGTTTAGGACATTTCAAATATTTAATTTTTTATTTGGCGTGCGGTGCTTTAGCTGCCTTGTGCCAATGGTTTATTGGCATGAATTCTCATATTCCTTCCTTGGGGGCAAGTGGTGCTATTTCTGGAGTTTTGGGTGCGTACATTATCCGCTTTCCCCATGCTAAAATCATGACTTTAGTATTTTTGGGGATTTTCATCACCACAATCAGAATTCCAGCACTAGTAATCATTGGACTTTTCTTTGTGCAGAATGTCATCTCTGGTCTTGCTACCCTACAAACAGCGGCTCACATGACTGTGCAAACAGGTGGAGTTGCCTATTGGGCCCACATTGGTGGTTTTGTTTTTGGGGTAATTCTCGCTCCCCTATTTGGGTTGTTTAGACGTGACTAATGAGCGTTGGCAATTAAATCTCTTTCCCATTCCCTATTTTCCATGCTTTTATGTTTTACTGGCACCTGCTGACACTTCTTCTGATTCTTCAGCAGTTTTCGGTTTTACCTCAGATGTAAATCCTGGTGGTTCTACGACTTCTTGCGGTAGAGAAACAATAATATCAGCCCCATTGATAATAGCTCCTAACAACCCTAGTTCCGATTCAACCAATTGATCAATTGCTTCACCCAGCATATTCTCTTGTGTATAGTGTGGTCGTGCTACTAGTACTATGCCATCGCTGTAGGGTTGAATTAACAGCGGGTCATTGGATATACTAAGAGGACTTGTATCTAAAATAACCAAATCAAAACGTTCGCGCACATCCTCCATCAGCCGCCGCATTTCGCTAGATTCAAGAATAGCAGCAGATTGCCGCACAGGGCCAGGGCTGGGAAGAATGTATAAATTTCCTACATCAGGGACTAAACGAATACATTCACTTAAGTCAGCGTAATAACGCAGGGGTTCAATAGTAGCGTCGGGGTCAGGAATTACTTTCAAGGATGTACAACGGGAAGGCGATCGCAAATCTGTTTCGATAATCAAGGTTCTTTTACCAGCACGGGCAGAAGCTATACCCAAGTTATAAGCACTTGCGGTCTTCCCCTCTAGGCTGCTGGTGCTAGTAATCAACACCACTTTTAAGTTTTTACCACCAATCCGGCGCAGATTACTGCGGAATTTTTCATAAAATTCTAAATAAGGAGAATCCGCAGAAATTATCACCGGCACTGCTTCTTTATCCAAATCATCAACTGGCATTAAAGGCAATTCTCCCAACAATGCCACTTCCCGTTGCTTGAGGCTTTCGCGGATATCCTCCCTGGTTTTGAAAGTCCCTTCCAGCGATCCCAACAAAAATATTACCCCGCCACCAATCAACACACCTAAGAAACCGCCCACAGCAAGAGTAATAGGTACACTTTTAGGGGGTTTGATGTCAGCAGCAACTGTGGGATGTCTGGCAATGCTAAGGCTACTGGTAGTTTCTGCCTCTGCGGTTTTAGCATCGGTTAGCTTCACTTGCATCTGGTCAAAGATGGCTTTTTTGAGTCCAACCTCTTGTTCTAAACGCGATCGCTCTAATTGCTTATTGGGTATCAGAGAATACTCTCGCCGTAGTAGCGCTTCTTGTTGGATCTCTTGAGCTAGTTGTTGTTGCAGCGTGTCCCGTTGGGTTTGCAAAGACACCATTTGGTTTGCCAACTGCTGACGGGCTGGGTCTAAGCTACTTTGGGTGCGAATACCTGCAATGTTACTTTGAAACGGAGCCGCCGTACCATCACCACCTAATACTTCAGCAGCACGTTGTTGCAGCAATTCCTCAGCAGCTTGTTTCTGACGCTGCAACTGAATCATCGTTGGATGTTCCGGTCGCAAATCTTTTCTGAGTAAGGCAATTTGCGACTCACTTTGATAAATTTGCGCTCGCAAGTTAGCAATAATGGGATCAGCACTCAAAGCAGAAGAAACATAAGCCTGTCCGACTGTTAAGCCTAACTTACTTTGTAAACTGCGAACTTGACCATCAACCCCAGAAATAGTCAATTGCATTTGCCGTTGTAGATTTTGGCTAGCAGTAATGGCATTTAGCAAACTGCCATTCTCCGCTGCTAATATTGCCGTTCGTTCAATGCGATCGTACTGTTCTAACTTTTTTTCGGCAACTTGTAATTCTCGTTTAGCCTGTGGTAAGCGATCGTTAATCTTTTGAATAATTGCTTGTAATCGCCCAGTATTAACATCACTGCTCAACTTAATCATGGCTTGCATCAATTCCGCCAAGACCTGTATCGCTCGTTTGGCATCAGTATCTACATATTTCAATTCCAAGATACTAGATTCCAAGTCTCCAGTTCTGGGATTTTTTTTAGGTATAGAAATAACGATACTAGCAGCGAGTTTTGCCGGTTTGACATCGACTTTCTCTGCCACTGATGCAATTATCTGGCTTGATAATAAAACGTCTTGAGTCAGATCCTTTCCTTGCTGTTGGATTTGAGTACCAGTTGTAGAGAAAGAAACTGGTGGACTACTATAGGTAAGTGCGGCAGATGCTATATAGCTAGGAGGTGGCTCTGGTTGCATAGCCACCACAGTTGACCCTGCTACAACTAGAGCAAAACTTGCTAGTCCAATCCACTTGTACTTATCAAAAGCAATAATATAGCGTTTAACAATTGGTGGGGTCATGGTCGCTTCGCTCCAATTAAAAATTAAAAATTAAAAATTAAAAATTAGGAAGCACCAAACTAAAGATAGTGGCTTTGATACAAAAAAGCTATCAATTTCCTACTGGATATCTCAGTTGATATCTTTAAGATTTTTTTATTAATGAATTCAAAGATAAGTTGCAGATGTGGCTTCCTGCACTTCAAACTATGTCCAGCTTGGATCTTTACTTTTATAGTCACTAATTTTATCAATTGCTGCCACCGAAGTTTTTAAAGAATTGGAGGAATGACTGGACATTGAAGAATGGTTGGGTAATGGTAGTCAATATATTAGTAATTTGACCGATGAGGTTCCGACCAACAACAATAACATCATTATCTTGAAGCGCCACATTTTGAGATGCATCGCCTCCTAGAGCTTTTTTCGCATCAAGTTTCTGGGTAACAGCTCTACCTCGTTCCGGATCAAAGCGAACCAGAGCGATATCCCGAAGATTAGCAGTATCCAGATTTACTCCTCCCAAAGCATCGACAAATGTACTACCGTTAGGTAATGCTTGAACAGAAATACCTCCTGCTGCGTAGTTTAAAACCCGGACTCTAATCTGTGATACTGCTAAGGATGAACGTGCTACTAAATTGCGGTCATAACCGTCATCATTACCAACTTCCCGACGGGGGATGAGTATCGCATCTCCATCTTGTAAGCGGAAATTAGGGATTGAACCGCCATTTTGCAATGCTGCATATAAGTCAATAGTTTGTGAAATCACAGAACCATCGATTAACTTGCGGCGTACTTGTATTTGTCGCAGATCTGCATTCAATGTTGAACCACCAGATATTAGCAACGCATCTGTAACACGGGGTGTTGGTGAATTAATTGGATAAATTCCTGGCCGAAATATTTCCCCGCTAATGGTAACTTGAACTGGTCGCGCCACTGCCAAGGATACTATTACGATTGGATCTGGTAAAATGCGACTTAAACCCAAGCGAATTTTTTCTTGAGCTTCTTCCAAAGTTAAACCTTGTAAAGAAACTTTTCCCACTTGCGGCACGATAATGTTGCCTTCTGGACTAATTACAGTTTGAAAACTTAAGTCTTGACGTTGCGTTGCTAATGCTAAGACTATTACTGGATCAACCACATAACGATTTAAGCCCAAACGAATTTTTTCTTGAGCTTCTTGCAAAGTTAAACCTTGTAAGGAAACTTTTCCTAGTAATGGCACTACAATGTTACCTTCTGGGTTGATTAAAGCCTGAAAACTCAAATCTGGAAAACGCTGAACCGCAACGCTAATTCCATCTCCTATTCCTAAGCGGTATGGGCCGGGAGGACGCTGAAGCACGACGCTAATTGTATCTCCTGGACCCAAGAAATAGCGCCTGAGTTGGGGCGAAATTTCCTCATTTGCACTTGGAGGTACAACCTCAGTACCCGGCACAGGCGGGGGGGGTTGTATCGGTGATTTTCTTTGAGATGGAAAAGGCTGGGCAACAACAAGTTGGATAGGTGTTGTTAAGAAAACTCCTACTTGAAGACCGACAAAACACAGGGCGCTGAATGCACGCATATTAAGAACTGGGATCTATGAACATCGGTGCAGAAAAACTGATATGGAAATTAGTCGCGCCGAGTCGTTATTTTACTCTATAAATGTCCTCAATGTCTCTAGTGTCTGCAAGTATTTACCAAGAGAAAAAGAAGAATTTTGCTAAATTTAATTTCTAATTTCATATTAGTAACATCTTTTAGCTAAATAGAGATACTTTGGCATCTGTAACAGACTCTACAAAGGGCCTGCCATCAGTTCAGCCTGCACTTTTTCTCCGATAGACTGGGCTAAAGACCAAAATGTTTCTACCTGCCCCAAAGGTTCCATTGGAATCAGAATGCTCACACCCACCCAAGGAATGCGTTGCTTGCGCCACTGGGCCAATTGATCTGCCAAGAACCAGTGGAAAGGTGATGGATTTCCGCCGTCTGGCATAGCGTACCATTGCAAAATAGCAAAGGTTTGCTGTGGTGTGGAGGCGCGAAAGAACCTAGCTTCTACTTTAGTTTCGACATGAGATGCCAACTTTGCAGGTGGTTTCACAGTAAATTCAGCAGAGCGATATTGAGCTATATCCCACTTTCCCCAACGTGACCTTCCCCAGCCGTTAACGTCTGTCCACTCTACTTCTGGTTGATCCATAGGCCCATTTTGCGGCAGCAAAAGCAGGATTGCCTGAGATTGGGAACCTTCTTTTTTAAGTACCTGCAAAGACCATTTATGTTCGCCTATTTCCTGTTCTGTTTGTTCTATAGTTTGCCAACCAGGAAGGGCTAACCCACTATTGCGGATCTGTTTTAACTCGTTGAGGGTAGTAACAGGTGGTGGCTGTTTCCATTGCCAGTGTCCTGTAAGATATCCGGGAACCCCTCCCAATACCAGCAGCAGTAGTAATAACAAAAGTGCTGCTACCTGACTCAATTGGTTTTCTTTGAAAAACTTGGAGAAGGAAATCATCAGTAAAATTTGTAATACTTAGGCAAAATTTTACTTCATAAAATCACACCATGAGTTCAGTAATATTTATGAGTAGAGAAAGAGCAGGGGCAAAGGGGCGGGAGAAGAATAACAATGCCCCATGCCCCATACCCAATGCCCCATGCCCAATGGTTCTAACTTTCTCCTTCTTGTTGAGTTTCTAGAGATGTTGAGAAATAGCTATTAATCCAATTCAGTAAGGGCACTAATGACACCAGCATACAAGCAGAGTAGAGATCACCTCCCCAACCCTGATGCAGGCATTTAAAAGCCGCTTCTTGACCTGTGCCGTGAAAGAAAGTCAGTAAGGTATTACGAATGATATTGGCAGTAGTACTAATTACCACGGCAATAGATAAAAACGATACAGTTATGCGGCGTGAAGACAAAGCGTCTGTCCAATAAAGCAGCATCAAGCAGACGTAGAGAGTCGTGAACAACATTTTCAGCCCTGCACAATAGGGAGCAACTTCCACAATCCGTCCTCCTACGTAGAGGTTTGTCTCATAGACGCTTACTTCCATACCAAATTGATTCAGTATGAAGCCTGCGGTGCCAGCGATGAAGCTTTGGAGAGGCAAAGTATAGGGAGCAATGAGATAGGGGGCTGCCGTTGGGGTTGCCAGAAATACTAGTAGCAGAGAGAATCCTTGCGATCGCAAACCTGCTATTCCTTTAAACCATAAGCATAATCCTGCCAAAATAACGGGCAAGGAAAGGTTAACCCACTCTGTAACACCGCTAAGATAAAACACTGCTCCTAATAATAAGAAAACAGGACTCAAAGGATTGATGGTATCTGGTAAACGTTTCCACTTTTTCCGGTTCATCCAGGACAGATAAGCAGCAAATGGTAAACCAATAATTCCGTGGCTGAAATATTCGTGTTCTGTACTGATATTTTTGTTCAGCCAACCATCCAACCAGTGTAGCAATATAGGCGCATAAAGCAGCAGCAAAACGCCTAAAATAGCTAGATTTAATAAGTCTGAGACGTTTCTGTTTTTAATCTGTTGGTGGAGTACCATGATTTTTAGTAATTCAAAAACTGCGAGGGTAGTCATTGGTCATTAGTTTTAGACAAAGCACAAATGACAAACTTCTAATTATTTAGATGCACATTAGTTATGAATTAAATTCAGGCTACCACGCTGCCAAGGTCAGCACGGGAGGGTTCATCTACCTTAAAAGTTGCTGAGACTCCATGAGCGATCGCTGCTACAACTTCTTTAATTTGGCTACTGTTCAACCCAGGATACATCGGTAATGATAATATTTGCTGTGACAATTTTTCTGCTTCTGGAAAATCTCCAGGCTGATAGCCTAAGTTGGTGAATGCTGGCTGGAGATGACAAGGAATTGGGTAGTGAATGCCAGTTTGAATTCCTACTGCTGTGAGCTGTTCCTGGAGTTGCTGGCGTTCTATTGGGCAAGAATCATCAATTTTAATGACGTAAAGATGATAAATGTGTCCTGTATCACTTTGGTTTTCCATAGGGATAATACCAGCAGTTGCCAAAGGAGCTAGTTCGTTATTATACTGCTGGGCAATAGCCAGGCGATCGCGATTCCACTGTGGCAAATATGGTAGTTTCTGGTGCAAGACAGCCGCTTGCAAAGTATCCAAGCGGCTATTTGTTCCTGGTTCAGTATGAAAATACTTTTGCGATGCTCCATAATTTCGCAAACGCACCATCTTCTGGGCTACATCTGAATCTCGTGTCAGCAGCATTCCTCCATCCCCAAATGCTCCCAAATTTTTACTGGGATAGAAACTAAAAGCTGCTGCTATTCCTACTGAACCGGCATGATATCCGTCTCTTTGGGCAAGGTGTGCTTGGGCCGCATCTTCAAAAATTAATAGTTTGTAGGTATCAGCAAACTTCAATAGCTCACGCGGTGATACCATCTGACCATAGAGATGCACAGGGATAATTGCTTTAGTCTGAGGCGTAATTGCTTTTGCTGCTTTCTTTAAGTCAATTAAAGCTGTTTGGCGATCGCAATCTACCAGAATTGGCTTCGCGCCAGCTCGGATAACCCCAATCAAGGTTGCGATAAAAGTGTTTGCTGGTAAAATTACCTCATCGCCAGCCCCAATATTACACGCTTGTAATCCGAGAGCGATCGCATCTGTTCCTGATGCAACACCAACACCATAAGCTGCCCCAGACGCTGCTGCAAATGCTGCTTCAAAATCTGAGAGTGCTTGCCCTAAAATAAAATCTCCCTGTTCCAATACAGATTGGATTGCATATTGCAATTGCATTTGAATTGGTTCGTGTTGTAATTTCAGGTCTACAAAAGGAACTCTAATAGTCATTTTATTCATTACCAATTGTCCTCAAAAAATATTTCCTCGTATGGAAAAAAGAGAAAAACCTGCACAATTTTCAGCATGAAATTGTAATAGGTTTAATCTATTGGCTCGAAACTTATATCAAATATCTAGGATTGTCAGCTATATCTGCTATCTATTATCAGTAATTTTTGCGATAAAAGTTACACAACTATTTTTTTCTGCGTAAATTTACCCTGGATATACCAGTCAGAATTTTTCCTTCTGTACATAAAGAATGACAGCCTCTTTGTATTGTATCCTTAGCATTAGCTTACCCTGACTGAATGCAAATCTAACGCAGTCTGATTGTAAAATCTCAAGCAATAAAAACTACACCAGTGCTAAACAAAGAACATTCAGCACCCGTAACTAGTAACTAGTACCGCTTCTCTGCGAGACGCTACGCGTAATTCGTAATTCGTAATTCGTAATGACACTCGCGGACTCGCTTTTCGCGTCGCTTTCGTAATTCGTAATTACCATTGCGTAAGGGTTTTAGACATTCACAATGGGTAGTTTCTTTCCGCCGTGCTGTACTAGTTCATACCGCGTCGCCGACTCAATGTCAGGGATAAAAAATTTCTGCCCCAAATTTGTTTGTCAGAGGCAAAATTAGGGAATGCTTAAAAATAGCAATTGATAACCCAGAAATAGGGATTATATCAATTACAGTATCGAGAAATCATTAAGGTAGCAGTGGCAATGATAGAGCCTGAAAACAAATTATTTGCCCTAAAGGATGGTTGGGATTCTCATGAATCAAGAGAACAACAACGCCTCAAAGCTTTGTCGGATTTAGGTTTGCGGCAACCAGAAACGATTCCGGTTTTTGAGGAAGCCACACAGACAGCTGCCCACTTTTTGGAATCACCAATTTCCATACTGGGATTTGTGGATCAAGAACGGCACTGGTTCAAGTCGGCAGTGGGCTTATCTAGACTGGGATTAATGAATCATTTGGCACAAAACCGCCAACTGTTACGCCGGGAATCCTTTTGTACTCAGGTAGTAGAAGGGCTTCAAGTATTTGTAATTAATGATACACATAAACTTACAGATCCAGTCCTTGCTAGCAGCAAGTTGGTGCAGGATTATGGTATTCGTGCTTACTTAGGAGCGCCACTAATTGATGCTGAGGGACATTGCTTGGGGGCATTGGCGGTGATGGATTTAGTGCCGCGCAATTTTACACCCCGAGACATTGAGTTTTTACAAATCATCGCTCGTTGGAGCATGAGTGAATTTGAGCGTAACCGACTCCTGCAAGGGAAACTCGAATCAAGCACTGGCAAGAACGCTCCTATATTTTCACTCAATGACGAACGTAACACTGAGATTAAAATCACCGCACCCGCTAAAGCTAGCGACTCTGTTTCTACCAAGCAACTGAAACTAGAACTTTTGGGTCAGCTAACTCAGGAGTTACGCACGCCCTTAACATCTGTACTCGGTATGGCTAGTGTTTTAGGACGTGAGATTTATGGGCCTTTGACGACTAAGCAGAGAGAATATTTGGAAATTATCCAACACAGTGGTCGGTACTTACTTTCCCTAGTAAATGAAATTACCGAACTAGGAGCTATGGATGACAACTCAACTGTGGTAAATCTAGCTCCTGTGGATATTGAAATGCTGTGCCAACAAGCTATCAATACCCTCGAAGAAGTGGCTAATCGCCGCGAACAAGATATTCGCCTGTCTATAGAACCGGGACGTAATCGCATTTGGCCCTTAGATAAAGACAAGGTGCGGCAAATGCTGTATCACCTGGTTTTCAGTGTGATTCAACTTTCGGCTACAGGTAGCTTTGTTCGCATTCATGTATCTTATAAGGAAGATACGCTCAATATTACTATTTGGGTTTCCCATCCCTGGCTAGGGGACGGGATCACTGAGGTTGATCCCTACTTCCGTCTTAATTCTTTGTCGTTGCTGGAGTTGACAGGTGAAGTAGCAAATTACAGTAATTATACAGAAAACCAGGAGCAACTAGAGATTTCATCAGTAGCAGTGGACAATTCAAAAAACTTGCATGATTCCCACTCAAAGTTCTTTGCTGCTAGTTCAGGTATAAATTTAGCTAAATCAAATGGAAGTCTTTCTCGTGAAAGCTTGGGTCTATTGCTAAGTTGTCAACTGGCAGAGTTGCACGGTGGACAAATTTTGATTCAAGGTTCACCAGAATCAGGATATCGTTATGTGCTATCTTTGCCACTGCAACTGGCGACTCCCTCGCAAGTAATTAACGATGTCTAATGGTATGGGGATTGGACATTGGGCAAAACAGTTCCGTTAGCGGATCCATTTACAGCAATCAGGAGGGGTATTGGGAAAGAGATATTTTCAACTATAATTATTGTTGAATACTAAGTACACGAAGGGCTATCTTAATTTAATATTGGCTGAAGTGGTTTCGGATTAAAGGTAGTGGCTGATGGCTATGAATTAAGAGCGTCATTACTAATTTGGAATCTCCGTTATTACCTTTTTATAGCCATAGGCATTATGATCGATTCCAAGTTCTGCGTCGGCAGGCTAATTGATCGCAATGTTTTTTATGAATTTAGTCTGGCAACGATTTACTTTATCATCTTTACCGCTCAGAGAATATCTTGCTACCAGTTACGTACACCGTTATCTGGTCGGACTGTTAAGTTCTTGGCGGCAAACCAGCGTCTTGATCCAGTGGGGAGATGCGATCGCAGCGGCTTTACTCAGCTTAGTATACGCCCTTGCACCTTTTGCTTCGAGTACATTGGTGGGCTTGTTGCTGGTGGCTTGTGTGGGATTTTGGCTGTTGTTGACTTTATCTGATGAAGCAACACCAGCAAATGTCTCGTCAGTCACTCCCATTCACCTGCTGGTATTGCTCTACTGGGGAGTTGCCGCAGTCGCAACAGCATTATCACCAGTCAAAAAGGCAGCACTTAACGACTTGGGAACACTGACCTTGTATTTGCTACTATTTGCCCTTTGTGCCAGGGTATTAAGGTCGCCTCGCCTCCGGTCTTGGATTATCATCCTTTATCTACATGTATCGTTAATTGTCAGTGTTTATGGATTGCGGCAATGGTTTTTTGGAGCCACAGCACTGGCAACTTGGGTTGATCCAGAATCTCCTCTGTCTAAGACTACAAGAGTCTACAGTTATTTGGGCAATCCCAATTTACTGGCTGGATACCTCTTACCAGCAGTAATTTTTAGCTTAGTGGCAATTTTTGCATGGCAAAGCTGGCTCAAAAAATCCCTAGCATTAACAATGTTGATTGTCAATACTACCTGTCTGATTCTGACTTTTAGTCGTGGCGGTTGGATTGGATTAGTGGTGGCAGTTTTGGCAGTGATGGCATTGCTAGTTTATTGGAAAAGTGTGGAAATGCCTCGTTTTTGGCGTACTTGGGCGCTACCAATTGTTTTGGGGGGTTTGATTGGGGTATTACTGCTAGCAGTGATATTTGTCGAACCAGTCCGCCTGCGAGTGTTCAGTATTTTTGCCGATCGCAAAGATAGCAGTAATAATTTTCGCCGAAATGTGTGGGATGCTGTCTTTGAGATGATTCGCGATCGCCCGATTTTCGGCATTGGCCCCGGTCACAACTCTTTTAATAAAGTTTATCCGCTCTATCAACATCCTCGTTACACTGCTTTGAGTGCCTATTCGATTTTGTTTGAAGTGACTGTAGAAACTGGCTTTGTTGGTTTAGGCTGCTTTCTCTGGCTAATAATTGTCACATTTAATACGGCATTTTTGCAAGTGCAACGATTGCGACGGTTGAAAAGTGGAGAAGGATTTTGGTTAATTGGAGCGATCGCTACTTTATTAGGTATGCTAGCTCACGGTACTGTAGATACTGTCTGGTATCGTCCTGAAGTCAATAGCCTCTGGTGGCTCATAGTTGCTTTAATTGCCAGCTATTGGACACCTTTAGCTCAAAATCAGACAAATTCCTTTAACTCCGAACCATTAGTAAACTAACATAAACAAGTTGTCAGTTGTTTTTCTACTAAACAACTGACAACTTTTAAATTATCTAGTCCCTGTAAGTAGTAGCACTTGGGGCATTAGGGTCACGATAAGCGGTTGATTCGTTACTACGCTTTTTGCCAGTCAAACCGCCTAGGCCTAATAGACCAATTAATCCTAGCCACCCCCAATCAAAATCATTGCGATCGTTAGTGGTCGTTGTTGGAGCAGTAGTAGTAGTAGCCCCAGAATCATTACTTGTCTGAGCTTGTGCAGATAGAATTACGGGTAAAATTCCCATACTTAAGGCAAGAACGCCAGCGCCAACAGTTGTAATGAAATTACTTTTCATAAGTTGCGACAATTCCTTATGCCATCCGAAGTTATTCACCACTGTATCGGGTCACAACCTTAACAAAATCAATCTGCGGCTATAAAATAGGAATTTTCACAACTCTGGCTTTGGATAGACAACATGCTTTTCACTCTGCTGTGCTAGTTTGGCGACAATAAACCTCAATAACTTTTCATTGCGCGTTGAATGTCACGCTGATCTTGTCGGCGTTTCAGGTCTTCTCGCTTATCGTGGAGCTTTTTACCTTTGCCAAGGGCTATACTCACTTTTACCCAGCCCCGTTTGAGATACATTTTCAAAGGGATTAAAGTTAGACCCTGCTGTTCTACTTTGCCAATTAGCTTGCGGAGTTCTTGACGATGCAACAGCAGCTTACGTGTCCGCCGTGGTTCATGATTAAAATATTGTCCACTGGCGTTGTAAGGCGAGATATGAATATTGATCAACCATGCTTCGCCATTGCGAAGCAAAGCATAGCCATCTTGGAGATTGACTTTACCCGCACGAATCGACTTCACCTCGGTTCCTGTCAACTCAATTCCGGCTTCATAAGTTTCCAGAATTTCATACAAATAACGGGCTTGACGGTTGTCAGCAATCACTTTGTAACCTTCGTTTTTGTCGCTCATTGATAATTTTGTGCGCCTTAAATTTACTTAAAAAA
>Ga0116226_10003367_pt1 | contig 14131 bp, 5 predicted proteins | sample S1TSphfallax_FD_89692 | JGI IMG/M metagenome (GOLD analysis project Ga0116226, IMG submission 89692) | Host-associated microbial communities from peat moss isolated from Minnesota, USA - S1T2_Fa - Sphagnum fallax MG | ecosystem: Host-associated > Plants > Peat moss > Unclassified | place: USA...
CAGTCCAGCATGGAGACATCCACCTTCGTAGCCTCGCCCGTGCGTTCCCGATGGAACAGCGCGGCCGCGATGCCGAGTGCGGTGTAGATCCCGGCGCCGAGATCGCCGATGGAAACGCCGATACGGGCCGGCTTCTGGCCGGGGTGGCCGGTGACGGACATGATGCCGCCGAGCCCCTGCACGATCATGTCGTAGGCGGGTTTTTTGGCCTCGGGGCCGGTATGGCCGAAACCGGAGGCGGCGGCGTAGATCAGGCGCGGGTATCTGCCCCGCAGCTGCTCCCAGCCAAGTCCCAGTTTTTCCATCGTCCCGGGACGGAAATTTTCCACGAGCACATCGGCCGAGGCCAGCAGGCGGTCCAGGATGGCGCGATCCTCGGCGCGCTTCAGATCGAGCTCGATCGATTCCTTGCCGCGGTTAATGGCGGCGAAATAGAGCGAGGCACCATCGCGGAACGGCCCGTAGGCGCGCGCATCGTCGCCGCCCGGGGGCTCCACCTTGATCACCCGCGCGCCCAGTTCGTGCAGGAGCAGCGTGCAATAGGGGCCGGCCAGAATGCGCGAGAGATCGAGGATCACGGCGCCGGCGAGCGGACCGGGGCGCAGCTTTGAGTTCGGCTGCAATGGCTCTGTCATGGTTCCTCCTCTGGGTGCAACCGCTTGGTCACCCTATCTGTTCGAATATTACGTGTGACCGCTGGGGGATCAGGGCAATGGCGCAAACCGCAACGCAGCGTTCCTGGCTGGACCGGATTTGGGGCGGCATTGCCGATCAGGGCCGCGCCTTCGTGCGCGTGCCGGCCGCCGATGTGAAGGGCGGGGAGCGGGCACGGCAATTGGCGGCCGCCCTGGTTTCGGAGCGCGGTGAGGCCTCGGGCGCAGCACTCGCGCGCGAACTGATCGCAAGCCTGCGCGCCCTGACCGAGGCGGAGCGGCTGGACGTGCTGCGCGGCATCAGCGAGGGGTTTGTACCCGATGCGCAAAAACTGCGGGAGGCCGCGGAAATCTATCTGCGGGAGCCGACGCCCGAGACTGCCACCCGCCTGCACGATGCGGCCGAGCCGCCGCGGCAGGAATTGCTGCGGCGCATGAATATGGCAACCGGCGGCACAGCCACCCTCGTGCAGTTGCGCCGCGAGATCCTGGGCCATCTGCGGCAGGATCCGGCGCTGCGCCCGCTGGATCGCGATCTGCTGCATTTGTTCTCATCCTGGTTCAACCGGGGTTTTCTGGAATTGCGGCGGATCGATTGGGATACCTCGGCGGTGGTGCTGGAAAAGCTGATCACCTACGAAGCGGTGCACGAGATCGATGGCTGGCAGGATTTGCGGCGGCGCCTGTTGCCGGACCGCCGCTGCTTCGCGTTCTTTCATCAGGCGCTGCCCAACGAGCCGCTGATTTTCGTGGAAGTGGCCCTAACGGCGGGGCTTGCCAGTTCGGTGCAGCCGCTGCTGGCGCCGCCGGCCGATTCGCAAGGCTCGCCGCCCAAAGATGCCGATACCGCGATCTTCTACTCCATTTCAAACTGCCAGGAAGGGCTGCGCGGCGTCAGTTTCGGCAATTTCCTGATCAAGCAGGTGGTGGAGGAATTGAAGGCCGAATTGCCGAAACTGAAGAAATTCGCGACACTTTCGCCGGTGCCGGGTTTTCGCGCGTGGCTGGAAGCGGAGTTTGCCGGCGATACGCCACCGCTGACCGAGGAGGAGTTGGCGACGTTGCTGCCGTTTGCAGCGTCTTTCACTGCCCAGAAGGAGGTTTTCGAGGCGGCCACGGGGGGGGATTGGTGGGGCGATGCGGCGCGCGCCAAAGCGTTGCGGGGCCCATTGATGCGCCTTGCCGCCCGCTATCTGGTGCGCAGCGCGAATGCTGGGCCGCACCGGATGGACCCCGTTGCGCGCTTCCACCTTGGCAACGGGGCGCGGCTGGAGCGCATCAACTGGCTGGGCAATACGGCGCGGCGGGGGATGCGCGAATCCTTCGGGATCATGGTGAATTATCTGTATGATCCGGAGAGCATTGCGGCAAATCATGAGGCGTTTGTGAAGACTGGCCGGGTGGTGCGGTCGGCGGAGGTGGATGGGCGGTTGCAGAAAGGGTAAGAAATTCTTTTCTGAAGAAAAGAACCAAAAGACTTTTACTTCCTTCCGCGGCTTCCACGATGCAGGCCGAGCGCCAACTTTCCGCTGGCACAGGACATAAAAGTCTTTTGGTTCTTTTCTTCAGAAAAGAACTTCTTTTCTAACGGTCACCGAAATCGATTTCGCCGCCGGCGTCTTGCTTCCTGCCGCGTAATGCCAGAGCGGGATCAGCGGATTTGCCTCCGGATAATACGCGCCCGCGCACCCCGCCGGCACGTCGTAAGCCGTCACGCGAAACCCGCTCACCCGGCGGATCACGCCATCGTTCGAAGGCGTCTCGATGGTTGCAATATCCCCCTCCGCAAGATTCAGCCGCTGCATGTCGCCGGCGTTCATCAGCACCACCATGCGCGTGCCCTCGATACCGCGGAAACGGTCGCTGTAGCCATACACGGTGGTGTTGAACTGGTCGTTGCTGCGCAACGTCATCAGGCGCAGCAGATCTGGATTGTCGCCGCTCATGTCGGGATCTTCACGGAGCCCGGCCGGTGTCACGAAATTGGCTTTGCCGGTATCGGTTTTCCACACGCGCTCGCGCGCCGGCAGGGGGCGGTGGAAGCCGCCGGGTTCCCACATGCGGCGATCGTAATCGTAAAAAATATCCGGGTAGGTTTCGCCGATGGCGCGGCGGATCAGGCTGTAATCGTCCTGCCAGGCATCCCAGGGCGTTTTGGGGTTCGGCGGCAGCACCGCCTTCGCCAATTCCGCCACTAGCGAAATTTCGCTGATCAGATGTTTGGAGGCCGGCGCACGAACCCCCTTGGAGCCGTGGATGCAGGCGGTGCTATCTTCCATGGAAACCGATTGCATCCCGGTTGCCTGCCGATCCTGTTCGATCCGGCCTTTTACCGGCAGGATATAGCTGATCTGCCCGTGCACCAGATGGCTGCGATTCAGCCTGGTAGCGACATTGACTGTGAGGCGCATGTTCCGCCAGGCGGGCTCGATCCGGTGATGATCGGGGATGGCGCGCACAAAATTGCCGCCCAGCATGATGAAGGCGCTGACCTTGCCGGCCAGGATGGCCTCGCACGCTTCCACAGTATTCAGCCCCGGCTCGCGCGGCGGATCGAAACCATATTGCGTCGCCAGGCGATCCATGGGCACCAGTTCGGGCTTTTCGGTGATGCCGACGGTGCGCTGGCCCTGTACGTTCGAATGGCCCCGCACCGGGCAGATGCCGGCGCCGTCCTTGCCGATATTGCCCCGCAGCAATAGAAGATTGATGAGCATGCGGATGGTTTCCACGCCGGCGCGATGCTGCGTCAGCCCCATGCCATACACGGCGATTGCGCTGCCGGCCTGCGCATAGGTGCTGGCGGTGGCTTCCAGCGCGGCCCGAGGCAGACCGGACTCGCGTTCCAGATCCGGCCATTCCTGCCGGCGCAGCCAGGCGATGAATGGATCGAAACCGTGCGTATGCTCGGCGATGAATGCATGGTCCAGCACGGCAGGGCGCCCCGCCGATGTCGCATCGTCATCTGCCTGCACCAGCGCCTTGCAGATGCCGGTGATGGCCGCAAGGTCGCCGCCGGTTTTCACCTGGTGGTATTGCGAACTGATGCGTGTTTCCGAGCTGCTCAGCATTTCAAGCGGCGATTGCGGATTGGTGAAACGCTCCAGCCCGCGTTCGCGCAGCGGATTGAAGGTGATGATCGGCACGCCCCGCTCGCTGGCATGCTGCAGCGGGTGCAGCATACGCGGGCTGTTGCTGCCCGGGTTCTGGCCGAAAAACAGGATACATTCGGCTTTTGCAAAATCATCCAGCGTTACGGTGCCGACCGGCGATCCGATGCTCGCCGGCAGGGCCACCGAAGTAGTTTCGTGACACATGTTGGAGCTATCTGGCAGGTTGTTGTTGCCGTAGAGACGTGCAAGCAGCGCGTAGAGATAGCTCGCCTCGTTGGAACATCGGCCGGAGCTGTAGAACACCACGGATTTGCGATCCGGCGCCGCGCGCAACTCGCGGCCGATCTCGGCGAAAGCCTCCTCCCACGAAACCGGAACATAGGTGTCGGTGCCGGCCTCGTAGCGCATCGGGTGGGTCAGGCGCCCTGCCCGTTCCAGCTGGTATTCGTCCCATTCCAATAATTCAGTCACTGTGTGCGCCGCAAAGAAGGCCGGCGTGCAGCGGCGGGATGTGATTTCCCAGGCTGTTGCCTTGGCGCCATTCTCACAGAATTCAAACGGGAGCGGGGCCGCGGGTTTTGGCCAGGCGCAACTGACGCACTGAAATCCATCCACCTTGTTTTGGCGGCTCAGCGTCAGGGCCCCGCTCGCAAGAACGCCCTCCTGGCTCAAAATATGCCGCAGCGATCGCGCCGAGCCCCATCCGCCGGCGGGCCTTGTGTAGGGCTTGAACGATGGTGTTTGCGTCATTCTGGGCTCCGGTCTCCGTACGTAAAGCTGAACTGGTGCCGGGCCATCTGGTTTCTGGCGAAACCTTCACACTGAGGAAACGTAAGGAGGCAAGGACTTCTTTTTTTGAAAAAAAGAAGCAAAAAACTTTTGATAGCTGTCGCGCCGGATTGTGCGATACGCGCCAGGTGGACTCTTTGCCATGGTCACACGTGCCTACTTGATTGATCGCCCACGTGCGCCGTCACGGGCAAAAAAAGCCTTTGATCAACATGCGATTCCAGTCTTGATCAATGCGGCGGCATCGGTTGAACAAGAACTCGGCCGCATTTCGGCCGCTACGCGCGAAACACCCGCTTTAATACTCTTGGCGTCCGTGGGTTTGGGCTGGCTCATCGCCATTCGCCTTGCTCGCCAAAAATCGCCTGTCCTTCCCGTTTAGCTCCGCCCAAGCCAATGCGTGAAGGGAAGCATTTCTTTTTTGAAAGAAGGCGGAGCCTGCCCGTCGGTCATCAAAAGACTTTTGGTTTCCGAGGGCGCTACGATAGGCAAGAATAACCAGAAGAAGTAAAAGTTTTTTGCTTCTTTTTTCAAAAAAGAAGTGCTTGCCTTCTCCCGCCGCCTCGCACCGGCATACCCGCCATGCGGGCCGCGGCTTCGGGGTGCTGTAACATCGTTTTGATACGTTGGTAGGAGACGTCTATACTGCCGCCCATACCGCCATAGAAGCGGTTCGGAGGAAAGCCGTGCGCCACGCCACGACCATTCGAACGGGATATTCGCAATCCACCGATCCGGCCACCGCTGTCACGGAGCTTCATCGGGCGGTGGCGCACCCGGATGCGGCGCTGGTGATGTTTTTCTGTTCCGTGGCCTATGACATGGCGGCCTTGGCGGCCGAGTTGCACCGGCAGTTTGCCGGCATCCCGTTGATTGGCTGCACAACCGCGGGCGAAATCACGCCGCTCGGCTATATGGATGGCTCGCTCACCGGGTTCAGCCTTTCGGCCGAGGATTGCCGGGTGCGCACCGTGTGTATCCGTGATCTTTCCGGCACAGCGCCGGATGCCGGATTTTGCGCGGCGCAGGATGCGCTGGCCGGGTTGAGCGAAGGCGGCCAGGTGCCCGATTCGGAGAATAGCTTTGGGCTGTTGCTGATCGATGGCATGTGCGGCCACGAGGAAATTGTGGTGAGCACCATGCATTGGGCAATGGGCACCATTCCCCTTCTGGGCGGCTCGGCCGGAGACGATTTGCGGTTGAAGCACACTTTCATTTATCACGAGGGCGCATTTTACCGGAATGCCGCCCTGCTCGCGATGGTGCAGACCACGCGGCCGTTCCGCGCCTTCCGCTCGCAGCATTTTACCGGCAGCCGGACCAAGATGGTGGTCACGCGCGCAGACCCCGCCCGGCGCATCGTGCACGAAATCAATGCCGAACCGGCCGCCGACGAATACGCCCGTATCGCCGGTCTTCCTCCCGGGCCGGTGACGCCCGAACTGGTCGCCGAAAAGCCGCTGATGGTGAAGATCGGCGGGGAATATTATGTGCGATCGATCCAGCAGGTGCTGCCGTGCGGCAGCCTGGTGTTTTATTCGGCCATGGAGCAGGGCGTGGTGCTGACGCTCGCGGAGCGGCATGATTTGCTGGGGCATCTGGGCGGATTGTTCGCCTCCATCAGTGCTGATCTTGGGCCACCCGAACTTGTGATCGGGTTCGATTGCGTTTTGCGCTCGCGCGAGGCGGAGCGGCACCAAATCCGTCACCAGGCCGGGCGTATGCTGGCGGAGAACCACGTGATCGGGTTTAGCACCTATGGCGAACAATTTGCCGCCATGCACCTGAACCAGACTTTTACGGGCGTCGCCCTCGGACGTCCGCGGGAAGCCGCATGAGCGTTGTTCCAATGAGCACGGTGCGGGCCAGGGCACGGGTTGCCGAGCCGGATTTTGCCGCCCCCCGGATTGCCGCCCTGGAAGACGAACTGCGCAAGTTGAGGATCATCAACGCGGTGCTGATGGAGCGGGTGGAACAGGAAATGGACCCGCATGTGGATAGCGCGTTTTCGCGCATGTATCAGTCCATCGCGCTGGAAAGCTCGGTGAGCAAACGGACGGAGGCGCTGACTGGGCTCACGCGCCGCCTGCTGCGTGAGATCAATGAACGGCGCGAAGTTGAATCTGCGCTGCAGGAGGCCAAAGCTGCGGCCGAGCGTGCCAATGTAAGCAAGACCAGTTTTCTCGCGGCCGCCAGCCACGATCTGAACCAGCCGCTGAATGCGGCGCGGCTGTTTCTGGGCGCCCTGGCACAGGAGTTGCCGCCCGGACGCGCCCCGCTGCTGACAAAGCGGATCGAAGCGGCGCTCGATACGATGGACCATCTGCTGACCGAACTGATGGACATCTCCAAGCTGGATGCCGGGTTTCTGCAAGCCGAGCTCGCGGATTTCGATCTGGGGCCGCTGCTGACCGGGCTGTGCGCGGAGTTCGATCCACAGGCGGGATCGCTTGGGCTGCAATTGCGCCTGGTGCCCACGCGCGCAGTGGTGCGCACGGACCGGCATTTACTGGAACGCGTGCTGCGCAATTTTCTGGGCAATGCGATCCGTTATACCAAGTCGGGCCGCATCCTCATCGGTTGCCGCAGGAAAGCCGGGCGGCTGCGGATCGATGTGATCGATACGGGCATCGGTATTCCGAAGGAAAAATGGCAGACGATTTTTCAGGAGTTTCACCAGCTCGGCAATAATCCGCGGAGCTGCGACAAAGGGGTGGGGCTGGGGCTCGCGATCGTGGAACGCGTGGCCAGGCTGCTAGAAGCACCGATCGACGTTGATTCCGTGCCCGGCCGCGGCTCGCGGTTTTCGATCGAGGTGCCGCGCGGGCGGCCTGCTTTCGTGGAAAAATCGGCCAGCGCGCAACCGGCCGCGGCAAGTGCTGCGGATTTTGGCACATGCGAAGTGCTGGTGATCGATAACGATCCGCAGGTACTGGAAGGCATGCAATCGTTGTTGCATTCGTGGAATTGCCGCGTGATCCGGGCCAGTTCGGCCACCGAAGCGCTGGAAGCAGCAGTGCGCGCGCCGGATATCGTGATCGCGGATTACCATCTGGATGGCGGCGCCTATGGCACGGATGCAGTGGCGGCGCTGCGCGCCCGGCTGGGGCCGGATATACCGAGCCTGCTGATTACCAGCGATAAATCCACCCGTTTGCGGGCTGAATTGCGGGCAGCGGGGCATGTGGTGTTGACAAAGCCGCTGGCGCCATCGCGGTTGCGAGCGTTGATGAGTCACCTGTTGAGGAAGTAGGCAAGAAGTTCTTCTTTGAAAAAAAGAACCAAAAAACTTTGTGTTCCCCGCCACTTCCACGTTCCGGCCAGGTCCCGTACTGTGCAACCGGTGCAAGAAGTAAAGTCTTTTGCTTCTTTTCTCCAGAAAAGAAGTCTTACCTCCTCCGGATCACCCGCACCCGCACCCGCATCCGATCCAGCACCAGATAAACGATTGGCGTCGTATACAGCGTCAGTAACTGGCTCAGCAAAAGCCCGCCCACGATCGAAATGCCCAGTGGCTGGCGCAACTCGCTGCCTTCGCCAAAACTCAAGCAGAGCGGCAAGGCGCCAAGGATGGCGGCGCAGGTTGTCATCATGATCGGCCTGAAGCGCATCACGGCGGCCTGAAAGATCGCCTCTCGGCTGTCCATGTGTTCGTTGCGTTCCGCTTCCAGCGCGAAATCGATCATCAGGATCGCGTTCTTCTTCACGATGCCGATCAGCAGGATCATGCCGATCAGCGCAATAATGGTGAACTGGATGCCAAACAGCATCAGCGCCAGGATGGCGCCCACGCCGGCGGAAGGAAGCGTGGAAATGATCGTGATAGGATGCACGAAACTCTCGTAGAGTATGCCGAGCACGATGTAGATTGCGCCGAGGGCTGCCACCACCAGCAGCGCCTCGCCGCTCAGCGATTGTTCGAACACCAAGGCGGTGCCGGCAAAACCGCCGGTGATATCGGCCGGCAACTGGATGGCGCGCGTGGCGCGCGCAATCGCCGCCTGCGCATCGCTCAGCGATTTGTTGGCCGGCAGGTTGAACGATATCGTGGTGGCCACGAACTGGCTCTGGTGGTTCACCGCGAGCGGCGTGTCCCCCGGCCCGAATTTGGAAAAAGCCGAGAGCGGAACCATCGATTCCACCGAGGTTGCAACCGCGGCACCGGTGGAGGAGCTGCCTTTGCCGGTGGCGCCGATGGAGGATTGGGCAGCCGTGCGCACGGCATTGTTGGCCGCCGATGTGGTGGCGGACGTGGAAGCGCTGGAACTGCTCGTGGGGATACCCGCGAGCACTGTTCCATTCGAGCGCAGCACGGTCGGGTTGCTCACCAGGATCACGGGGTTCGCAGCCGGCACCGTCGCCGTATTGCTCTGGCTATCCGAAACCGATGAGAGGCTCGGGGTTGTTGCCGGCTTGATGGCGGCGGGGCCGGTGCGTGCGGTGGGGGTCGTCACGGTGCCGGAGCTCAGCGCCGTGGTCTGCGATCCGCCGGGCTGCGCGCCGGATGTGCTCACCCAGATCTGGTTCAGCATCGAAGGACGCTGCCAGTATTGCGGCGCCACTTCCATCACCACGTGATACTGGTTGAGCGCGTTGTAGATCGTGGAAACCGAACGCTGCCCGAACGCATCGTAGAGCGTGTTGTCGATCTGGTACATGGTGAGGCCAAGCCGCGAAGCGGTGGCACGATCGATCACAAGGTCGGTTTCCAAACCCTTCTGCTGCTGGTCCGAACTGAGATCGACGAAGGTCGGATCCTTCTCCATCGCCGCCAGCAGCTTTGGGGCCCATTTATATACTTCTTCGGTGCTATCGCCCAACACCGTATATTGATATTGCGCGTTGCTGGATCGGCCGCCGACGCGAATATCCTGCACCGGCACCAGGAACAGCCGCCCGCCGGGCACGCGCGCCAACTTGCGCCGCAATCGCCCCATTACGATGTCCACCGGGCCGCGCTGCGCCAGGGGCTTGAGCGAGATATACATCGTGCCCGTATTGGTCTGCGAGGATCCCCCGCCGCCGCCCGAACCTGTATAGCCGACCACGCTCTGCACGGCAGGGTCCTGCCGGACGATATTCATCATCTGCGTCAGCTTTCCGCTCATCAACTGGAACGAGATGCTTTGATCGCCCTGCAGGCTGCCGATCATCATGCCTGTATCCTGCTCGGGGAAAAAGCCTTTCGGGATAATGGAAATCAGCCAGATGTTCAGGGCGACGGTGGCGAAAAATATCAGCAGCACCAGCACGCTGTGATCGAGCGCGCGGGCGAGCGTGCGGGCATAGGCATCCTGCACGCGCTGAAACAGCGAGCGCCTGGTGACTTTCCGGGGCGGGACGACGCGCAGGAATATCGCGCAGAGCATCGGCGTGGTAGTGAGCGAAATGAACATGGATATCACGATCGCCAGAGACAGCGTCATCGCAAATTCGCGGAACAGCCGGCCGACAATCCCGCCCATCAGCAGGATCGGCAGGAACACCGCTATCAGCGACAAGGTGATCGAGATAACGGTGAAGCCCACTTCGCGCGCGCCGCGCAATGCCGCTTCCGCGCGCGGCATGCCATCTTCCATGTGGCGGGAGATGTTTTCCAGCACCACGATGGCGTCGTCCACCACGAAGCCTGTGGCGATGGTGAGTGCCATCAGCGAAAGATTATCGAGCGAATAGCCGAGCAGATACATGCCCCCGAAAGTGCCGATGATGGAGATCGGCACTGCAATGGCCGGGATGATGGTGGCGCGGCCGTTGCGCAGGAACACATATACCACCGCCACCACCAGCAACACGGCGATGATCAGCGTGCGTTGCGTGTCGTTCAGCGAAGCTCGGATGGTGGTGGAGCGATCAGACGCAAAGTTGATATCGATATCCTTCGGCAGCGCCGCCGCCAGTTGCGGGATGGCGGCGCGGATACCGTCGATCGTGGTGATGATGTTGGCGCCCGGCTGGCGGAACACGATCACCAGCACCGCCGGCTTGGAGTTTGCGAGGCCGAGATTGCGCAAATCCTGCACGCTGTCTTGCACGTCCGCCAGGTCCTGCAGGCGAACTGGATCGCCGTTGCGGTAGGCGATGACGAGGTTCTTGTATTCGTCCGCGTGGTTCGATTGATCGTTGGTGTAGATTTGCCAGCGCTGCGGCCCGATATCGATATCGCCTTTCGGCGCGTTGGCATTGGCGTTGCCGATGGCGGAGCGCACGTCTTCCAGGCCGATACCGTAATGGAACAGCGATTGCGGGTTAAGCTCCACGCGTACGGCGGGCAGGGCGGCGCCGCCGATGATCACTTCGCCGACGCCCGAGAGTTGCGAAAGCTCCTGTTCCAGCACCGAGCTTGCGGCATCGTACATCTGGCCGCGGGTGAGGGTGCGGGAGGTGAGGGAGAGGATCAGCACCGGCGAATCGGCCGGGTTCACCTTGCGATAGGTGGGTTGCGAAAGAAGGTTGCTGGGCAGGTCGGCTTGCGCAGCGTTGATGGCGGCCTGCACATCCCGCGCAGCGCCGTTGATATCGCGATCGAGGCCAAATTGCAGGATGATGCGCGCCTGGCCGGTTTGGCTTTGCGATGTCATTTCGGTGACGTCGGCAATCTGGCCGAGATGGCGTTCGAGCGGCGCGGAAAGGCTTGTGGCGACCGTATCGGGGCTGGCACCTGGGAGTTGCGCCTGCACCATGATGGTGGGGAAATCGACTTGCGGCAGGGGCGAGACGGGTAGTTTCGCGTAGCCGAGGAAGCCGGCGAGCGCGATTGCGACCGTGAGGAGCGTAGTGCCGACGGGGCGCCGGATGAAGGGGGCGGAGATGTTCATAGGAAGAAAGGCCAGGGGCTCTGCCCCCCATTCTTCAAGATTGGGACCCCGCTGGGGGGTGACCCCGCAGACCCCCATTTCCTGGAATTGACGGTGCAGGGGCGCTGCCCCTGGCGGGGGGCCAGGGGGCAGAGCTCCCTGGTGTCATGTGCCGCCATCATTCCGCCAAAGCCGCCCCAGGCCGCCTTCTAGACAACCTCACCGCCACCCGATCGAACGCCAGATAAATCACGGGCGTCGTAAACAACGTCAGCAACTGGCTCACCGCAAGCCCGCCCACGATCGCAATCCCCAGCGGCCGCCGCAATTCCGATCCGGTGCCGGTGCCCAGCATCAGCGGCAGCGCACCCAGCATCGCCGCCATCGTCGTCATCAGGATCGGCCGAAAACGCAGCAGGCACGCCTCGTGAATAGCCTCCAGCGGCGGCTTGCCCTCCACCCGCTCCCGCTCCAGCGCAAAATCGATCATCATGATCGCGTTTTTCTTCACGATGCCGATCAGCAAAATAATCCCTATAATCCCGATGATATCCAGATCGAGCCCCGCAATCCGCAGCGCCAGCAATGCCCCCACGCCGGCGGAAGGCAGGGTGGATAAAATGGTGATCGGGTGGATGAAACTCTCATAGAGCACACCAAGCACGATATACACGGCCACCACCGCCGCCAGGATCAGCAGCGCCTCATTGCCCAGCGATTTCTGAAACGCCGATAGCGCACCCTGGTAAGAACTCAAAAACGTGTCCGGCAGCCCGATATCCCGCTCCGCCTGCTTGATATCGGTCACCGCGGGGCCGAGCGAGGCGCCCGGCGCCAGGTTGAACGAAATAGTCACGGCCGGAAATTGCCCAAGATGCTCGATCTGCAAAGGCCCGTTATGCTCCGAGACATGCACGATGGCCGAAAGCGGTACCTGCCCGGTGGTCGCTGTCGAAGATGGCACATACAGACCCGACAGCGCCTGATCGATGCTGCGCACATCCTTCAGATTGGCGTTGAGGATCACCCGATACTGGTTGGATTGCGTATACAGCGTGGAGGCGATGCGCTGCCCGAACGCATCGTAGAGAACGTTGTCGATCGTGGCGGGGGTAATGCCGAAGCGTGCAGCCGTCGGGCGATCGATCACCAATTGCAGATCCTTGCCCTGGCCTTCCATGTCGCTTTGCACGTCGACGAAATCGGGGTTCTGCTTCAGCCGCGCCAGAAGCTTCGGCACCCATTCGGCAAACTGCGTCTGGTCCGGATTTTCCAGGAAAAACAGATATTGCGCGCGGCCCACCGTGCTGTCGATCGTGAGATCCTGCACCGGCTGCATGGAAAGCGTGATGCCGGTTACGTCCGCCACCTCATCGGCCAGGCGGCGGATGATCTGCGCCGCACTCTCGCTCCGCTGGTCGCGTGGTTTTAGGGAGATCAGGAAGCGCCCGGCATTCAGCGTGGTGTTATGGCCATCCACCCCGATGAATGAGGAAAGGCTCACCACATCCTTGTCCTTCAGGATAGCATCGGCGAGAGCCTGCTGCTTGCGCTCCATCTCAGCAAAGGAAATATTCTGGGCGGCACTGGAAATGCCCTGGATCGCGCCGGTATCCTGCACGGGGAAAAACCCCTTCGGAATCTCCTCGAACTGGAACACAGTAAGGCCGATGGTCAGGATCGCCAAAAGCAGAATGAGCCCCTGGTGGTCGAACACCCATACCAGCCCGCGATCGTAAGCTCCGATAATACGCTCGAACCCGCGCTCCGCAATCATATCGAAGCGGCTGCGCCCGCTCTCCGGCCGGTGCCGGATCATGATCGCGCACAGCATCGGCACCAGCGTGAGCGAGACCACCGCAGAGAGCACGATGGTGGTGGATAGTGTTACGGCGAACTCATAGAACAGCCGCCCCACCACATCGCCCATGAACAGCAAAGGGATCAGCACCGCAATCAGCGAGACGGTGAGCGATATGATGGTAAAACCGATTTCGCCGGACCCCTTCAGCGCCGCTTCCATCGGCCCCATCCCGCCCTCCACGTAGCGGGCGATGTTTTCGATCATCACGATCGCATCGTCCACCACGAATCCGGTCGCGATGGTGAGCGACATCAACGAAAGGTTATCGATAGAAAAACCGAACAGGTACATGCCGCCCAGGGTGCCCATCAGAGAGAGGGGTACTGAAAGGCTCGGGATAATGGTGGCCGGAATGCTTCGCAGAAACACGAAGATCACCAGCACCACCAGCACCACGGAAAGCCCGAGTTCGAATTCCACGTCGGCGACCGAAGCACGGATGGTGGTGGTCTGGTCGGAAAGCACGCGCACATCCACAGCGGCCGGCAGGGTGGTTTCCAGTTTCGGCAGCAGCGCCTTGATGCCGTTCACCACGGCGATCACGTTCGATCCGGGCTGGCGCTGGATGTTCACGATGATGGCCGGTGTCCGGTTCGCCCATGCCGCGAGTTCGCTGTTTTCGGCGCCATCGGTCACGGTCGCCACGTCCGAAAGGCGGATTGCATCGCCGTTCTTGTAGCCCAGGATAAGGTTCTTGTAATCCTCGGCGCTTTGCAGCTGATCGTTGTCGTTGATGGTCGTATCTTGCGCCGGTCCGTCGAAATTGCCCTTGGGCGTATCGGTGTTTTCGTTGGTGATGTCGGTGCGGATATCGTCGATCGCAATCCCGTAGGCAGCGAGTGCGCGCGGGTTCACCTGGATGCGCACGGCGGGGCGCATGCCGCCGGCAAGGCTCACCAGGCCCACGCCCGAGAG
>Ga0116226_10003368_pt1 | contig 14127 bp, 8 predicted proteins | sample S1TSphfallax_FD_89692 | JGI IMG/M metagenome (GOLD analysis project Ga0116226, IMG submission 89692) | Host-associated microbial communities from peat moss isolated from Minnesota, USA - S1T2_Fa - Sphagnum fallax MG | ecosystem: Host-associated > Plants > Peat moss > Unclassified | place: USA...
AATTTGTGTTTTTCTCAAGCAATTTCGACTAATTTTATCACCAAATTTTACACTTTAGAGATTTCAAGACCTGACAGCTTTTTGCACCTCCCCAAGAGGTACTTTTAGATGCAGCTTTCTCCCTCGGGCAGCAAGAAAGAAATTGCTTCTTGTCTCGGTTGTAGCTGTAGATTGTATACTTTTTTGGTTTCACTTTCCTCTTTTGACAGTTTTCTTCGCTCCGGCCACTCTCTGTCACTTCCTTTTTCGCGCCGGATACCCTACGCGTCGTGCAGCTTGTTTTGGACATGTGAAGATTGCTTTTGCATACTATAAAGCTCCGTGTACAATTCTCATAAGTTGGCGGCTTAGTTGCAGTTTGAAGAGATCCTGTGCGTCTTGCTGTTTTCGACCATCGTTTCCCGTGGGAGGTTGTCGTAGAACCAGTGGTCGAGCTTCATGTAGCTGCCCTGAAGTGTACTGTCCAATGTGGTGTGGAGACTACAGAAGATCAGTCGTGTGTGTCTCGGTGTTGCGTCGTTCCTGGACGGGGAACATCCATGGAAAATTCGCATGGTAGGTATGTTGCTAAGTTCGATGATTTTCCTGTCTCCCGTGAGAAATTAACGATGTACTCCAGCGTCGGTAGCTCCCAACGGTCGGTGTCTTGAAGTTTTGCTGTTAATTTTCGACTCTGGCTACTCTGGCGTCTCCATTCTCGTAGCCGATGACCATCTCCGTGGTATGCTACCGGCTTGCAAGCAACTTTATTTTCTAGAGCATCTACTAGACTATAATTGGTGGTGTTCTGGTAGATCGACTCCTACAGTCATGCTTTCTTGTTGGTTGTGAATTGATTGTTTGCTGAACGCGTGGAATCAGATGACGGATCAACCCAATAAGTTGCTTTCCAATGTGACTTGCAGTTCTTGTTTCGTGAGTTCATGAAATGCCATTCTATAACTAAGGAGTCGTACTTGTTCTTGCTCAGGACCTCGAACCATTTTGAACGATTTTCTGCAGATTTTCTTTGCATTGACTGGATTGAACCTCCGTCTATGCGCCAAATTTGAGGTACTATGCATATGTTTTTTTTCGGAAAATTGCAGCGTGGTGTTGAAATTTAATAGCAACTTCTCAGCGCTTCATCTGTCAATGTCGACATTTTTTCTGGTGCTTAAGACTGATGAGTTTCAGCTGTTGTTCCAGATGATGCATGATTTCCGGGTGCTTCACTCTCATCTTTAGGATTTTTTGCTGAACATGGGTCTTGCTTGGGGTCTGATGGTTTGTGAACTCTTTTATCACGTGAGGGTAACTCTTTGTTTAAGAGTCAACAACCGTCTAGTAATCATGTCAGCAGATCCAATCACCAGCTGAATATCAAATTATGTACTGTTTTCTCACGGTTTCTCGGTGTAATGTTGCTGCAGAGCTTTTGGAGTGGTATGGTATATGTATTTGTGGCAAGGTTATAGAGTCTACAAAGTGACTCTCTATTGCTTGCTTGGGAGTTCGGACAAGAGTTCAACAATGTGCAACAGGGTATCCTATTTGTAACAGGAAAAAAATTTCAGGGATTTTCTCCCCTTCTTGAGGAAATGAAACAAGATGGATGCATGAGAGCGAAACGACCATTTGTATTGCGGCTTCGAACTTGCTGTTTTTCATCCATCGATTCAGAGAAGAATGGAAGCCATTTGTTTTTGAGAGTAACGCCCCATCTTTTATATGTTATAGGAACCACTACATGCAGTACGGATTTTTGAATTGCTTAAGCTCTTAAAATCAGAGCTGAATGGCACTCTACCAATGATTGGCCCTACTAAGACACGTGGTATTCATTGTGTTGCCATATCAAGGATTTATGTATGACGATAACGGATCTTGATCATTATGGCTGCTAGTGTATTTTCACCTTGGTCGAGTCTGTGATGCTAATTCATTCCCAAGCGTTTTGATTTAAGTTCTTGAGAGTAACTTTTATAAGAGCCATTTATCCAAGCACTAAGGATTCCTGGATTGCTTTCAGGTCTCTCTTAAAATCTCTTAAAATCACAGCTGAATGGAATTTTTCCAATGGTTAAGAGAAGTAGTATGCAGACTGTATCATCGATTTATTCAGAGTTTAACGAGTTATCGACCCTTAAGCCACGACAACGAATCTACGATGGCTGGTAGTTCTGTGAGTATTTTCACCTTGGTCGAGTCTGTGATGCTAATTCATTTTCAAGCGTTTTGATTTAAGTTGCCCATTTTATTATCTTGGTAGTTGATTTGGCGACCTATTCCTCAGCAAATTTTGATAGTCACTGGTGCTGTGATTTGGACTGAGGTTACTGTGCAATGTTTTGAATGTGGAATTTTGGTGGCAGAGTGATGGGCCAGCGCATCAGCTATGGCCGCCTCCTGAAGGCAATCAAAGGACTGAATTGGATGTGGTGTTGTTCCATGGGCTCCAATTAACTACGAAGGAAGGTGGTGATGCCTGGAGTAGCACATGGACACAGCGAGATCGTGATGATGTATGTTGGCCTCGAGAATGGCTGCCATATGATTTGGGGGAAGCTGTGCGCATTTTCTCTGTATCATACAATGCAGATGTAGTAGCGTCCCCTCATGGTCACGTATCAGATATTGCACACAACCTATTCCAGAATCTCATGAATCCTAGGTACAAAGTCACTTCTCTTTCATTGTGAAAATGGCATGCTTGGGCAAATGTAGTGGTTTCACTCACAAATAAATGGAGCAACTAAAATTTTCAGATATAAGATTTGTAACCCGTCCTTATTGTCATCTCTCAGTTGCATAGAAAATAAGTGGTACTATATCAGCCAATTAAAGTCATTTAATTATGCCTTGAAAAATTATCATAGTGATTGAATATCTTTTTTGCAGATATGAATGGCATAATCCTATTGTGTTAATTGGCCATAGTTTTGGAGGGCTGGTGTTGAAGAGCTTGGTTGTAAAATTGAAGAGGGCATCAACCAACACGAATCTTTCCAATTCGTGGTCCAGAGTTCAACTACAGTGTGTGAATGTGTTTTTGAGTAATGTCACGGGTGTGGCTTTTTATGCTGTTCCACATGCTGGATCAACCAATATTCCCAAATATGTGAACAAGTTGTTGAAACACAACAACGGACAGAAACCTGGAATAATGGGTAACATTCAACCCCAGCAGCGAGATATGGAACAGTTATCAGTGGATTTTGGTCGTATTGTCAATGAAAACAAAATCAATGTATATGCTTTTTGTGGGGGGAGGCCAATGGAGCAAGTGGTACGCATGTGTTGGATGAAATTGGAGTTTTTGCAACCAAATATCGTGATGTTTTGATGTTGTTTGGTGCTGAGATTTGCAATTTGTGTTCTATGACTGGACTAGGGAATTTTGGTGGATGAAACCTCGGCACGACGATCAGCTGCAGATGACTTTTACATGATTGAGGATGCTGATCACATGGAGGTGTGCAAGCCCCCAAGTAAAAAACATCCCAGCTATGAGTTGCTTCTACAATTTATCGTTACTTGCAAAACGGTGAGTTTCAGTAACCTAGTTTGTTCGATATTTCATTAACATTGAAGCTTTACCTATCAGATAAAATTCTGTTATAAGGTTGAAAAAATGCTCGAGATTTTGATAAATTATGGATGTGGAGTGATTTTGATACATTATGAATGTGGAGCGATTGTTCCATGCAAATTTCCTGTTATAGAGTCTGGACTCATCATGTATCCATGTTTTATCTGTGAACAACAACTGTACTGACCTTTTGATAGTTGTCTGTTGAACCTGAAGGTGGTAAGAAGCTGTGATCAGCCTTTACAAGAGGTTCATGACTTGCCCCAGTCAATGTTTGGTCTGGAGAGCTATGTGGGAACGGTTGAAACGTCGGTGACCTCAGGAGGAAGTGAGTCAGATCCTCACTATGTGGGAGTGTTCGGCATGGGTGGAGTTGGGAAAACTCTTCTTCTTAAAAGAGTGTGTGGGAGTCCAAGAGTAAAAGTCCATTTTCAAGAAGCAATGTTCATTTGGCTCACTGTGGGTCAAAATCCTGACATAAATCGTCTATATCTGACCCTGAGTAAAAAACTGGATCTCGATCCAGAATTATATGTGAACCCAGAGGATTACAAGCGCTATTTACACACTGAGTTTATACAGAAAAGAGTGTTCCTGGTTTTGGATGATATTTGGGAAGAACAGACGCTTGAATCACTTGATTTGGCCAAGGGAGAAGGAAGTGTCACATTGTTGAGTACTAGAAACCAGTCTTTATTTGAAAGAGCAAATCCATGCATAAGCCAAGTTCATATGACTCCTCTTGAAAAGGAGGATAGTTGGAGCCTTTTTTGTGTGCATGCATTCAAACCACCAACCAATGTTCCAGATGAATTGAAGAAATGTGCACAATCCATGGCTGAGGAGTGCCAAGGTCTTCCGTTAGCTCTGAAGGTTGTAGGCGGGGCAATGTTCGGAAAGTACCCATGTGAATGGGAACCACAATTGAGGAAGCTAACAAAATCACACATGCATGAGGGGCCTGTTGTTGAGAAGTTGTATGAGCGTTTGAAGGTTGGCTATGATCTCCTCTCTACACGCTTGAAGCAATGTTTTCATTACTTTGCAGCATTTCCTGAAGATTCTGACATCTTTTTTGAAGAGATTTTGTTCCATTGGACAGCGGAGGGGTTGGTTCCTGGGCATTACGAAAATGATCCGAAAGAAGATGCATTTTCCTTCTTAAAGACCTTATGTGAGCGATCATTCATTGAATCAAATGGACAATTTGGTTCAAATCAATGTTATTTGCTGAATTTCAAGGTGCATGATGTGATGAGGGACTTGGCTCTTTACCTACTGGAAAAGGATTGTGGCACACCATCTGCAAAAGAGCTTTATCTTTATCGGGCAGGTCAAAACTTGGAAGAAATTCCCAGAGAGTGGAAGGGAATATCCGAACCTCCTGAATCGAAGCGGACAACAATATTGGAAGCGCAGAGACTATCATTGGACACGAACAAGTTCGAGACCCTTCCTGAATTTTATGCACCTAAATTGGTGTTTCTACTACTTGGTCGGAATCCAATAGTCTCTTTGCCAGCAGATTTTTCGAGCTATTTTCCAAAACTGAGTGTTCTGAATCTAAGGAATGGACAGTTTCACACTTTACCTGACGAACTTGGTGATCTTAAGAATTTGGTTTGTCTTGATCTCTCTAATTGCCGTGAACTAGAGACTCTACCAGATACGGTACGCAAATTGCAGAAGTTGAAATTTCTGATTTTGGATGATTGCTGGGCTTTAAAGTATCTGCCTTCTGGAATGGTGAACCTCACTTCATTGCAAGTATTACACACCGCGTGTTGTGCAAGGTTAAATTGGGCTGAACATACATTATCACGCACGTCAATGGAAGAATTTCGTCATTTATATCCAACTGATGGGGCTTCATTGGAAGACATATGTGGGTTGCTTCTTCTCAAGGAATTAACAATTTTTGCAGAAAAAGTGGACGTAATGCTGGAGCTGTGCAAGCTGCCTCAAAATAAGCTACCTCCGAATATATCTTCTCTTACAAAGCTGAAACTACTACAGATATGGCTAGACATTGAAACCCTGCCAGCTGAAATGTCATTTCGGTGCATACAACTTCAAGAACTTGAATTATGTTCCTCCGTATTGAAACATCTTCCACCGTCTTTCACACGGTGTGGAGCGTTCCCAGCTCTTACAAGGTTAAAATTATCTTGTGTTGATCTTGTTGAATTTCCAGAAGTGGAAAAAGATGCTCTCACTACATTGCGAACACTAGATTTGACTGGGTGTTCATCTCTTAAAATCTTGCCTCTTTCTTTGAAACTTCTGACGAAATTGAGAAGCTTGATTGTGGCACATTGCGCCGATAGACTTAAAAACTCATGTAGGACAAATTGTAAAAGATCTGCAATATGGAAAAAATTAGATATTCAATTTACTAATAAGCAAAACGAGCCATTACATGTACGAAACAGTAAAAGATACAAATTCGGTGCCGATGACAACTATGACAAAGAATTCCTTCGCATGGATGCCGAACGGTTTATAGCTGATGAGAAACAGAGGGTTGCGGATTATGGTGCGAATTTTAATAACCGCCAATTCTGCACATTGATCAAAGCAGCGACGAAGCATATGGCGAACATGAAACCCAAGTAAAAACAGATTTTAAAGCATTATGGAGCGTTTTAAAGCAACCATAATTTTTTTCTATATGCCTACTAATAAATTGTAATGGCATTGCCAATAAAACTTATCAAATACAACGTTTTAAAATCGACCTTCTATGCTACTAATTTATAATCAAAAGGATATTTATTATCTACCTTGACCACAACACTTTAAATTTTTAAGATGAAAAGAAAATTTCGATTTTTTTATTCCTTTGAGCCTTTTTATGATCAATAGCCACACCAAATTTGCTTACTAAAATAAATAAATAATTTTACATATATTCTTTTTTTCCATTCTGTTCCACCACCTTGACATTTCTATAATAGTTTTAATAAAACAAATGTGTCATGGTTAAATCACTAAATCAAGGAAAGGAACTTCCATTTTAATGGAAATATGTGTGTGCAAAACATAAAAGGTGCAAAAAGAATGCTTAAAATAATATAAATTACAATATAATGAAATGTAAATACAATGATTATAATTAATCATGAAACTATACTTAATAAAAACCATTATTTCATACCATACTAAAAAATAAATGAACCTGAAATGCTCCATGAAATAGAAATAGTGGCCTTCTCATAGATAGCATTATATATATGATAATGTAAATTTCATCCAAAATTTTGTACCATCCATGAAATGTCATTCATTAAATTTATTACAAATCATCCAAGAAATTTTTTAATATCAGTTTCTATGACACTTACCAAAATTGGTTACCATAATTTTGGAGATAAAATTTCAACAATTTTTATCACCATTCAATAATGGCAACTGATTTTGGTGCCATTGAATGTTGAAAATCACTTTTGATTACAATGGAATATTGATGATGATTTCAATCCACATCAAACAATGACAATCATGTTTCATCACCATTAGGCAATTGCCTTCATATTACCATAATCATTTTTTATATGAACATCTTAATCATTATTTCAATTGAATCATAAATGGGCATTTAGTGGATGGTGTGCTAATGGGTGTTGGTTCATTCTAGCCCATGTGATTTATGCTTCAAAGTGAGGAAGTAGAAACCCAAACATTCAACAACCAAACTTTTTCCCTTTGTTGGTGGAGTTTTAAGTGTTTTGTAAGGGAAGAAAAAAATTCATTGGAATCGAAAAGGACTTAGACAAAGAGGCTCGATGGAGGATAAAATTCTGGAGTTTTAAAATTAGTTTGAGTTACATGTTTAAAAAACCAAACAATTCCAATTCGACTTTTCAACAAGTTGAATTTCTTGTCAATTTAGAATTAAATGGTGGGGGATCACGACTACACCACAATGGAAATTTTCTTTTAAATATTCATCTTCATTTTGCCCAACTTATAGAAATGCAAGGCATAGAAGTCAATTTGATTAAAATATGATTGGAATCATGTCAAATGTTCTATTCAAGCTAGTGATTGCCTATAGTTGAATGCACATTAATTAATCATGTTTACCCCTTGTAATCATAACAAGATGATTTTCACTATTAAAGAAGGCTAATATGCAACACATATAAATATGAATCTCCACTTTTCCTTATTATGTAACACATCAATTTCCAAAATTTCCTATGTATGAAATAATGGAATCCGATTCCAACCCAAAAAGGATGACATTAAATTGTTTGTCTAAAGTTAGGTGAACATCAACATCCTTAATAGCCCAAGGTTAACAAATTGGTCTATTTGAATGTTTTTAAAAAAAAATGTATAACATCATAATCCTTGTTGTTCTTGTATTTGGAATATTAAACTATTGACAATTGTGGCACCTTAAACAAGTTTCAACTTGATAGTCATTGTTTAAAGCCATAAAAATAATTTAGTTTTTGCATGTCCTTAAATCCAAAACATATGCCACACTAATAAATAGTCTATTGAATTTTTATTTAAAATAAAAGAAGACATTATTGTTGGGTGGGAATAGATTCCATTGGTGGATGAAAAAATTAATAATTCAGGTCAAAATCCCTTAAGGTGTGCCACCCAACATGAAAAGGACCTAGTCCTTAATTTAGTCTTTTTTTACCTTACATTTTGATCCCCATAAAAAATAATGAATCAAAAAGTGTCAAATATTTCATAACTACCATATTTTAAACCTTTAGTGTTTATGAGCAAGGACCAAAGCCATGATGAAGAAAAAAGGCAAAGCACCTATAGAAGAACATGTTGAAAGACATGTTTAAAAAAAGACAACATTTAAAGCAAAGGAGACTCAAAAGATGTTACAATGGATTAAGATGAATGTTAACAAACTCAAATGGGTCAAATGAGCTCATTTGGAGAACTTGTTGAGCTTGTAATAGACTATGTTATGAAAGGACCAGTTATAAGATTTTTTACGAATTTAGGAAGAATTGGAAGATGGAAGAATCCAAGGACAAGTGTGTCATTAAAAAAATATAGTTGATTAGGTATTTATTCATGAACGACTTGGGATTTCCAAGGAAGGACTAGTAGATGCTATAAATGCAACCTTTAAATAAACAAAAAGCACTTTGAAGAAGATTGCAAATCCACATGCCTTTGCTGAAAATGAACAATGGAATGTAATTTGCATGAAGGAAAATGTCATGTTAGATTTGTAGTATTTTGTAAATTATTTACGAAAAACAACAGTTAGGATATTTTAGCAACGAGATTGTTATTACTTTTGACTTAACCAATAGAGGACAACTTGTCAATTGGTGCTATATAATTTTTTACTTAGTTGAACTTACTTGTGGGACCAAACATTAAAAGAAAATACTTACCAATGCAATTTCTAGCAAAACTAAAGCAAATAATTGTTATTCGGGGCCTATCCTAAATATTTTGTTTAAGACATGGTTGCCATTATTTGAGGTGCCTTCACCTTTTAGATTCCATCATAATCTTCCATAAATGTGTCATTACATGTTTAAAATGACTAGGTAAAAAGGATTGAACATGGTGACATTGTGACAAGATTTTGGTACGCCTTAAGGAATTTCAACCCTATTGACCCTTCCTAGTGATCCACACAAGGGAAGATATTTGCTAATTTGGGCCTAGTTTTATTTATGTTTCCATTTTCAAATCTATGGAATTTATTTAGGTTATAGTATGTCGGGTAAAAACAATGTTAATTCCCGTGTTTAATTTAGAATGCAAAAAAAAAATGTAATTAGTCCAAGTTGGAATTTAAATGGTGATTATATGTACCATGGGTGAAACACAAATTTCATAAAACACACAAACAACTTAAACTTGTAGAGGAACTGTCAATTTTTTTCCTATAGTATGTATTTAGGATTAGGGGTTCATCAAAATGATAAGAATATTCAAAAAAATTAAATTCCCAAAAGGTGGATTAGAAAATTCTTGATTTTGGCAAGTTATGAATCTTGCAACTTTATGGGTTCATGATCCTTACATACAAACTTTATTTGAAAATCTCTCAAAGGAAAGTTGTAGCCTTTGAGGAGACTTTCCAATTTTGTATCACATGTTCAATTAAAAGGTGATTTAATCATTTTTTTTTTTACCTTTAGTGGTTGGGAGTTAAATTGCCAAATTGATTCATGGCTATTTTTTTGGCCATAATTTTTATCTCATAACTCCAAATGAAAAATGTGAACCCAGTTTTGATAATTATTTTTCACAACATTTCCAATGACATAGGGTCTAATTTGGACATCATATGTCATTTGAACTTTTGTTTTAAAAATTTAAGACTTTTATAAAACTACAACTCCCATAGTGCTTTTCACGTGGGAGTATTGATGATGATGAGCTTAGAGCTTGTTGATGTTGCACTCACAACAAAAAGAAAACAAAAACCAAAAAATAACAATGTCAAACTTAAACTTGCCATCACATTTGTAACACATTATAAACAAATATGATATAATGATTAGTTTAAAGCTAATTACAACCAACTCCTAAGCAAAAAAACTAAACAATAACAAGCTTGAAACTCATTGTCACCCTTGTAGCACAACCAACTTAAAAACTTCAATGGTGTTGAATTCACAATGTGTTGTCATGGCGCTTGTAGCAAATAAACAAAAAAATTACAATAATAATGATCTTGGAGCTCATTGTCACCATTGTAAGACAACAAAAACCAAACAAAAATAAATAGAATGTTTACTAACTTAAAGCGTTACATTGCCCTTGTTTCAAAACAAAGAAAAACAAAAAAACAAAACACATGACGACAAGCTTGAAACTTGATGCCACTCATGCAATATAAATTTAAATAAATTTACTAAAAAAGAATTTTAAAAACAGAAGAAAATGAATGATTATGACAACTTGGAGGAGTTGCCACCACATTTGCAACAAAGAAAACAAAGATAAAACAATGACATTTCAAATTTAAAAAACACAAAAAGGTCACCGCAAGCTTACCTTTAATGGAACCTCCAATGGAGGGGTGCATACGAGGTAGCTTACGTTGCTTGAAACTCATATGACTCACATGAGGGCAAGCCAAAGAGGAAGCTTTAGGTTGTTCTAAAGTTTTACACAAAGGCTTGAAAAAACACAAAAAAGAAATGATGACGAACTTCAAACTATACTTACCTAAAGGTGCATGTGTTCCTTTGGAAGTGAAGTTAGGTGATGGAGGAGGTAGAATGTAGCTTGGAAGTGCATATAGACAAATTTATAAAAATGCAATATGAATATGAATGAAGGTATTGCAAGGTAGGTTGGTAATTGTGAGCAAGTAAACAAATAAATAGTCATAGTTAGGTGAGTAAATCTTCATGAGCAAGTAGATAGGTAGGTAGTCATGGGCAACAATCTTTTCCTCCAAGATTACTTAAAGCTTTAAACTTGATTAGCCATTCATTTGCTAACTAAAGTTGGGTTTTATACAACAAAACCCAAAACAAACTGAAAATTGGATGGTGCAATTGGTCATGGGTCTTGTGGGTCTTAGCATCTTTTGCAATAGAACAATTAAAATAGACAACCCAAAATTACCTTGGAAAAAGGAAGTAGAAGAATAAAAAAAAGAAAGTTAACATCCAACTTTCTATTTCAATGTGCATTAATAAAGTTGCATCCCTAGTTCATTAGGAGTTTCATTAATCATTTAAATGAATCATCAATAATTCATTATATTATAAATCTAGGGAATTCACCACATTTCTTGGTGATTGGTGATGGGTTGGTATGAACAAGTGAATTCACTTGGAATTAATCAAATTAGAAATTGCAACATGACATTTATTATTCAAATTAATTTAACTTTTTGAATCATTTAATAATTTATTCAATATTAATTCGATTTTTTTTTATATTAAAAATAATAATTTTATGTACATGTAGTCAACATACAATGTTGATTATATGATCAACATACATCATTGACCACATGAAAGTTTTAACAAAGCTTGAACCTTGGATTAAAACGTGATAACCTATTGCCTTTGCCATCCAATCACCTCATTTGACATGATACTATTGGGGTGATGATTAAATTTTAATTTATATGTTTTTTATTACAAATGTTTTCTAAAAAGTCAACTTTACTTATTATTATTATTTTCATACTATGTCCAAATGGAAAAAAAAACTTCAATTCAGAAGATTTTCCCAAGATTCATATTTTAACAGAAAAATAACTATTTAATTTGATTGAAAATGCATTTGAATTATGCAATCTAATACATTCAAAAATCATGTTTTGAATATATATATACATTACTTTTTTTTTCACACTTTGTCCAAATGAAAAACATAAAAAATTCCAAGATGTACACATCTTTAATATTTAAAGAAAAATTGACTATGTAATATGATTAAATAATATTGAAACTTGCAATTTCCAACATTTCAACAATGGTGTCTTGAAGATTTATTTTCTTTACTCATTATTTTCTTTCTCAAACTTTCTCCAAATAATAAATAAATAAATTTCATTCTATGTATATTTCAACACATATAAGTTTTCTAAGAAAAGAAATATCAAGTAATTTGACTGAAAATGCATTTGACTTTTTTTAAAAATTCCATCTCAACAATATGTTTTGAAGGAAAAAAAACATATTTCAAGAAAAGTGTGAATAAGCCTATTCAAACCAACATGGTTTTTTTTTGTTTCAAATAATAGTTGATTGTTGATGATCATATATATAGTATGAATATTATATGCCTACACATTTTAAACATATGTTTAATCAATATAAATTGTATAACTCTTTTATTATGCTAATATAATTATTTAATAATTACCCTAATGTGTAATATTTAAGTTATTAAAATACATAATATTATGTCATTTGAATCTACTCGATAATGATACATAATACTATAAACATCATGTAAATAATTATTAGTTTATACAAACTTTTTTTTTCAATATCATAATTTTTACTAACTTCTAACACGAATAATAAATTTTCATCTTTTTAAGGGTTTTTGAATTTTATAAATGACATTTAATACAAATTATAACTTTAAAAAACTAATTGTATGACCAAAAACTTTGATAAATATAAAATAGAATATAGAATATAAAATGATAAACTAAAATATTTACTCAAATATATGTTGACAATATTTGAATAATAGAAAAATGAAATTTTGAATGAGTTATTTTGAATTAGGGGTAAATGATTTTATCATCTAATTTTAACTATATATGGAAACTTTTTTATTATAAATTTATACACATATAATTTTTTTGGTGTTGTAAATTGTATAAGATTTTTATTTGAAATAAAATTTTCATCTAGTTTTTGGAAAAGTTTTTTTATTCATGAACATAGATTTTATACAAAATACAACATGTTTTTAAAGTTGTACAAATAACAAATGTTCTAATAAACTAATAAATACACATGTTTAATAAACACATTTATATTCAATAATTATATATCTTTTTTTTTTGTAAAACATTTGAATAACAAAAAAATGAATCTTAATGAATTAAACATCAATGATTTCAGCAATGGTGAAATTGCACTTGGCTAAAATAGTAGTTAGTGAACCCATTTCACCTTTAAAACATTGTAGCAAAATGGGTTGGTGAATTAGACTCATGTTTCTTGGTAGTGGTGGGACACTACATATGTGTAAAACCAACACAAGGGATAAAAAAAAAGGACTTTGCAATCAGAAAAAACAATTGTCTTTTTTATAAAAAGGGGGTGGTGAAGAATATAAAAAACCTAGATTACAAATAATATATATAATAACAAGGGTGTACATGGAGATATAAGTAATGTTCATACTCATGTAATAACTTGCATTTGTTACCTTTCAACAATAATTTGTACAAACCTTCAGTACAAGAATTTGAAACATGCACAAGACATGGATGAAGATTTTTTTTTTTCTAGTACAAAGATAATACGCTTTTCATTGAATAATCTCTTTTTCTTTTTAGTGTACGAAAAACCCCTTCAAATCTTTGATACATTTCCCTTATCAATGAGTTATTATCTTATTTCTATTAATGTAGTAAAAGTGTCTTGTTTTCCTCTCTTTTTTTCACATCAAACAAGATACTAACAAGTTCAAATATAAAATCTTAATTTTACAAACCATACCTAATATTTGGTAATTGGGTAACCATAAGTTTAAAATTTACATAGCTATGATAGATTTTTAAGGGAGAAAAAAAAATGTCCTTGTAAAATTGGAATTGAAAACATAAAACACATTAAATTTTAAACATCTTATGAATAAAATCAACATAAAATAATAGAATCAATTTCAATAGTGTTAAAAATGAAGTCTCAAGTGAGGCATTCTTATCATGACATATTCCAAGATCATTCGGTAAGATATTTTCTAAGGTAATTACCATAATGTATAATATAATATTTTTAAAAAAATTCAAGGGGCGGGAATTCTAGACAGCCTATGAATTTAAAGAATATTCAAGGGCAGTCTGATTTTGTGGGGTAGAAGTTGCATCAGACCAGGAAAAATGGGGCATTGGA
>Ga0116226_10003369_pt1 | contig 14125 bp, 9 predicted proteins | sample S1TSphfallax_FD_89692 | JGI IMG/M metagenome (GOLD analysis project Ga0116226, IMG submission 89692) | Host-associated microbial communities from peat moss isolated from Minnesota, USA - S1T2_Fa - Sphagnum fallax MG | ecosystem: Host-associated > Plants > Peat moss > Unclassified | place: USA...
ATTTCATCTTTTAGATATGGATATTGTACTTATGATATGAATAACATGTTTGGAATGGATTCTACATGTTTCAATATTGAATGAAAGACAAAAATTGAAGATGAAATCAAAGGGAGAAAAACCAAATTTAGGTATACAAATATAGAATAGATTGTAATTTCATATTTTTATCGTTATTTCTTAAGTATTGAAAATTCAATAAAACCAATACTAATATCATAAAATAATGAAAATTTGAATTAAATTAATTATTTTTATTTTGTGCATAATGGAACAAAGTTCTTGAGGAAGTGACTATTTGAGGTTTAAGGATTTCTTTAGATGTATGCCAAAACACTATTATTCTACTTCAGTAGATTGAACTTATCTTGAACAACTTCAAAGTTACCAAACAAGCATGACCTTAAGTAAAACTCTAGGAAATTGAGTTTTTTCACTGTGTTCTTTAAGCCCAATCCATATGTATTTGGATGTTGATTCATACAAATATTGATCTCTTGCAATTGTACACCTAAACCAAATGTACATTCAAAGTGTTTGAGGTTCATTTTTTTAAAGTTGTATGATAGCAAGTCAAAGTGATAATCATACAAAAAAATTTAATAATAATCGACTATATATCACATATGGATTTTTTTAAACAACATAAAATTGTTCCATATAAAATTTCTTAAACCATAACATGGAAATTTGGTGATTTATATGTTTTCCCTTTCAAACTCTAGTAAAGTTTTTCACACATGTTAATTTATGATCCTAATATCAAGTGTGTTTTTGAATGAAAAATCTTTTGTTTCTTGTCATGGCACATCTTCCAACCTAATATTCAAACCAGTTATCAAGTTTTAGCTGATTTTTATTAGTTCTAGTTTAGGATACATAATATTAAGTTTAATCTTCAAAACCAAAACTAGACCTAGAACTCAATTTTAGATATTTGCACAATAACAATAAATATTTTTTAAACCTGAATTGTACAAAGAAAAAACCGCCCATTACCCATGATTTTGTGAAATGTTAAATTTCAGATTTAAGATGAACATTATTGCCAAACTAGAAAAAAATTCAAAAACAGTTGAACATCTACAAATTTTGTTAGGAAAAAGAAAAATATTTCAGACTTGAATATTCCGTTTAAAAGAATTAAAATATTAAATTAAATTTTTTAAATTCTATTTTGTTTTAATTGTTGGCAAGTATCACTATGGAAATTTAACCAAATTTTGACTATAAATTCAATATGATAGACAAAATTTCAATATTTTTTAATATTTTGACTATACAGTTAAAATGAAATGTAAAAATCACTACATTAAATCATGACTTTCATAACTAGAACACTAAACAACTATGTCCTCTATAATCATTTTTACCATGGGTGTGGATAAGGTTAGGCATGAATACGATTACATATGACTATGAATAGTAAGTATAACCATTTGTAGTCATTTACATGACTACAAGACTAAAATCATGATTTCATCACCACTTAAGAATACAACTACAACATATTAAGGTGGTGGCCCAACAATATATATAATCAATTCAGACAACATATCTAATATATAAAAAATTGGGTATCAATTAGTTACACCAAGAAACTAGTACATAATCTTAAGGTTTAGGAATCCAATACTTAAATTGAAAAAACTAATTACAAAAAAGGGAGGTTAGATATTATAATTTTTGTCTCAATTGTTTTGTAAACTTTCATACACATAACATTTCTTTCTACAAACCGAATGGTGCAAAAATCAGGCCAATTTTGAATTTTCCATTTAATCATATATTGAATCCATAAAATTAAGAATATCTAGTTATTCACAAAGGCTAATGAACCCTATTTGTTACAATATGAATGTGGAGCACTTCCACTTGTGAATTGTGTCCTTTGAAATCAAAGAACAAAGATTGGTGTTGAGCACCTCTAGATATACAAAGTGATATATATTGAGACACACAATTGAATATCAATATGAAACATTTATAATAATATGTTTTGTTTCAAAATCTTCCTAAAGAGGTTTATGAAAAGGTTTTATATTAAAAAATTGATTGTTAAAGGATCTCAAAATGATAGGTTTTCTAAACTATATACAACAATTATTGTAGAAAATATAAATTTTAAACAATGAAACAAATATTTTCAGAGAAAAAAGACATATATTTCAAAACATTTTTTGAAAAAGAATATAAATAAATTCTCATTTCATGACAAATAATATATCAAAATATAATTATTTTATATAATATGTAAATGAATACATATACATTTCAATACATAATATTGATACATCACACCTTTAGAGAATTTCAATATTAATATTCATTTCAATAATCATAATCATAATCAAATAATCTGATATAAGCATTTCCTAAAAAAATCTATAGAAAATGTTTTAGGTCAAAGCTCAACTACAAAGGATCTAAAGATGATGGGTTTTCTATACTATGTATATAAGGATAATATCAAGAGGTATAAAAAATATTTTATTTTAATAATATATATATTTCAATACAAAATGTTTATGTATATGAACATGTTTCATTTAAAGAACAAGAACCTTTTACAAGAATTTAAATAAGTTTGTTTTTGGGGAGAATGTATACCCAAAACCATTTCATAACAACATCTATGAAAAAAGGTTTAGTTTAAAAGTCAACTATTAAAGGATCTAAGGATAATAGGTTTTAAAAACTATATGTATAAAAATAATTTCAGAAAATATAATAATATATAATATTAATGAAAATTATTTCATTTTAATGAATAGATAGATTTGTTTTCCAACAATATGCATTTTTAAAAACATGCAAATGAGTTTGAATTTTTTGGGTGATGTATATTATGATTTGTTTCTTAAATTATAAATTTAAGCTTAATGATTGCATATATTATGTAAATAAATATACATATTATGCATTTCAATATAAAATATTTATTTATATCTATAAAATCTAATATGAAATATCTTAAAAGGCTAAATTGAAATTTGTAAATAAAAATTCAACTGCTAAAGGGTTTAGGTAAAGATCATAGGTTCTCAAAACGACATCCAAAGGATAAATTACTTAAAAAAAATTATATTACATTCAAACCAACAATACATTAAATGTGAGCTAATTTAATTTTCAATAATAAGTTTGAACATTGTTGGGTATTGAGTGTAGTGGTTGAATCATTTGTGAGCAATAAATTTCAATTATTTTAATGGGTTCAAAAACTTTAAGGTTTACCAAAATCTTGTCACAATGTCACCTTTTTATGTTTTAAACCTAACTTTTTTTGCCATATAAAGACACGTTTATCGATGATTATGATGAAATCTAGAGCTATAGTGGTCTAAAATATAATCCTTTTGAAATATTTGACAACCTTATACTCATTATTTTTTATGGGATCAAAATATAAGGTTAAAATGGACTACAATAAGGACTAGGTCCTTTACGTCATGTGTGGTACACTTAATAGGATTTTCACCCTAATACCACATATTTATGTCATGAAAAGTTTGTTAAAAATACAATGACAATTAATGTAAATTGTTTGTTGTACCAATATTATTACAATCTCAACCATTATTCTATGAAAAGGTATAAATTATATCTATAAGTTAATGCACAAATTATATAATCTTGGTTAATTGTGTCCAAATAAGTTTTTTAAAAAATTATTTGTGATAGTGGATAAAAGAAAAAATCAGGCATTTGATGCACATATTTTGCATATTTTTCACATAAATTGTATCCCACAAAAATTATTAGAATATTTTCTTTTGTTTTACTTGCATGCCCGAAATCTCATTTGTTTTCATTATTGTGAGCCAAAATTGTGGAACATTTTATTCTATAACGTCAAAGTATCACAAGAGTAAATTCCACCTTTTTAATGTTGAGTTCTTTTTAGTCATAAATCTCTTCAAAAGTCTAATGTTGTGGACCTTAGATTCTTGAGATGATAATTTTAGTAGCACTTGTCACTTCTTTGATAATATGGTTGTTATATTTTTAAGAGCAAACCCAGGGTCCTTGGATTAACACCATCATTTATGTTAAAACACTTGGTGCCATTCTATTATTTGTCATTCCTTGAATCACTAGGTTTGTGTTTCCTAATTCAACATTGCCAACACATAGAGTCCTTCAAGGGTCATGACTATGTATGCCTAGTATTTAAGCACTTATTAGGTGTCCTTCCATTAGGGTTGTGCAGTAATGTGGCAGCGTTCCTTATTTTTTGCAAGGATTGCCAACATACAAAGTCCTTGGTTTAGGCTTAATCATATATGTAAAAAAAAGCCCACAAATAGTGCAAATCAAGTGAACAACTTAGAACTAGTTTATACAATTTTTTTTAATGTAAAAACTCTTACAATGTTTGTGTTTAGCTAAAAGTTTAGATCCATAAAAAAATAAAAATTTCATCTACTTTTGTGTACATGAAAGATTTCACTACAATAATCACTAGACATAAGACATACAAAACCCACTTATAAAAACCAAAAGCCAATCAATTCATACAAGACTCTCTACTCAATATGATGCCACATAGTTGAGTTCATATTTCATTCCCAAACATAGTTACTTTAAAGAGAGATGCAATTCATCAAAAACCAACTAATGTCAATTTGAAACTAATAATCAAAATCTTAATTGCTAAATAGAGAGAGGCTCATTTCAAAAAGACTTTCAAGTACTATCTTGAGCAAACCATGACCCATCTCTTGGAGAACCACGACCCATCTCTTCACTTGAGGTGAAAGAAATTCAAGGTACCTTAAAGATTGACCAGCAAGATACTATAGTCTATCTTACAACACTATGAACAAATTGCTTTGGTTAATAAGAAAAACAAAAACAAGACAATACAAACTTTCACTACAAGAAATCCTGGTTTTTTTTTACTAAAATTTTCAATTAAAAAAACCTCCCCTTGGGGATTTTTTGCCCCCATGTCCAACTTGACCAAAGTGCCATTTTGGTCAAATCGATTTGGACCCAAACATTTTGACTAGGTCTTTTTTACTAGGATATTTTTATTGAACCACCATAATAATAATATAATTTGGGTAGCAACTAAATATATATATATAATATGATAATATTAATTATTTATTTACCTACCAACCCTATGTCCTAAGCCTAAGTTAGGCTATGTTCCTACTTAGGTAGCTTAGGTTAGGCTAAATACCTACCTACTAGGCCTAGGTGGCCTATGTTATTTACCTAGTAGGCCTAGGCTATGTAGTGGGTTGGTCTCTTAAAACTCTTGAATAGTAATCTTAAAAGATTGCTGATGTCATAACCTTAACCTTCGACTTGCAACCAAGGCAAGGGGTTGCAAGGTCGCAAGCCAAGAAGGAAGCCCGGGAATCATGCCACATGCTCCCGGGAGTGCAAGAGAGTGTGAGGGAATAGACCTTCACACTCCCAAAGGGAACTCCCACTTTGCAAGTTAAAGTCTCGGTGGATTTTCAAATGTTTAGAGAGTAATTGCAAGGGTCAAAACTCAATGGATTAATAAGTTTTTTATACCATTAGAAATCTATTGAAACATAGATGTCTAAAATGGGTTCGCATGACCCATTTGGACATTTGAAACACAAGTTATGGCCAAAAAGAAGGGTCTGGAGTCAAATTGACTATTTAACTCCCAACTATTAAAAGTCAAGAATCGACCCAATTTCCTTGCGTGCAAGTGACATGCAATATACCGTTGGAAAGCTCTCAATGAGGGCTACAACTTTGCTTCAACCTTCATCTCAATCCAAGGTTTGCACGCAAAATTATGGGCCCCCAAAGTTGCGAGAGTCCCAGGTGTGGGAATTTTGGGACTCCCACTTGGGAGTCCTGCGACAAAATGCCATTTGGATGTGGGCCTTGTGGAGAGGCACAAAGTATACTATAAGGGGGAAGGTGTTGGCTTCCCCCAAGTCCGGGCCATGGTGAATCTTGTGAGTCCGGGTTGCCGATGGCTCGTCTTAGCACCAAAAGTGTTCCAACTATGCACTAATCACTTTGTGTTGGTTTTGTGTAAGTTTGTGTGAATAGTTGATGCTTATCATTCTTCCTAGTCCCATCCCGGAGCTCTAGCACGCCCCTCCAAAGTGCTACGAACTAGGGAGTGTGCCCCAACTCCTTACTCTTTTGTTGTTTTCTATTTGGACTCACATTTGAGTCCCTCAAGGAGTTGGGAACTTGTTAGTTGAAGAAGCTTCTTGTTTTTCGTTCAATCCATTTAAGTTTTCAGTTTTTGAAGTTTTTTCTCCTTTGAATCCTCCTATGCCATTACTCTACTTTGGGTGGTCATTACCAAAACCACGTTGACTATGGCCTCTTCCTTCTACGGTTCTGCAATTGAACCTTTCCCCTTAAACATTTCCAAAGTTGCTTGCATGTGTGGGCAATCATGAATCATGTGGTCGAGTGAATTACAAATGTAGCATTGGTAAATATTCTTATCACCATTGCTTTGACTTGAACCCTTTCCAAACTGGGTTTCGATTCCTTTAAATGTTTAGGTAGCTACTTCATTCATTTAAATTTATTTCTTTTCATTTAGCCAATTATTTGGGTTTTCCAGATTCCAATGGTAATGCTCTTTGTTGTGCCCATGTTTCTTGCATTGGGAACACACCAAATTGATGTGTTTCCTATCATTGTTTCTATCTAGTTTCAGTGGTTCAAGGAGCTTTTGGCACTCCGTGGGATCACCCATGTTCTCTTCACAAGTAACTACAACTTCTTTGTGCTCGAACAAGCTATTAGGTTTCATACTAAGAGTAGCAACCTTCAAGTAAGATACAAGACCAACCCTAAAGAAGATAGTGAGTATGCTATCATTTGCCTTGTGTTGTAAACAATTAACCAGCTTCAGAATCCATTCGTAGTAGACTTTTACCTTTTTAATAGCACCTTGCTTAATGATTCGAAAAGTCATGTAGATTTGCTCATCGATCTACATAGTCTAATATCATTTGCAAAAAGTTATTTCCAACTCCACAAAATAACATCTCCAATGGGATTGCATGAAATTTTCACCCCGTCTTAAAATTGCATCTTTTAATGAAAAGCAGAATAAATTGACAATGTCAACATCATTTTGTTCATTGTTCGCTTAAATAGCCTTCCAAAACACCTAAACATGCATGTTAGGATTGATTCCAACAATGTAAATTGGAAATGGTAAAGATTTCCTCAAAATGTGGACACTAGTGGTTGGAAAATTAGTGTTGGATACCATGTCGGTACCCAAGGTCTCCAAGGATGTCCCATCTATGTGCCCATTGCAAAGGTACCATTAGTAGGAAGTCCACTCAAGGGTCCATTAGGGAGTCCATTCGAAGGTCCACCAAGAGGTTTGCTAGGGGGTCCACTTGAAATTCAACCAAAATGTCCGCCTATAGGGCCAATAAAAGCGTTTCTAGAATGTTCACTTGGAGGTTTATTAAAGGGTCCACCAAGATGTCCATTTGGAGGTTTGTTATTAGGTCCACCACCTCCTCCATTGGGAGGAGCACTCTATCCTTGCCATGGTCTCGTAGCTTGGATTGAAGCCTAAGTAAAGCAAGAATCAGCCTTCAGTAAGTCGCCCATTACACCTCAAAACTTGGTCATGACCTATGGCTTGGAAGGTCCTCGTACGTTACCCATGTGACCAGAAAAATTTGATAGGCCTCCATTGTTACCCAACGAAAAGTTCGAGGGTAGTATCGAAACAATATGAGTTGCAATTAGGGCAAAAGACAAATACCCACCATATAGGGAGGTATTAGGGTCTCATCAAAGTTGGTTCCACAATTAGGGTATACATGTCACTGACTACATATGGGGTTTTGTATTAAGGAACTACATTGTTCGAATTAACTACCTCTTAAATTGGAATCGAAAAACTAAATGGGTCGGCAATCAAATCGGACATTTTTGGTACTACGAAAGTAATACTTATTACAAACACAAGAACTAATCTAGATAACTATGGAAGAGGTGTTATGTTTAAAGGAACAACAAAAATAGGGTTAGAGGGTAACACTTGACTGTATCGGTACGGACAATAACTAAGTTCATGGCTTGTTCCATGACAAAAAGAACAAGTGAGAATTACACAAGAAGGAAAAGTTCTTCCATTAAACACTAGTGTTGAAATTTTGATCTAGAATTCGTTTCATTTGCAAAATTCATTTGTGAAGGACGTCCAATGTGTGAACCGTCAAAATCACTTCATTGTTGAAACCGCTTGAGTTTTTCAAGTTGTTTCTTTAATTGAGCAATTTCATCTTTGTGAATACAAAAATTCGATGCAATAATTTTTCGGTACCAAAAAGTTGGGTTTTCAGTAGGGTCCTAGATTGGTTCCCAGGGAGTTTTCAGTTCTACCACATCAGCTAGTCATTTTTCGTTGACCCTTGAAAATTTCGATTCTACATGTTCAATAACGTCCTCCAACTCTCCTTGTTTTCTACTATGAAAAGTGGCCACATCTTCCTAATTAGTTTTTGTCAACACCTCATCCATATATGCATTTGAAGGCCTTGCAAGTCTGCCCTTTATTACCTCCTCTTGCTTCTTCCTCATGTTCCTGGTCACAACGATCATCATCCTTCAACAAAGAAACTATCAACAAAAAGTAAATTTTTAATTTTTTTTGGTAAAGAAGTTTTTTGCAAATAAAAAAATCAATAACAAATTAATCCGATTTTCTAGAACACATAGTTTCTATCAAAACTCCCAAATCATGAATTATGAAACCAAAAATTTTAGTTCAATATTTGCAATGTGGTTGCCAAATGTTAAAGCCCCCAAATAAACAACTTAGGGGTTTAGTTTCAAGAAAGAGCCTCGAACAACTAGTAACATCTATACAAAGTGAATACTAATTTTTGATCATCTTAAAACATTAACATTAACAAAAACTTCAATATCTAAAGGAAAATAAACTTAATTGGTCTCAAATCAATCCCTTAAAATTTTGGTTTTAAATATAAACATCTTAATTACTTTGATATTCTTTTTGGTTCCTGATAAATCAGTACTATAGATTGGTAGTCACAAATTAGTATTGGGAAATTGATAGTCAAAACTCAATAGTCAAAATGTAAGTTTTGACAAGGTGAATTTTTCGTTGTTAACACCTAGCTAAATAGCCTAACCTAAACCTATCTAGTAGGTTACCAAGGACGTAGCTTAGGACTATTAAGTAGCCTATAACTAAATAATGTAAGCTTTTTAGGTAAGTATCCCAAGTGACCTAAGCTTACTAAGTAGACCTATTGGCCATGTAGGTAGCTTACTAACCTAGCTAGGCCTATTATAAGCTTTTATCATTACAAAAGATATTCAACCCGTTTATTAACAATATCAAGATCAAAAGAACCAATTTCAAGACTATCAAAACTAACAGAACCAATTTTGAGATTACCGAAATCGACAAAATTAATTTCAAGATTGTAAAAAAAAAATTGATCCTACCAAAATCTCCAAGTAATGTCTTGGTAGATATTGGTTAGTAGTTGTTGGATAGTAAACACTCTTTGACTGTGGGTTAATTTTTTCACTTGGCTCCTGGCCTAAAGTAATGTCTTAACATCCTTTAATCCACTTCCCAAACCAAATCATCCTCTAGAACCGAAAACCATTGTAGCTTTGATAGCTATAGACCCTAATATGGTTGTTATTATGGTTCATGTAGGGATGTTAATAGGGTTTTTCTATTCCCATTAAGGTTAATTCACCTTTGGATTTTTTAGCAATAGGTTCCTAAACCAACAACAGATATATTCAACACACAAAATAAAATTTAAACTACTACAAATCCTAAACTAACATGTACATAAATTTTTCAAACTTGAAGGAAATAGGTTGAAAGAAAAATGATCAACGTTCCAAAATTGGAAAGTGAAACACATAACCATGAATGAAATCCAAAAGACCCTCAACAAGTCTATCCTCCTAGTTTTATACTAGCCAATTCAAAATACAACAGTCATAACTGACCATTATAGACAACCATTAGCTAATATCTAGATTAAAAATCCAAAATTTCAAAAAATACACCTTATTTAACTACTTATCCAACTACTGGTTCTGTCAAGTAAAGGTTTTATTGATTACCTATTGACTAACATGTCAACCTATCTTCTTAACCCAATCATTACCTATTAGGTTTAGTAACTGGTTAGGTTAATACTAGATGTTAGGTTAAATAATACGTTATGACACATGTTTGGTTTAACAACCCACTTATATTATCAACCTATTAAGTCATTTGTTACCAAATTTGGGTAACAAGGAAATATTTGGTAGAAGATGTGTTGCTTGATGGGGGCTTTGAAGTCAATATTATTATTGAAGATCTTAAAAAAAAACTAGGCTTGCTTACACCTAGACCTACATGTTATAATTTTTGAATGGTAGATCATATTCTTACCAAATTTGTAGGGTTCATTTGAGATCTAAAGATTCACATTCATGGCATACTTTACATCGTTACTTTTACAGTCATGTGTAATAGCGTCTTGAACTCCAACTATTCCATGTTGCTCATACACCCTTACTCATGTAATGCCAAGGTTACCCATGATTGGGGTAACAACTTGATCACCATTGACAAAATTGGCATGGTTCGGACTATTGTGCAATCACAAAACACTTGGATGGAAACACCAAGCAACCTAAGGTACTTTTCTATTATGATTTCATGAATGGAGTCACATACAAGGAGGAGGTACTTTTGTAAGCTGAACCAAATCTATTTACAATTGGTACCATTATGCTACCGGAATTGAAAAAAAGTGTTTCGATTTTGACTAACAAATTATTTAATGTGGATTTTGGCATCAAAGATTTTACTTTTGATTTCCCACACACTTTGGGTGAAATTGAGGTGGATGCCACACCAGCACGCATCAAGGTCTAAGACATGAAGGTTGAATGTTGGAATTTACTAGAAGATGTACATGTACGAAAATTAAATTTTGGTTTTAAGGGAGAACTGAAAATGGTAAATCTCAACGTTGATTTGGATGATGCAATAGTTGGTGAAGTTGAAGCATTGTTGTGAAAGTACAAGGACGTGTTTGCCTAGTTTTACAAGGAATTGATTGGAATTCCCCCACACATTACTTAACATTGAATTGAATTCGACACCACAATCCCACTAGCTTATTAGGCTAGGTATTAAATGAATCCTAACTATGTTGCAATGGTTAAACAAGATTTGGATAAGTTACTCACAGCTGGATTTATTGCACTAGTGGAGGAAACTACTTGGTTATTACCAATTGTGGTAGTACCAAAAAAGAACAAACCTCGGATATGTGTGGATTTCCATAAATTGAATGTTGCCACAAAGAAGGATTGATATCCCTTGCTTTTCACCAAAGAGGTCCTTGACATGGTTGCAAGTCATGAATTATATTTTTCCGTGGATGGCTTCTTAGGCTACCATCATATTATGATAGCTTTAGAGGATCAATACAAAATTGCATTCATTATTGATTGGGGGCCTTTTCATCTAGGTTGTCATGCCATTCAGTTTGAAGAATGCCCCACCCACTTACCAAAGATTAGTAAATATGGCCTTCAAGGAATACTTGGGCATTTTCATGAAGTTGTTTTTAGACGACTTCAGTGTCTTTAGTGATCGAAATACCCATCTATTGAAGTTGTGCCTTTGTTTTGACAAGTGCCATGAATTTGATATCAACTTGAATCTAAACAAATGCATGTTTCTTGTGTATTCCGGATTCATTTTAGGATACATTGTGTCATGAAAAGGCAAGTTATTGGATCCAAAGAAAATTTCAGTAATTGTTAACATGCCACCATCAAAAACTTCGAAGGACATACAAGTTTTCAATGGAATGGCTCAATTTTATTAATGTTTCATTTGCAAATTTGCATTCATTATGGCACCCATCACCGAATTGTTGAAGAAAATCGAAACATTTGATTGGACCAAGGAATGTCAATAAGCTTGAGATATAATTTGGCAACGATACGTGGATCCACCCATATTCATTACCCCTAGATGGGATTTGGACTTTCATGTTCAGATTAACACTTCAAATTTGGCAATTGGTATTAATTTAAAACTCGACATGGAAGTGCAATGAACCTATTGCATATGCTTCTTACCTATTAAGCAACGTGGAGCATAACTATACCACTACGGAGTGTGAAGCATTGGCCATGGTGTACACCTTACACAAGTTCTACCATTACCTCTTAAGCAACAAATTTGTGATTTACGTGGATCACATGGCATTGCTATACATCTTCACATTTGGTTGCAAGATGTGAATGACTACTTGTCAACAAAGATTTTTCCAATCCATTTTTCACCAGAATAGAAAAGGAAATTAGCTTTAAAAGATTTCCCTTTCACATTATAGGTTGGTGTTATCTATCGATAAGGTTGTGATCAAGTTTTGAAGCATTGCTTACATTCGAAAGAAATTTTCGTAATCATTAAGGAGATGTATAACGGTGTGGGTTGTGGCCATGTCTCAGCAAACATTACCAATTGAAAGATTTTGGATGCCAAATACCGATGGCGTAAATTTACATAAGGATGTTCAAATGTATTGTCAATCCTATGATGTTTGTCCGTGTATAGGAAATTTGTCATTGGCAAGTTTGGCCCGTCTAGTTGTACCACCTTACCGGCTGAACCTTTCATGAACTAGGCATTGACTTCATAACTCCCATCAAACTAGTTAGTCGAACAATAAGAAATCAAAACATATTGGTGGCAACTAATTATGCCACCAAGTGGGTGGAAGCCAAGGTGTGCGCATGAACACAACAACAATGATTGCAAAGTTCTTATATGAAACATCCTCACCACTTTCAATTGCCCCCTTACTTTGGTTAGCAACCAAGGAGTACATTTCATCAATGCAACAATTGAAGTGCTGACCACACACTTTCTGATGAAGCACATTAGTTCGACAACCTACTACCTTCAAGGCAATGGCCAAGCATAATCAACCAACAAGGTGATTGGTATTCTTTTGAACAAGTTGGTCAATGAAAAGAAATCGGATTGGGATGAACATCTACACGCAATTTTGTATGCATACTGAACTACATTCAAGATGACCACTGGACATACTCCGTATGAGTTGGTTTATGGTCTTCATTCTTTAATGTCGACGAATATTTGCTTCCAACAAATCCCTAGACAAACAAGGACATTTTTCCAGTTTAGATATTGGCCACTCGATTATCGTAGTTGGATGATTGAACAAGGCTAGGAACACAACTGCCGCCACTTCAGGGCAATGACAATGGAACCAAACTTAACGGGCACAAACTTGTTACAAAGAGAAAGCTTTTTTCATTGGGGATTTCGTGCTTTGATTCCGTAAGACACAAAAAATCCACGTTGGTAAATTCAAACAACGATGGTTTGGACCTTATCAAATTCAATACTATGTCCCCATGAGAACAAAAATTTTGACATTCTGGAATCTGCATATGATTTTGACCAGATGGAATCTACAATGGAAAACACTAATGAAAAATGTTCTGAAGACGAAAAATCCTACTTTCATCTAGGATGTTTTATCATCCAGGCTCATCCACTCGAACCATTTCGGTCGAGAACCGACACGACGGTTCAAGTTCATCACAGACCATTTTTTCATCCAACAGGTTTCCCCACCGAAATGTCACGTCCATCCATTTTGACCCCTACAAACAAAAACACCTCCAGTGTTTTCCTCCTCCACTGTTGCTCATTTTATTTGCGATTCAACTCGTAGCATTATAGAACGTAGCACTGTAGTTATCGACAGGATGAGGGGAACGATTAGTAGGGACGAAGTGAAGAGGCTACGTGAGATGGAAAGGTGGCAAGAGGAAAGGGGAAAAGCTCCAAAGAGCTCTCAAATGAAACCAGAACCAGATTATGAGGTTGAGGGAGAGAAAAAAGGGGTAGGATGGTAGTGAGTTTGAGCGGTAGAAGCAAGGTAGCCTTTACCAAAATGGACAAGTTTGAGAGGTGGGCGAGAGGGAGAGACATTCACTAGGCCAAACAGGTAGGGGTCGCCGGTTTTCTCAGCATAAGGCTCACCCCAATGCTAGTGAAGGAATGGCTACAGGGCATCACACGGTACACTCC
>Ga0116226_10003370_pt1 | contig 14125 bp, 8 predicted proteins | sample S1TSphfallax_FD_89692 | JGI IMG/M metagenome (GOLD analysis project Ga0116226, IMG submission 89692) | Host-associated microbial communities from peat moss isolated from Minnesota, USA - S1T2_Fa - Sphagnum fallax MG | ecosystem: Host-associated > Plants > Peat moss > Unclassified | place: USA...
AAAAATATTTTAGAAGTTTATGTTGTAAGAAAAATATTTACTAAAAATAAAAAATAAAAGTTCTACATACAATAATTCACTATGATTGAATTACTTTAATTAAAATAAGTGCATTAATAATTAAAATTACAGTAAAATTACTATAAATATTATAAATATTACTTCAAGTTATAAATTATATATAATCCATATAATTACAATAATTATTATTACATTAATTACCCTAATATTACGAAATTACTATAAAAATTATAAACGTTAATTTTAATTATAAAATATAAAATATGATTATTAGGTGGATTTACATATTCTATGTTTTTAATTAATTTTTAGAATTGTACAAAAATTAGTAATTAGGATAAAGTTTTATGTTGGAACAATAATTATTCATTATAAGTAAATAATCACAAATAATATATATATAAGTTTACTATAATGAAAAAAATTACATTAATTACGAATTTCACTATAATTAGTGTGAAAATACTAAATATGGACTTTAATTATAAATTATACGTTTGAAATAATCTAATAGTTATAGCTTTTATAATTTTATTAAATTATTTTATTTGGAATAATTTTGCAATAATTATTATACATGTCTTTTATTAGTGTAGCAAATTATTAATAATGAGTGTGAAACTTTATGTTGTAATAATAAAAATTTAATGTAAATAAAAAATTTAATTTTTAATAAAATAAAATATTTATATTTATATTTGTAAATTATAATAAATGCATTAAATATTGGAAGTATAGTAAAATTATTGTAAAGCATTTTAATATGCATTTTAATTATAAATTATGATTTTTAAGTTTTAATATAATTTTAATAATCTCAAAATATACACATATACAATTATGGATGATTAATGTATTGCAACCCTTACATATGCCCTAATATGAGGGTAATATATGTTAACAATTTTGCAAATCCACAATTATAATTAATCCATGAAAATAACACATATATATACCATAGTGAATTTGGAAAATGTAATGTATACATAAGGCTTAATATACATAATTGTTAATTACCATAACATAAAACACATAACTTACCAAATACAAAATTAGTATATACGTAACTTAATGTGTAGGTAATACTACTTACCATTTTTGGGTCACTTTTACAACTAGTGGGCCATAGGAGGGCTTTTTAGGATGAAAATAATGTGAAAAGTCATCCCATTGGAAGAATGAAAAACCGAATAATCACAACATAGTCATAAATGTGACCAAATAATGTGTAATGTGATTTTCAATTACAAATGTAATGAATGTTATTTGGAAGCAACAATTAATTGCATGTAATCAAAAATCAATTGGTTACATTTTGGCCTTTTTTTAATAATGAAATGGCGATACTTTGCCATTGTTCTCTTCAAGGGTTCTAACATGGACATCCACCTTGTTTTCACATTCTTTTTACAAACTCCCTTTTGTATCCAAGGTTTGAACCAATTTTTTAAACTCCAAGTGTCGTTTTGGACAATGGCTAAAATAACATACATGTTCATTATGAAGCCTTCAATCTGAGCAAGGTCAAATCCCCCAAAAGATTGGACAACCAAGTTTGCCCTATGGGCAACACAATGAACGCCCATCAAAAAAGGAGCCTATGAATCCTTTATTTGTTTGTGACTATTATTCGCCCCTCGAAAATATAACCCCATTGACTCCAAAGCACATTAGATTTTTAGACATTTGGGTGTAATCGTATTAACATGTACTAAAAGTAGTCATAACCACTACTTAATTTTTTGAATTTGGATTGTATATATATATAATAATAAATAAAATTTTATTGTGAATACATTATGTACACGTCATAAAATTTGGGAATCGATCTAATGAGTGAAAAATATGTAGGACTTTTAACCTCTTATAACCATTGCTTAAAAGCTACATAAAAGCAGTTTAAAGCAAGTTTGACACTAAAAGCACAATTTGAAATTTTTTTTAATGACATATTTTTGGATTTTATTACTATACACCTTAACATAATAATATTAAGAAAGGTTTTCTTTTAATTAATTTTTTTTGAAAGACATATTAAAAAGATTCCAAGAAAATTTTAAAAATAAAACAATGGTTTAAGGGGGGACGTGTGGCTCCTAATAGAGTGGTTGGACCCATTTCTTCCTTGGTCAACCCCCCCACTTTTGAACAATGTAGCCTTAATAATTTTAGTGAGATTTTTAAAACCAACTCCATCCATAATCCTTTCAATACATGTACCAAAATAAGTACCTTAGTCCAACCATCAACAACATGCATATGGACATATTTTAAAACCATTATCAACTATTGTGACTTCATCACAAGATGAAGCAATGAACTAGGCAAATTATATAACCTCAATAATGGCATTCTCAACTTGGGTGTGCATGGAGTTAACAAATACCCAACCAATAGAATCTGACTAGTGCATGGTTGGATTGTTCAAGACTCCTAAACTAGCAAACAACTCATACAAGGATTCATAAACAAACATTGGATGACCATGCACAAGGATATGAAAAAATGTTTTCATTTGAACCATTTTTTGATTCCCTTTATCCACAAAATTGTTCACTTGGGCCAAAACTAACTTTGAACCCCATTGTGCATACAACTTCATGTTTTTCAAGTGAGCACAATCTTTGGCAATGTATTCTTCACCCTTTTGCACTCCAAGTTTTGGCAAATCGTGCACAACAATTTTACAACTCACATTCTTTGTTAGAATGTCCCATTTACACCCAACAATCAAGTTTTCCTTGATTTCAATCAAGGATTAGACCTTGCATTTCACAACATGAATTAAACCACCTTTTACCATTACACCTTTTGCCCATGGTAACTTGGTTACATCCCACTTTGTCTGGAATTTTATGGTGTTTTCATAAATTTTCTGGTTCTATTTCTTCCTTTGGTCATTAGAACCTGATTTCTATTTCTTTAAATGTGGGTTAGATTGTGAATTGGACAATTCCACAATCTCTTTAACTTCTACTAGCTTAGATGGGAATTCAAAATGGAATTCATGCAAGACTTTTGGCACATCAAAATTTTGCATATGTGATCCAAATTTATTGGAGGATTTTCCATCCTTGTTGCATCCATGTTCTTAATTGGATTGATTACAGACTTAGGTGACCATGCTCCACTTGGAGGTGACTTCAACCCATTAGATGGATTGTATGACCTTGGGAACATTGTGGAATTAGAGACAAGACAAAGGGGCATTGTGAACTTAAGGTTTTTGGAGTAATTAAAGTATGGGAAAATTGTAGATGATATGTTTTAGTAAAAATGTTTAGGATATTTTGTCAAAAAACACACATGAAGCTCTTAGACAAATTCAACTAGGTGAATGCACTTTGAGGTGGACCAAAAGTGGCACATGTGATGTCCAAATTTTTCCTTTTTCATAATTTTTAATGTGAATATTTTATGTTTTGGGAATGAAAATTAATCCATTTGAAAATAGGAAACAAGAAGAATACCTAAACCCTAAATTTACAAGTTTTCAAATTATAACACGTGCTTTGATTTGATCGGCTAAGAAAAAAGTTAGAAGCAAACACATGGGTTTTTAAAAAAATTATAATTGGCAAATGATATGTTGGGTAGTAATGTTACTTTTTATAAAACAACATCTATCAAATTTTTCATTTTAATAAATTATGGACTTTCTAGACTATTAGTAATCTTATAAAATCCTAATAAACTAAAATATTAAATTTGATTGAAAACCCTTATTTTAGCATTACAATAGCCTCACAATCATACTAGGAAAAAAATCAACAATTAAAACATGTTTACTATGTAATAAAAGTCCATAACACTTTTTATGGACTATGACAAAAATCTTATAATCACTTGAAAAGTCCACCTTGTAATGAAATGATGGCATTTTATCTTCAATTTTTAAAATTTGATTGTTCAACTGTAATTATAGTTTAATTAAATGAGTCCCTTTTTAAATTTTCAATCAAACCTCAACACATATTAACCAAACTTAAAGGTACCCCATAAAATATGCCCATGTGACACCAAAAAATGGATTGTCTAATGTGCAACCACCCAACTTTTAGATGATCTATTAACAAACACATGCAAACCTTTTAAACATTTCGTTGATTACCACACATGAAGTTCTCAAACAAGAAATTCTAGAAAACATTTTGTCAACAAACACAGATGAAGCTTTCAAGTAATAAGTTCTTAAACGATCTATTGACAAACACACATGGAACTCTCAAACACTTTGTCAACAATACACACGAAGCTCTTAGACAAGAAGCTTTCAAACACTCTATCAACAAACACACATGAAGTTCTAAAATAAGGAACTCTTAAACATTTTGTCCATAAACACATGCAAAGCTCTTACAACTCACTAGACTTAGGAATCAAGACACATTTGAGCTATTTCAAGTTTCAACTCATTAACTTCATGATTTAAGGTCTCGGATTTCTAAGCCTATGAGGATTGAATCTAAATTTAGGAAAAATAACATACCTTGTAATTGTAATTAAATTCGAGCCTAGTATAAATTAAACAAGAATGGATTAAATGCAAGGCAATTCAACAAAAATTATGATTTGTGAATTGTGATCCAACTTTTGCAATGGAGTAATAATTAAATGCAAAAGAGGGACCTAATTTTTCAAGATTTAGGAATTTGGAAGTTGGAACACACCTTGAACTTTACAAATGTCATCATTGATCATCATTTGTCATTTACACATTGAATATTGATTCCCCTTTGCAAGCCACAAGTTGCACCTTTCAACCATAAAAACCTTCTTCTTGTGAATCTTCAAAGTTCAAATGACCATTCCATTAACTTTGCACATATCCATAAACACAAAAAAATTGTACAGAAATTGTGTACACTATAAACTTTACAAAACAATCATATTATAATGTACAATGTACACGTTACAAAACCAGGTTGAAGCAAATAAATGAAGTAATGAGATGGGGAGTGAGGTTCTAGAGTCGATAATAGCCATTTTAGCTTTTAAGGTTTGCAAGAAAAGAGATAGGTGCTTGTACTCTTAGTAATAACTAAACACCGCTAAATTGATTTCAGTGATCCCTAGGTGCAAATGGGATAACACAAACCACACCCACCTATTTTTTGAGTGCTTTTGTGATTTTTTGGGGGGAAATATTCCTAAAATATTTTTGGAATATTCTTCAAAAAATCTTCCAAAAAATCTTTTAAAAATTTTCAATTTTTTTTCATATTACTTTATTAAGGTTCATGTTAAAAATTTGGTGAAAAATGATTTTTTCAAAAAAAATTACAAGTCCTTTTATTGTTTAAAAGCAAACATTATAATGTTTAATGAGTGTTTTTGTTAATTTTTTATTCATTGGATTAATTTCAAATTAATTCACATGTTCCCATGATATATTAAAAATACAACTATATAAACAAATCTTACAATTTCAACATCAAATTAAATTACAACTTAAAAACATGAAAAAACCAAGCAAGTGTTACAATTGTTGTGGTATGTGTTACTGTGATTACAACCCCCTATTATTATTGGATTTAATTTTTCCAAAACTAGCTCATGTACTTATAAGCAAAAAACTTGCACTTTGAGTTCACAAAAACAACACTTGAACTTCAAACCAAAAAACAAAATGGCACTTGGGTCAAAGCTTGGGCATGGTGGGCAACGAATATATTCACATAAATGTTTATTGTAATGACTTAAACCCTAACAATATGGATGCCTAATGTCAATGTAAACTAGCAATCATTCAATTCATCAAACAACATTCATGGTGAAACAAAATAAAATTCTCTTCTTAGGCTAGTTGCACTTCCTTGGCCAAGGTTGAAATTTAGGCATAGATTGCCAAAAAAAACCCTACTACTTAAAATAGTTGAAAAGAAAAATCATCTCAACCTTTTAAAATATTGAAAATAATGGGTTTTAGCCACTCCCACTTGCTGTCAATAAGATTTGAACTATAGTGAACAATAAAAACTAAGGTTCCATAATATTTGGTTCAATAATTATTCCATTAAGAACAGTGTTAAAATTTCAAAATAGGTAGTCGACCAAAAGGCAATGGTGGATGGGCTGGAGAAATGAAAAAGTTGCATAGAACTAAATGGTCTTTATTTTGCTTGTTAAATGGCATAATTTTCAAAGTCATCTTGGGAATTGGTAAAACAAGTTGCAAGATTGGAAGACCTATGTTGTTGTTGTTAGAAAATTGTTCCAATGTGCCTTGTAGAAAGTTCTTAGGTCAACATTTTGTATTCCAATAATAAAATGAAGATGTCTTGCCTAGAAGTGATGATAATGTGAAAGTCTGAGCCTTAGAAGGGTGCATTCTCATATCCCATGTTAGGTGTCCAAAGATGAAAAAACTTGTTATCTAATCATTAAGTGGGTGTAAAGCATAAACATTTTTATCCAAATCAATATCATTAGAAACTTAGTTCATTAGTATCTCTATTTCTCAAGTGGGGTTCATAATAAAATAAAATATACCTTAGCTATGAAACAGAAAAACTTACCAATTTCATGGGTTGCATAAGTCCAAACCTTACATATTACATGGTGTAAACCCAATGACAAATTGAACTTGAGTATGAAGAATAATTAGCTCTCATATTGATTATAGATGGGCATTGAACATAGAATGGTATCTGGATTTCATGTAAGTTTACAAGTGCATTTGAGGAGACAAGGCAAAGCCTCAATAGACTAATGAACACTAAGAGATTTAATCCAAAGGCAAAATATCAAAAAAAAATTAGGGTTGATGTGGGATGACAAATGTTAAAATAAAATAATTAGTAAAAGGCATTATAATTACTGTGTTGATGTTATAATATTTAATGACTATGAAGCCATGTTTTTGCATCTTCATTTTTGTTTGTTATGTCAAGTGATCAGCATGTTATTGTCATTCTATGCATGTTATTTGACCATAATCAAGTTTATGTTGAACTTTTTTTTTAGGTTATAATGGAGAAGTTTGACACCAAGGAAATGACAAAAAAAATCCCTAGTTTATAATGGGGGTATTAGTCTAGGTTGAGAATGGTGATAAACCATTTTGGAAATAGAAATTTCATGCAACCAATGAGAAGGCAAAGGTTTATTATTATTTTTGTGTTGGGTTTTGGGGGGTAGGGGTGGGGGGGATTTTTTTTGTTTTTGGTTTGTTCCCACTATGTTCCTTAAAATGTCCCAAATAACACCTCATTTTTAATCCCATATTGTTTGGCCATGATTCACCTTCCATGTATACAACTTATAAAAGGGGAAGGACAATGGGGACAAAAGAAAAGGAAGGCAAAAAAAACATCATGCTTTTATTTTTGGGAGGGAAGCATATTTAGGTTTGTATGTTGGGGAGGGCCCAACATAAATACCCCTAATTTAATCTATGACTTTGTGACATCACATGCATTGAAATACCTAGATATAATCTTTTCAAAATCATGTTGGAATATGTGTAACAAAGATTTCAAAATGATGTATTACATGTCAAAACATTTTGAACTATGTGAAAATGCTAATTTCATTTTTAAAAACCAATAGTTCATTTTCAAGGGCGTTAGAATCCCATACTAGAACATTTGACTTTACATGGAGAACATGGAACCTAATGCCTTCAAAGGTTGCTACATTTGCAATTCAAACCAATGCCAATGCATCAAACAAATGATCAAGTGTGGAGAACATTGGGAAACAATAATGGAATGAGATCAAATGGATTACAAAAACCATATGGACTGGATCCATGAAGCAAACAATCATGATTGAAGGATTTCCTTGTGGAATTTCTTTCCAAAGATCACATTGTAATATAGTGGTGTGACATGATTTTCATGGCCCAATGGGGAACATCTACAAGTGCATGTTTTCAAATTTGTTGATGTAGAAGAAGGATCACCTTTTATAATAACCCAAACATGCCCCAAAAAATGAAGCCTCCATCAAAGAGGTGTCCTTGAACTTGCTACCTATTATAATTCAAAAACATTTCAAATGACAAGTTGCAATATAGGTTCTTTACAAGCTTGGAAAAATTTTGGGGATTTTGTGTGTCCAAAAACCTTCCATCTGTAAAATTTGAAAATGCAATCCCATTTTACTTGCAAAAAATTATTTTAAAAAATTATTATCCAATTGAAAATGGTATAGCTTTGACCCAAAAGAAGTTGACGACTAAATTGTCACCAAAAAAGTGTATGATTTCTACAACAACTTACATTTAAACTTTTGTTTTACTCCTAAACCACATGCACAAAAACGACCTTAAAATTGTCTAACTCCACAATCTATGAAATTTATATTGAAACCAATTTTCTAATGGGCTACAAAATGCCTTAAACAAACACAATTTGGGTTACAACTAATAGTGTTACCTACACCTTTTAATTGCACTAATATGACTTTAATTGAAGTCTTGTTGGAAATTAGACTAGTCATTCTTTGTTCACTTGATCCTTTAAACTGTTAAATCCCACTTTGACTTTACAATGCATCAATTAGGGTCTACATGGTAGCAATAAAACATTTGAAATTCTCATTTTCTCATACTCCCAACAATGTAGACTATCCCAACCCTATTTACTAACAACATGAGGTTTTGTTCAAAAACCATTAAAAGTGTGGGGTAAACTTCATAGGCACAAACTCAACTTATAGATTCATCTTTTGCAAGATCATTTAAAGTCTTCCTTCAACCTCACAATTTGCTCCAACTCAAGGATATGCCCAAAGAATGGAGGTTTCTCATGTTCTAAAGTTCAATAAGATTCACTACTAGAAATATAGGTTTTTCAAACTATGCACATTGACTAAAATGTTGTTTTTGATTAAATAACATGTATGTTTTGACTCAAAGTCAAAGTACTAAATGACATGGGTATGTTTTTACTAATCAATTTGATTATGATGACTGATTTAACCATATGTCAAATAGTTACCTAGTCAAATTTGACCCCAAAAAAACCACCTTAGTTAAAAGGACTATGCTTTAATCAATAGGGCCAATTACAAAAGGGTTAAATAAATAAGCTTACTCAAAATAATTATTGGTTTAGTAAAAAACACCAACCCACCTGCCTATCAACTTATACTTTTTCATCTACCCAACTACCCACATGGTTATTCACCTACGTTTCAAATCATCTTCTTATAACCCATGTACCATAAGGTTTACTTATTAGGTTTGACCAATTTTAGCCAATCATTTTAACCAAATTTAACCATTATAGTCTAATATTAAATTTGGTCATTATATTTAATTAATTAGATTTAGCCATTAAATATATATTTTTAGGCTTAACCATTAAATTCAACTTAGGTTTAACCATTAGGTTCAACTTAAATTTAATCATTATGTTTAACCATTATACTTAGTCATTATATAATTTTAACCATTCAATTTATATTAATTAGGTGAATTCATGGTCAAAGGAGCCAAAGGCGCCAAGGTAAAAGTCATTTTCTAAGGACTACACATGACTCGTGTCATTCTTACATTGGTTTATAACTTAAAATTATGTATTTTGGATACCCCATTTAGCACTACATTTTAGATATAAATACATTTTGACTACAAATTGATTTTATATCATGTATATTATGCATTCATGCCCTCTACCACACACACACACATATATATATATATATATATGAACAACCTTTGTTAAAGCCACACTTTCAAAATCCATAATTTTTAAGGTCAAAAACACTTTTGAACCAAATGTGTTCAAATGGGTTATAAAAATAATTTTCATTAATTCAAGTATTTTTGCCTTTCTAATCATCAATGTTAAAATTCTCTCCAATTTTCGAAAGGAATGGTGCACATTTGGTAAAAGAAAAGATGTTTGAAAAAAAACAGGGATTATCCACTTTTGAGGTTTGCGCACTTTAAACATGTAAAAACATTTTTTATTTGTGTCAATCTTTGAGCATGTAAACTTTGCAATTAATTGAACATATTCCAAATTTTTTATGACAATCCAAATCATTATGCTTCCTTTGTGATTTTTCAAACATACAAAAATGCAATTTTAAGTAGTGTCCATTCACTTGGGTGGTTCCTTTGACTGTGATTTTACCCAACTAGCATATGATTTAATCATTATATATGTTTAACCATTAATTTTTTCCATTATAATTAATCATTAAATAAAATTTGGTACCAAATTTAGCAATTGAATTTAATCATCAATTAAATTTAGCCATTGGAATTAATCATTAAATATATTTCGTCACTAAGTTTAACTATTAAAATTAATCATTAAAAAGGTTTAGCCATTAAATGTAGCCATTGAATTGAATCATTAAATAAATTTAGCCATTAAATGTGGTCATTGAAATTTGTCATTAAATAGGTTTAGCCATTGGATTTAGTCATTAACTAATTGTAACCATTATATTTAGTGGTTAAATATCATTACCCAGTTTAATCATTGAATTTAGTCATTAAATAAGTTAAGCCATTATATTTAGCCATCATCTTTAGTCATTAATTAGATTTAGCCATTAGATTTAGCCACTATATTTAATCAATAAATAACTTTAGCCATTAAATTTAGCCATTGGATTTAGTCATTAAATAAGTTAAACCATTATATTTAGTCATTCAATAGGTTTAGCCACTAACTTTAACCATTAGATTTAATTGTTAAATAGGTGTAGCCATTAGGTTAACCATTAAATTTAGTCATTAAATATGTTTAGCCATTGAATTTAACCATTAGATTTCTTTCTACTTTCTTGCAATTTTGTAACATGTGAAATAAAAAACTTGACAAAGTTTGACATTGTTTGATGGTGTAGTCCATTGGTAAGGACTTGGTTTGCTTTGGTGAAGGTGGGAGGTTCAATTCCTAACATTTGCAACCTATGTGTATGTCTAGAAATTAGGGTCACTAGGTAGATTAAAATAGGTTAGGTTAGGCTAGGTTAGACTACCTTAAGGTAGGTTAGGTCATCACCTACCTATCTATGTTTTTATTTATTTATTAACCCATTGACTTATGATTTGACCAACCAAATGATGACATGTGGGGCGTTGAAATGACCATACAACATGTCACGTTTTACTAATAATCAAAAAATTTAATCAAAAGCACCGCCTTGGAGTTGGTAAAAAACATCACCCTTAATTGGTAAAAAAACCATCCTAGTCATACTGGACTTGTTAAAATTGTCTTGTCTTAAAAAACCAAAGTGGTTTTTTGACCCCTTGTCATTTTGGGGTATTTCATGGTTTGAAAATTCAATTTGAGAAACCTAGAATTCTAATAATGAAATATAATTACTTAGTTTAATGTTGGCATGTTTATATGCTCCAAACACCACAACTTTTTTAACACCATCAAACAAAATGCCACCATAAATGTAGTTACATTCTTTTCCATTGGAAACTTTGTCAAAATAAACTCTACATTACACATAGACAACAGACAAGTATCTGTGCCTTCATGAGGTCCTTTATGGTTCTGGATGAACTAGGAAAGCAGACAACATCCAAACTCCTATTTGTCGTCTTTGCTGAAAGTAGGCCATGACAAATCAAAACCGTAAACCTTTATTTGTTCACACTATGGACATTTAGTACCCACTCCATATCCATTTACACAACAACATATGTTATGTGCAAAACAATATTTGTCTTTTCAATTTTCTAAAGTATGAATAAATAACAACCATCTCAGCATAGATTTAACATTTATTGATAACAAGTTTTTTAAAACCAGCCATGGTTTTTTCCAAACATTAACAAATTGGTGATAAACTACCCTTAAACAAAGAAGACAATCTAAATGATGGCATTTTTTCAAAAACCAAAATTTCCCTCATTTCTTTAGTGATTTTTTTTTTAAACTAAGAATTTGCAACACAATATTCCTTTTTTTTCTTGTTGTTGTAATGCAAAAATTTGCCCAATTTTTTTTTCAGGAAACAAGTAATGAATTTGTAGTTTTATGGTTAGTTATTTGATTTGTTCAAAAGAATTGAAAACCATGGTTATATACCAGAACTAGGTCTTTGACTTTTGACAATGGTAGGTATGAATCCTAAGAACCACCTTGATAATTAGCAAAGGGGTCTGGTCATGATTCTAATAACCCATCAAACATTGGAGCAAATCCACCTAGGAAACATTCTGTCAAGTGGGAATGAGTCTCCTAATGTATGTTCCAAACTATAATTGTTGTCTTCACACTACTTTTTATTGTAAATATTAATTGGCAAGCCTAAAATAACAAAACAACATTGATACCTCTTGATTTTTGCCTAATTTTGAGCCTTCTTAAATGGCAAAATTGGTTGTAGTTTGTTATTTCCTACCAACCTACCCCTATTTAGGACCTACTTAAGGTATTTTACAAGTTACTACAAACCCTTATGCCAAGGAAGTAATAGGGACTAGTAGAATTTGTCAAGTTGCACCCTCCATGGGATTTTGCATTCACAATTTCCATGACAAAATCTGCTAGGCGCCGCTTGTTTTCTAGTGCATAAGATGCCAATGAATGTACTAAGGCTTATTCTAAATTGTAATAAGTGATTACACAATAATCTCAATTCAATATTATGATTTTCAATTTTGTGATATAGCTAAAATGGCGAATCATCCATATGAAAATTTAGCCAAATATGGATATAAAACAAATATGAAAGTTTTTTAAAAAAAAGGATCCTTCTATATTTTTGGGTACCTATTGGAACTTAACATAAAAATCTAGCAATTTAAGAAAATTTCACAAGATTTGGAAATTTTAGGCCATTTTTTTTCATGAAGAATCCTTTGTATAGGTCAAAATCATTTATTTTAGGCAAAATTTCAACCCCCAAAAAATCACTAATTTCAACCATTAGATACCTAGGAGTGCTTTCATACTAAAGGTATGGCCATACTCGGTGTTTAAAACTTGCAATTATCATCACCTAACATCAACAAAGTAAACAAATCACAATACCACATCTTTTAACATTGCAATCTACCACCAACCTCTTAAACATTATTCCAACATGTTCTCACATGATTTTAATTAGTAACTAACATCAAGTTATCCTTTGGGAGTTTCCAATATAGTTCACATTAATGTTGGGTAGTTACCTAGTTTGACTAACTATAATTATTAGTTCTAGTTCTAATTTATTTGAAATCAAACTAAAACTAAAATTAGGTTTCAAATTGGATTTGGTTTTGGAATTGGAATTGAAATCGAAACCAAAACAAAAACTTGGACTTGGTTCTAGAATCAAAACTAAAATTTTGAAAAAAAATTGAAGCAAATTTGTTTGAAACTAGGTGTTAATTGACATAGTTAATGACTGATTTCAAACCAAGTTATTCGAAATCAAAATTGAGTCTAATTCCAAAATTGAAATTGAAATTGAAACAAAAATCAAAACCTAAATTAATTTTTTTTCAAAATTTTTCAAAAACCTAACCCAACATGGTGTAAGCAAGATAGAATGAACAACTTGATTACCTTGTCAAAAATAAAACAAGTAGATTAAAAATAACATCAAAACCCATTATAAAATTGTGGAACATTGAATGTTTTCAATTCAATGATTAAATATAATATATGTTTACACTAATGTGCATTGATTTTCATATTTCAAATTGTAAAAATAGGTTTTAAGTAGGTTTTTCAAAATACAAGTAGCTTTTGATGTCTACTTTTCACTATGGGCTTTTGGTTTCAAGTATGTGAAAGTAAGTTCTTACAAAAAAGAAATAGAATTTTTTTTAGTGACTTGATAAAGCATATGTTGATCTTCATTTCTCAACTTATTACATATTAATTTCATTAATTTTTTAAACCAAAAAGTAGGTTTCAACATGTATTTTTCAGTCGATTTCAAATGTATTTTTATCTACTTTTAAAATTCATCTATTCTTTTTTTTAAAAGAATTAGATTCATATAAACTTAATAAAGCAAACTAATGTTACTTGACACATACTTTCACCTAATTTGATGCTATTTTATGGTAGTTATATGAACAACAAAGGGTTGAAGTAGAGATGTCTACTTTTTTTTGTCTACTTTTTCTTGCTTTGATTCGACATTCCATTTTTTTTGGAACCAAAACTAGATCCATTTTATT
>Ga0116226_10003371_pt1 | contig 14124 bp, 7 predicted proteins | sample S1TSphfallax_FD_89692 | JGI IMG/M metagenome (GOLD analysis project Ga0116226, IMG submission 89692) | Host-associated microbial communities from peat moss isolated from Minnesota, USA - S1T2_Fa - Sphagnum fallax MG | ecosystem: Host-associated > Plants > Peat moss > Unclassified | place: USA...
TATAGATATGTTTGAGACTTCTTGTGTTGTTGTGAAGATTTCTTTGTAATCATCTTTAAATGTATGTGAAATGTTTACATCAAAGAGTTTTAAGCAAGACAAATCAAGGAAAAATGCACTTTGTTTTGATGGATTCAACATGATTTTTGAGTGCATTTTGTGGAGGGTAAAACATTAGTATGAAAATATTATTAAAATAAAGGCCCTCCCTAAAGTGGGAACTGAAAAAAGGGTGTTGCATTTTGTAATTCTCTCAGTCAAAGGTTTTAACCGACATGAAAAAATGGTTTTAACTTTTTTGCATTGGGAAAAACATGGTAATAACAAGGCAAATGGCCATTGGTGATGTGTTGAATATATATGGGGATGGGAATGAATGGCAACCAAATAAAAGATTGGGTGACATAGTTTATTGAATGGGAAAATGATGGGAAAACACTACGAAGAAGCCTATTTATGGTAATTAGATTACCCTACAATTAAAGCTCTAAAACAATTAATATGCAACTAGATTACGATGGTCGCAAAAAAATATAATTAATTAATTAATTAAATGCCATGACAAAAATTCTAAGAGTTGTAATTCATTTGCAAATTACATTAATAGAAAAAAAAATTATGACTTGTTTTATGTAACTACATGTGTCACATGTAACTAAAAAATAATTTCATATGACATTTTTTAGTTGCATACGACACGTGTAATAACATAAAATAAGTCACAAAAGATATTTTTTCTTTCATAGTTAATTACAAGATGGACATCTATATAGTAAAATGTACATTCTATAGATATGACTATAGTCAACCATATTTTGATTTTATCAAAAATTTGCACTTTAATAACATGTGACAACTACATTACAACTAAGGTAAATGTAGCACAGTCGAATCAATAACTATTTTGCAACAAATGTACAGCCTTAACACATATGTTCATGCCACGTGTATGCATTTCACCACACATTACATATGACACTTTGAACTTGTTTGCAATTAGTTATCAACTATTATTTCATTCATATAATTAGTTGTGCCATTAGGTTACCATTATATAAATAATATTTTTCCATTATTTTGTGACTATTGTTCAACTATTTTATCACTAGTTTTCCACGACATTGGAATTCACAACATCATGTTGCCCTATAAACTTATGAGACCATAAAACTCATTAAAGGTGAAAATTTATCCTTAAAATGATTTTTTTTAAAAATGTATTTTGTAATACAAATTCAATTAGGGTGTACATATGAATATATTTCAATGTCATATACCATAAACGTCTAATTGTTTCATTAACAAAGGTTGATTCCTTCAAATTGACCATGCGCATGTGCCTATTATAAAAAATATCAAGATGAATTACAAAGGATTTTTTTTTCCCTTTTAACAAATAACATCAAGTAAACATGTAAGCAAAATTAGTGAAGTTAACATTTGAATACATTAATCAAGTTAACCAAGTGATCACTGTGAACAATTAATATGCAATTAAGTTTCAACTTGGAATTTGAAATTTGAAAATATGAATTTGGACAGGAAACATGTGACACATGGTAGTAAATCAATAGACCTTTCCATTTGCATCAATGACCTTCATGCACCTATGCATGTTGTCAAGACATTCAAGATGAATTTTTAAAAGAAGATTTTAAAAAAAAAACATTTTGTGGGTTTCTTAGTTTTTTAGTGATGTAATTATTATATCATGTGTTACATAAGTAAGATTTGTTAGTTTTTCTAGTTTAGAAGTAAAAGTGGGAAATTGTCACAAATCTTTTTATTTGTGTAGAAAACTTAAAGGTTGAAGGTTCTTGTCCTTGGAGGTTGAAAGTTCTTATTCTTATTTTTTAGAGGTTGAAGGATCATGATTTATGTTTCACAAGATGTTTATTTACATATATTAAAGAAGCATGGTATGAAAAAATCTTCCATTTTCTTTTAAAGTTGATATGTAAAGTGTAACTTATAATGATGACAAATTTATAGGGGTGATTTTTTTTTATGATAATCATGTTGTGATTCTTGTTTGTGTTTGAACATTTGGATTTTTGAGGTGGAAAGTGGAGTTGAAATAAAACTAGTTTTCTCAAATACACGTCATTTTGGTGCATTTCTAATTACTTTTGTCTTTTTATGTTATAGCATTAAATGTTTGAATCCATCAAATTAAAACTTTGCATATAAGGTAGGGTTTTTTCAAAAACAAAATGGTGGTTTTGTTTGAAAAATACAGTGTTGAGTAAAAGAACATAAACATGTGACATTATGTAATTTGCTTATGTTGCTAATAATTATGTGATTGAATGTGTTATCATTTGTTGTGTAGCAACCCAAACCAATACATGCAAGGAGACAAATTCCAAAACAACAAAGTTATGGTGAATTTTAACCTCAATATTCCAAATATGTGATGCATTTTATTTTGAAAAGCACCATTGTAAGCAAATGTAATTGATTATAGTTTAGTTTGTATCAATGTTATGTACATTGCATTTTAATGATAAATAAGTTTTGTTAATGACATTGTATTTGTAAAGTAATTTAATTTAATTTAAAAGGACGGACATTTAGATATGTTTTGCATTGCCATGTTATATATATGTTGTTGATTTCATTTCACATGTGACATTGAATATCATAATATGGCATATTTCAAAATGACAAGGTGAAATCAAAAAAATATTTCCCAAGCTCCATTTCAACAAAAACCATAAATTTAGGTTTATAATGAAATTATATTTGAATACTTCTTTTTAAATGCCTTATAAATAATTTTCTAACCTTGAATGTCAATGCATACAATTTCAAATCCATTTCATGTTTATAATTAGTGATGGAATATAATTCTGCATTATTTACAATAATTTGGACATTGATAATGTGTGTGCAAAATCTCCATATTTGCATTGTAAATTACAATTTAGTTGTCCAATATTACTAAAATCAACTACCATACATTACATTACAACCCATAATTAAACACCTAATTACAAAAGACATCAATGGACTTTCTTTATCAATGGATGTATGAAAAATCACACAAACATTAGGTTCATTAATGGATGAATGAAAAATCATGCAACATTAGATTTGTCAATGGATGAATAAAAATCACACAAACATTAGGTTCACTCATGGATGAATGAAAAATCATGCAACATTAAGTTTGTCAATGGATGAATAAAAAATCACACAAACAGTAGGTTCGTCAATGGATGAACCTACCTATTGGTTATTCCATAATAATCATTTTGTTGCCACTTACAAATTGGGTACATTGTACTTACACATAAGTATTACCTTGTTGTTGCAACCTTAACATTGGGTTTGCAATTAAGTGTGGAATGCAAGGGCCCATGAAACTAAGAAAGTGTGTTGAGGTGTGAAACACACTCTCACAAATGGGGGAAGGTGCAAGGGATGGAGCCGAATGACTCCCAAGTGCACTCTCACTTTGGGAGTTATATTTGTGCGAGAGTTGTGAATGTTTACAATCTTGATTGGAAAAGTAAATAAGCACTAAATTGAGCCCCAAAACACCATTAGAAAGTTCTTAAAATGTACATGCTTAAAGTGCCCTTGCATTGTTCATTTAGACTTGATTTGCACGAGTTATGATAAAAAGAAAGGGGCATGAGTCAAATTGAGAATTTGACTCCCGGCTACAAATCCCTTGAAAAAAGGGGTCAACTGAACTTTGATTCGGGTGTGTTATACACCATTGGAAAGATCTTTTTGAGGGATAAAATATTGCCTTCTCATTCTCAATAAATATTTGATTTGATAAAGATGTGAGCATCCAAAGTTATGGGACAACAAGAGTTCGAATCTTGGGACTCCCATTTGGGAGTCTTGAAAAAAAGTGAGATTTGGATGTAATCCCCGTAAAGAGGCACAAAGTATACTATAGGGAAGGGAATGGTGCCTCCTCCCAAAGGTTACAGGCCATGTAAAGCTTGTGCTTGAGGTTGTCCCTACTAAGTTCGCCACATCACTTCCATTCAATTTGCATTAACTGCCTTTTTCTCTTAGTTATGCAAGTTGATTTCATCTTGAACTATTGCTTGTGAATTCCTCCTAATCCCATCCCGAAACTCTAACACACCTCCCATACCCCCGAAATGTTGCAAATTAAAGAGCGTGCCCCAACTATTTTCTTTTTTCGATGTTTCGTTTAGGACGCACATTTGGGTCTCTTAAGGAGTTCGGGGGATGTCACTTGTGCTGCCGTGAATTGTCACATAATTGTTAATTAATTGTAACCATTAATGTGCATCCACCATAACTACAATTACAAAGGAATTATAATGGAAATTAATAAAATTCATCATTAATGGGCATGAACATGTTCAAGTAGGCCAAAAAAATTTCAATAATGTAGAAAAATTAAATTATCAACTTTATAAGTTAAAAAGTAGGACGCATTTTTAAAAAAACGTTTAAATTATATGAATATATGTAGTATGATATGAAAATGTTTTTAAATGCTTAAAATGGTGTACTTATTTTTTCTCTAATTTACTTTCACTTACTTTTGGGTGTCTGCGTATTATGGTGTACACATTTTGTTTGAAAATTGAAATTACATATAATATCAAAAGTACCAACACATAATATTTCATTCATTTTGAATTATTTTAAAAATCACGTATAAATGATTTGGGCCTCAAAATTGAAAGAATACACAAGAATTGTGGATATGAAATTGAGTCATAATTGGGCATTTGGGTAGATGTACACCAATAATTTAATAAAGGTTTGTTAATGGTAAAAAATTGTCCTATGTTGGTTAAAACACCATGGGTGTTAGGAGATGGTAGTATTGTCACTGGATGGTAGATACCATTAGATGGCAAAATAATCTCAAGAAATTTTTGGAGTGAAAGTGTTTTTTCACGATTATGTTATCAATACAATGAACTACTTTCATAGGATAAAATAATCAAAAGTTAATTATAGAAAGAATTATAATAAAAATAATATTAGTTAATAAAAATAATATCTTAATCTAGTTCACTTAAAAGGGCATCTTAGTAACTATTTAATTATTGGTGGTAAATATCTTATTTACCATCTTATATTTATTAGAGGAGAAGCAATCAAAATTAATTAATTTAAGTGGATAAGGGATGGATGGATTTCTCTTAATTAAGATGTGTGGAAACGATTAGGATAAAGAGATATATGAAAATAATGAAATGAAGGAGGATAAAGAGTCATCCTTTTTAAGTTCCTTATTTATTTCTTGGGAGAAATGAAGGATTTCATTAGAAGATTAGAAAATAAAATCATTGGCATTAAGAGGATGCTCGTGTGTCTTCTTATGTGAGAAAGAAGGAGAAGGACATGAAAGAAAGTTGTATTTATCCTTATGTAATGGAAAATGGTTGAACGTTGTTTGGATTCTAATGTTTTTTCTTAATGTGTGTTTTACTTAAAGTGTGATAAAAGAAGGGAAAATAACTCATATCAAGTTCATGTAGAGTTATGTTACTTTTATGTATAAATTATTTTTTTATTCTATAAAGTTAAAATATTATTTATTTTTGTTTTAGTTTTGGAGTAGAAAGTGCATTCTACCACAGGATAGTAACTGCCATTAAAAGGCAGCAATAAGGAGGTAGACATGGGATTTGGGATTTGCAAAAAATGTAACGTTGCTACAGATGATAGGTAATAATCACAAAGGGTTTGCACATAGTGTAAATGGTAAACACTAGCTACAAAGGGTCTATAGGTGCTACATACGATAGGCAACAACTATCAGAGGTTTATAAGTAGTTGGGGGTCTTCTTTCAAGTCTACAAATGACAATATGTGCATGAAAATATTTATTGCATGATGATAGCCAATGCATGACAATAGTTGTAGGATGGTAATCAAACAATAAACAAGTCGTATTTTGATAAGTTTTCATCTTTTTCTTATTATTTTATTTATTTAACCTTTTTCCTAGGTTGTCAAATTCCATGGTTTAGCAAAGTTTTTTTAAAACCCTTATTTGATAACATTTTTCCATATTTTTTAAATTCAAAACTTCATTTTATTTTTCTCAAATGATTAAAAAAACACTTAGCTCAAATAAATCTTCAATTGACCAACATGTTTTTCAACATAAAAACAAACATAATCATCAACATTATCATACCATAATGTATTAATGAACATTTAAAAATCAACTTATCTAAATTCCATGACCTTAAAAAAAATTGAAAACTTTGATGGGGAAGATTATTTTTTATGGTTTTTCTTTTATGTGTAAAATTTCATGGACAAATTATTATTAAATATAGTATTTATTTTGGCTTTTTTGTTGGAATTGCATAGATGTTTCAAGGTTCTACAAGTCAAAATAATATTTTGTTGGACTATTGTATCATTCATATATACATTGATTTCAAAACGTAGTGTTGGGTTGGATTGAGACATAGATTACCATCTATTACAAAATTTCAAAGAAAATTATTTTCCAAATTCTCACCACAATGCATGAAATTTGGATAGGTATTAAAATTTGTCAAATTGTGATAGTTTTTTGTGTAAACAATAGCATATTGCAAACCCCCTTTTCTTGATTTGGTGTTATTGTCCCATTTTGCACAAAGTAAAGATAAAATATGATCATAGCCTTTCATTTTTTTAATTCATTCTTATGGTTCCCTCAGAATGTTTAAAACATGTTTCACCATGTTACAAACACAAAATGCATTCATAATTCATATTAAAAAGTAAGTCTTTAGCACTTCAAAGCTACATAAGGAAGAACTTACTTTTGAAGGGCTTAACATTGTTATAATTGAAATGTTCAAGTTTCAAAAAATGTATGTCCATATGCATGAAGGATCGAACATTAATAACACATCATTTGAATAGTTTGATTTGGAAAAAATATCAATTATAAAATTATAAAAAATAAATAAAATGCCTCACATAATAATATAAATTTGGGATGACCATATAGGACTTATTAATACGGTTAATACATTGCAAATTTTATAACATTGGTAAACGGCCTAAAATTCAAAATCTATTTTCCACCTACTTTTACTTTTTGAGCAAGGATCACCAATTGGCCTACTTTAACATGTTTGTGCCTTGATGGATGGATGAAAAATAATGTTAGCATGACATTATAATGGTAATTGCAAATTGGTTATATTAGAGTTACACAATAGTTGTTTTTACATAGTTGCAATTGAATTGCATGAATTACGTATGTATACGATTCCACATATGGTGAATTGCATCTATTGCAACTCATGTAACTTGTTTGATAACATTCATGTGTTGTAGAATATGTTGAATTGTAATGAAGTTGCAAGTGATCATATTGCAATTCAAAAACCCAATCACAATTCCGATTACAAATCACCTTGTTTCTCATAATGAAATTTTTTTGACTAAAGAAGACAAAAGTCATCGTTTTTCATTAAGGAAATCATACCTCCTAATTGACAAGATATTTTTCCCACAAACTCAAAGGGAAATTATGTGTTGTAAACTTCATTCAATTTACATTACAAATTTTGGCCTAAATCTTTGAAATTTTATATTTTGTGGGAAACAACATAACATAATTGATCCTTTTTGTATTGCACTTTTAATGTAAAATAAACTCCATTATACAAAGGCCCGAGCGTAATCAAAAAGGAAAGGTTGTTATCATTCCATCATCATGGTACTTGTCAAAGAAACCCTTTCAAAAAATCTTAATTTGCTTGAGTTCATTTTATGGGCTTTTAATTATTAGTCAATTGTTTTGAGTTTTTGTTCATTCCCATCTATTTTTTATGATGTTCACATCTTAATTCATTTGATGTTATTAGCCTTTGAATACATTCCAAGTGCAACTTTGCAAATGTCATGTGGTCTTTCTTAGACTTTTTCAATGGCTCCTTTTGCTTTACTTTTCACCCCTTTGGAAGGAATGAAAGTCTTAGGTGTCCCACTCAATTGGCCTTCATATACATGAAGCCTCATTGATGACTTTTTGTTTGAAATGTCCACCACGCAAATGTACTCCCTAAAATGGGTGATGTCTAAGTAATAATCAAGTTTTTGACCCATTATTTTGCATTGTTCCCATCTTACCAAATATAATGCTTGTCACCTTTTGCAATATGGTCTACATTTTAACATGTTTCATTTTCAAGTTTTTGGTTGACTTCTAAGCCAAGGTCCTTAAACAATCCAAGGCCTTAGCCCATCAACAATTGTTTTTTCTCGTATCAAATGTAACATGATAATTTTGAAAGTTACATTATTTAGTATGCATGCAAATTAATTGTTGGAAATGCTAATATTTTTTTTGAAATGTTGTATTTGTTTATTTATTTATTTTTATTTTTGCATATTGTAGTTATAATTTATTAAAGGTTCAAAATAAAGTTGGTTTGGAATTAGTTTTAGACTTACTTAAACCTACTTTATTACAAAAATAAATAAAATCAAACTTTGTACCACATTCACAATTAGTGTTTGGTACAAAATAATTCACAAAGGTTTAATTGACAAAAAATATAAATTTTTATTGAGACTTGCAAAAATTGTTCAGAATTGAACTTATGTCTCAACCATTGGGTTATTATTACAAATTCACAACACAACACAAGGTGAACTTTGCATGCTTATTCTTCAAGTGTTGAAATTCTAAAAAAATCAATTTGAAACTATCAAACTTTGTTTTATAAAATAAATAGATAAATATTCAACAAAGAAAAGTTAATTGTTAACTATGGGTATGTTTTCAATTAAAACCATGAACCAAATGAAGGGCATCACGGTTTGACACTAAAATTTGAAATATATACATATATATTGCATTTATGCAATTGACATATGATTTTACATGAACATTGTTGATTATTTTCATTGTCCATTTTTCCATGCTTTCAACCTGGATCCTTCACTGGTTTCATTCCACACTCAATTCAAGTTGAAAATATGAAATATTTTTACAACATGGGAATAAACAAATAATGTCAACTCACCATCAACATGGGTTTTTAAACTCACAAACATGTAAAGTTCATTTATTATTGTGAATAACTTAAGGTTTCATTCTTCAAACCCATTGCCTTCTAATTGCCCCATTCACACAAAGCCATATATTCTTGAATTAAAAAACAAAAAACCATTGCTAGTGCAAATATTTGAAATCTCACAAGTTTACATACCCCAACTTCATTATAAACATTATTAATATCCATGTAAAATAATTTAAAACAATTGTACATAGTGACTAGCAACATAAATGAACATACTTTAATGAGTGGCCCTATTAACATTTTGTGTAAGTGCTAAACATGGTGCCTCAACATTCAATATGAAAGAAAAAATTAGTTTCATCATCGATGGCAAGATAAAAAATGATTATGTGGTTGTGGAAATGAAACCATTTAATTACAAAATCCTAGTTGTTCACAAATATTAAACTAATAAGAAAAATATTAAAACAATAAGGGGAAGTTGAAATAATTATTTTATAACCCTTTCATCAAAAAAAAGGTTTAAATTAGGTTATTTTATTTGATTTTTCTTAAGATTTCTCAAAAGAAATGGGTTCAATTTTTAATGTTAATCAAAGAATTTTTTCCACCTAAAAGAATGTCAACCAATATTTCAATTATGTATCTCTCAAGAAATTAAACACAAGTGTAATGTGATAATTTTTAGGTTTTATTTTTTGAAGCAATGACCTTCCTTTTGAAAGGTCCCAACCCATGTTGATAAAAACATCTTTTTGTAAAAGTTGCAAACCCAGTAATCTTAAATACACATTAGGTGAGGGTTATTGAATATCAAAACACATAACACAAAAAAGTTAAAATGTATTGGAATTTACCTAGGTCATTAGGCGTAACTACCATCCAAAAACATAAACTAAAACCCTTGAAAAAACATAACCAATGCTTTTAAAAAGATATTGTTGTGGTAAGAAATTTACAAGTTCATTCCATGCAAGATGGAGATTGACATTTTTATTTTTAAAAAAAAGATTGGGTAGTTACCATCATGCCCATCCTTTTAGTTTTGTTGCAAATTGTACTAAAAGGTGCAAATTGTTTTCATTGTCATCAATTTCTATCCATCATTGTTGTTACCATCCTTTGCTAACGATGTTTGCCATTATTACAACTATCGTTCATTGACCATTTGCAAAAATAACATAAAAATAGAAAAAAGGCTACAATATAATACAATTCGAATATGAAACAAAATTCCAAAGAAAAACAATCATCTATATATATATAAGAAAAATACATATTCTTGAAACCACAAAAAAGAAATCTACCTTCTTTGGAACACATATAACCCTTGTATTTTTCCACACATGTTTGAAATACATCTTGGTTTCCAAAAAAAATTATCTTCTTTCAAAATCCCACAACAGCAAAAGAAAATCTCCTTTCCAAATTCTTTTATGACAAACATTAAAAAAAAAGGGTCTAACCCCCAAGATGTTCCCTACCACACATATATGGATCCTCCTCATCTTATTCTAAATTTCTTCACATTATCTTGTTTCTTCATTTTTATCCTCAAAGTCAACCTACCAACTCACCTCTTAAAATAAGCTTCAATATTTTCCTAAATTAATGAAAATATTTTTCACCTACCCACCTTATTGAATAAAGCCTTGCAAATTATATTAAAATAATGAAAATAATTTTCAAACACTTTTATATGTACTATTAGTAGATTTGATTTATTGAATTTATCACAATAGTTCAAGTTTAATTTTTTGCCTTCAAAGTAATTTTGTGATGATATTTATCATTAGGTAGCACTTTTCTTTTCAACAATAGTTGAATTTTTTTGCATATTTTAAAGTTTATGCCTTAAGCATGGTTTCCCACTTTAAACAATTCATTGTTCAAAGGTTAATTTGGTTGCAAGTTAAAGTCTTTAAAAGATTCACCATCACACCTTATCCAAATTTTTTTAAAACAATGTGTTCAATTGTTGATTCCAAAACAAATTGTTTTCTCATGTTCAAACCTATGGTAAAGTGCATGACTAACATCATTTTAAAGTTTCTTCACATTTCATTTGTCATCAACAATGTTTTTAATAACCCTTAAAATTAAACTAAGGTTCCTTGATTAATGTAATGTGTTTGTTTTGTTGTATTTGAAATTAGCCCTATGAATATCCACCTTTTGAAACATGGCCTTAGTGATGAACATAAAAACATTGTTTCATTTGTTTCCATTGTTAAATGAAAACAATTTCAACCCCCACACTTTCTAAACGTCTTGTCAAGTTGTCATCATCATCCTTTTCAAGAAGGTTCACATCTCAAGAGATTATGAACAATACTTATTATTATTTATTTCTAGAAATATTAAATGGTTCACCAAACATCAAAACAACGTGTGATTGTTAAGATTTAAATTGACAAAATGGACATCATAACTTGAAACTTGTCATGAATGGTGTCTACAAGGTCCCACAACCTTTCATCTCATAGATTGAAAATGCAATGAACCACTACTAAGGAAACATGTGTATGTTCCAAATGTCAATAATTTTATATACAAAGAATTCACAACATTGTCAATTGTTCACATACTTACTAAGCTTCACAGGTCCATAAATTTTTTATGCAAAATTCAATTTTCATAGGGTTGTACAAAAGTTGCATGAATTCCATGCTATGGTTAATATGAATGATATTTGTATGTATTCAATATTTTAAATATTCAAAAAAATGAAACATTTTTTTGAATGACACACATGAATTATATCATAATAATTGCACAAATTTAATTAAAATGTAAATTGTACATACTTCACATCAAAACATCATAAGTACAAAAAACACATCATTTATATATATAATATAATACCATTTTAAAACTTTGAAGCCTAGGGATTTTACACAAAAATAATGTTTTACAATCTTCACATGAAATCTTTTGAAATTTTGTGATATTGGAAGTTTGTGATGCTAGTATAATTTGATCTTTTTTGCTAACTTATAAAAAAATAATTGCAATTTTTAAAATGTAGTTGAAGGTTGCATTAAACAAAAAAATTTACTTTATGCAAGGTACATGTGTGCAAATGTGTTTTTCATATCATATAACAATTCCATTCACATTCAAAGCACAATTGTACAAGGACCATTTCATATTTTACATTAAGTAATATTTTGACAATAGGCCACTACACTTTTGCACCCGGTTCATAGGATGTAATCTTCAACTAATGTTGTTTGATTTTATTTGATTATATTTTGAAAAAGGTAAGCCAAGGTAACAAGTCTATGTGAATTTTTGTTTTTGCATCACATAGGGTATGTGTAACACAAATTTCGAATTTTTAAGACCTTTTTATTATCAAGTTCCTTGTTAAATTAAAATTACCAATTACCATGATTATTATTTTCTAGTAATATTTGATTATTATGCATAAGCTTTGGTTTTCAAATGCCCATGACCTTGACAACCAATTAATGTATTGCCTAGGTAGATTCCAAGGTTTAAGTTCTTTTTTTTTCCATGCTACTTCCCTTGGATTCTTTTAGTTACTATGTGTACATATTGATCCAATGCACATAAACATACATGTGTTCAATCTTTAAGAACTTTTGAATTTACTGGGCTTTCCAAAATAAATAAGTAATTACACCTTGGACTTCCGACTTTTTTTTGTTTACTTCGTTTTTATTCCTACAAATTTATTTATTTTATTTATTTTTCCTTCCATTTATTTTTTTCTTTTTTCTTTTCCATTCATTTGATTAGACAATTCAAAAAAATAGTATTTGAAATACAAAAAGAAAACATAGAATAAAAAACCACACAAACGTTATATTTGTTTATAGGCAATTTCGTAAGAACATGAACAACTAATTGCAATGTAATAACATAGAATTGCACATATTTTTCATAATATAAATTTACATATACAATCTCGGTGTGTCTAATGCAGTTGCTACAACTTGTCCAATAACATAAACATTGTAGAAATACCTTGAGTTGCAAATGATTGCTACAACTTTAAAATCAAGTTGAAAAAACTTGCTAAAATTTTCTTAGATTATGTCTATTCTTATCTTGGACTTTTGAGTTATGTTGTGTTAGATGAATCTCCACAATTTGTATCTAGGTTTTGAAAATCATTATTCCAATGTTTGAAAATCTAAATCAATATTTCTTCTACATTCTATTCACAAATGGATGGACAAACTAAATGTGTGAATCAAATTCTAGAATGATACTTGTAATGTACAATCAACTATCATTGAGACAACTGGACAGATCTTCTACCCTTAATGAAATTTTTTTACAATAATAGTTTCCATTCATTTGTTAAGTAAACTCCATTATTTGCCAACTATGGAAGACACCCTAAGGATGATATATTCACTCTTGCAAAAGTTGATAACCTTACTAATGAAGATTTGGCTACCCACTTATACAAAATCCAAAAGGAAATGAAATCATGACTTTAAAAAGTTTAAGAAAAATACAAAATTAATGTAGACGAGTTTAGGAAGGAACAACCTCTATTTCAAATGGAAACAAGGTTCGTTTTCTTCACCACAACATGAAGACCAATTGCCTTTGTAAGAAGTTAGATTATCAATGTCTTGGGCCATTTTCTATCATCAAACATATCAACATAATGGCATTTCGATTACACCTTCCAAATTCTATGAAAATACATCATGTATTTCATGTTTCTCTTCTTGAATATTATAAGGATTCATCTATTGTTAGAAGATCATAACCCATGTTTGTTCATGTAGAAATCCATGGCAATGAAGAATATGAAGTTGAAAAAATATTAAATTTTAAATGTGTACAACAAAATCTATTATATTTTATTCATTGTTGAGGCTATGACAAATTAATGAACGAACATGGGAATCAAATGCCAATCTTGAAAATGCACAAAATAAGGTTCAAAAGTTCCACAATTGCTTCCCAAAAAACCAATTTATTGTAACATGTTCAAACTTGAATTAACAATAAAAGCTAGTTTTTCATTTTGTGTCAAAATAAATGTATTACCTCTACTTATAAATTTTAAGCAAATTGCTCATTGTGCTCCTTGTGGAACTCATTGCTAAAAGGGGGGTAATGTAAGGGATATACAAAACCCACA
>Ga0116226_10003372_pt1 | contig 14124 bp, 10 predicted proteins | sample S1TSphfallax_FD_89692 | JGI IMG/M metagenome (GOLD analysis project Ga0116226, IMG submission 89692) | Host-associated microbial communities from peat moss isolated from Minnesota, USA - S1T2_Fa - Sphagnum fallax MG | ecosystem: Host-associated > Plants > Peat moss > Unclassified | place: USA...
ACTTGCCCCTATCACGGCTGGACCTACCGCCACGACGGTGGCCTCATTGGAATGCCGGTCAAGGAGAGCTTTCCGGGGCTCGACCGGGCCGAGTACGGCCTCAAGCCCGTGAGCACGAGCATTGCGTTCGGCTTCGTGTTCGTCTGCCTGTCGCCCGACAGCCCATTCGGAGCGCCGCAACCGGTGGCGGACCTGTGGGGCAAGCTGGGCGAGGAATTACAGGGTTCCCGCTGCGAGGAAATGCTACCGCTGACGCCGATCACGGCCGATGTCTGGAACGTCGACTGGAAGATCGCGATGGATAATTACCTGGAGTCCTACCACGTTCCGATCGGTCATCCCGGGCTCTACCGGATGTTCACGCCGGATTACGAGGATCAGGCGACGGTACCCGGCGTTGCGCGCGGCTCGAGCTGGTTGCGGGAACATCGGTCGCCACGCTGGTCGGAGGGCCTTTATCAGGCGCTGATCGGTCGTGCGGCGGTTCACCTGCCCGAGAATCAGCGGCGGGTCTGGCGCTTCTACAGCGCCCTGCCCAATCTCGGTATCGACCTCTATCCGGACATGATGGATTTTTTCCAGGTGCTACCCGCGGGGCCCGGAAAATGCTTGATTCGCGGCGGGGTCTTCGGACTTCCGGACGCGAGCCGGGAGATGCGTGCCGTGCGCTTCTTGAGCAGCCGGATCAACACCTCCGTGAACAACGAGGACAAGTGGCTGTGCGAGCGCGTGCAACGGGGTCTTGCCTCGAGCAGCTACCAACCCGGCCCCCTGTCCAAGATCGAGGGCTGCATGCTCGAATTCCACAACCTGCTGCGCGAGCGCATCCCGGAATTTCGCTTGCCGAACGCGCCGCGGCAGTTCGGCTGACGGCGCGCCGCGAGCGCCGTTCCCGCCTTCAGCCCAAGTGGATCCAGGCGGACTTGGTCTGCGTGTACGACATCAGGCTCTCGAGACACTTGTCCCGACCCTGACCCGACTGCTTGTAGCCGCCAAACGGCTGAGTCATGTCGCCATGATCGAAGCAGTTGACCCAGATCACGCCGGCTTCCAGATCGCGCACGGTCTTGTGCGCCACCGATAGATCGCGGGTCCATACCGAGGCGGCGAGACCATAGATCGAGTCGTTGGCCACGTTCAACGCATCGGCGATGCCGTCGATTTGAATCGCCGCGGCCACCGGTCCGAAGATTTCCTCTTGCGCGATCGTCATCTGATTGCTCACACCCGTGAACAACGTGGGATTGACGTAGCAACCGGCGAGTTCGGGCGCATTGCCGCCGAACTCCAAGCGGGCCCCTTCGCGCTTGCCCCGGCCGATGTAATCGAGAACGCGGGCACGATGCGCGGCGGTGACGAGGGGTCCCAAGTTGGTGCTGGGATCGAGCGGGTCGCCCGGCTTGTAGGCGGATTTGCCCTTCTCGATGAACCGCGCGATGAATTCCTCGGCGATGGGCCGGTCGATGAGCAGCCGCGATCCCGCATTACAGACCTCGCCCATGTTGCCGTAGATACCGTTGATCGCATAAGTGACGGCCGTATCCATGTCGGGCAGATCGGCTAAAAAGATTTGCGGAGTCTTACCGCCGCATTCCAACGCCACCCGCTTCATGTTGGACTGACCCGCGTAGATCAGCATCTGCTTGCCGATCTCGGTCGAGCCCGTGAACGCGATTTTCGCCACGTCGTTGTGCAGAGCGAGCGCCGCACCGGCCGTCTCGCCCAAGCCGTTGACCACGTTGAAGACGCCCGGCGGTCCGCCCGCCTCGACGAACAACTCCGCCATCACCAATGCCGACAGCGGTGATTGTTCGGCGGGTTTGAGCACCACCGAGTTGCCCGCCGCCAGGGCGGGCGCGACCTTCCACGCCGCCATCAACAGCGGATAATTCCAGGGCACGATGCAACCGACCACGCCCAACGGCTCGCGCAAGATGTAATGAAAGGCATCCTGGGCGGTGGCGGTCACTGCGCCATCGATCTTGTCGATCAATTCGCCGAAATAGCCGAAATTCTTCGCGGCCGACGGGACATCGATGTTCACCATGTCGGCGATCGGCTTGCCCATGCACAGCGTATCGAGCAGGGCAAAGCGTTCGGTGTTCGCGTCGATCAGACGCGCGTAATTGGCGAGCACCGCCATTCGATCGCGCGGCGCCATCCGGCTCCAAACCCGCGACTTCACCGTGCGTTTGGCCGCTGCCACCGCCAGGTCGATATCCGCCGCCGTGCCGGCACTGACTTCGCACAGCGGCGTGCCGGTGGCCGGGTTGATGACCGTGAATCGACCCTTGGCCACCGAGTCGACGACAGCGCCGTCGATGAAGTGTCCGGTTGAATATCGCAGGCTTGCGGCGCGTGCGTGCCAATCGCTGGTGCTGAGGGAAGCCAGTGTCATAGCGTTGAGTCTCCAATGAAGGGTGGCGGCTGTCGCGAGGATCCTGGTTCAGTATAGTAAATTGGACCGGTGCAAGCACGCGTCAGGCGGGCATGGACAGCCGCTTCGCGCACCAATCGCGAAACCAGCCAGTCAAGGCTGATGGCGCGGCCGCCGACGACCCTCGGTAACCGAACTCCACCACACCGCTCTGCCAGGATTCCGCGTATTCGCAAGTCGCGCGCCGTGCGTACGGTCCGATTCGCCGGGCCAGCGAGCGAATCGCACGGGCCACCTCGTCAGGGGCCAACACCGTGAAATCCAGCCGCCGCAGGTGCGAGCGACCCGCACCCGTCGGAAAGACCTGCAGCACCGATAAGCCATCCGGCCGTCTCTCGAGCAGCTGGTTGGGCGGCAGGAACTCGCAGCGCCATTCGTCCTGTGACGAGCATCCCGTCAGTTGGCCGATCAGTTGGCCATAACGGCTTTCGCTCCAGCCCGCCGATCGCAAGGGCCGCGACTGCCAGACCAACCGGTCCGCCAGCGCCTCGCTCGACGCGGTGGCATGCGGGCTCGCCAGCGCCAACCACTGCTCGACGACCAATTTCCAATCGGCCGCCACGGGGATCTCCAGAGCGTCGTCGAGCGCCATGAGCCCGGGGGGTACCTCGGTAGCGAACCCCGCCGGAGCCGGCGCGTTGGCGGCCGGCGACCGCGCATACACCAAGCCCGCCACCACGACGAGTTCGAGCGCCGTCAGATTCGAAGGTCCCGCACCGCCGCTGCGCCGGCCATCCCAGGAAAAATGCTGCCCATGCAGCTTGCAGACGATATCCCCGTCGAAGCGCCCGGTGCGCCGGCTGACCAAGGCATGCGGCGACTCAGGGCATGCATTGCGCAGACCGACCAGCCGTCCGGCCCGATCTCGCACCAGCAAGACGCGCTCGACCCCGATATCGAGGCTCAGGAACTCGCCGGCATGTACGCACTGAGATTCGTGCCCGAGCACGGTCCAGGCGGGCAGGAACAACAGCGCACGCTCGCGAGCATGAAGGCCCGCATCGGGCACCGGCCCCGCCGCCAAGGCGGGCGCGGCCAGCGGCACCGCGGCGCCGGGCGTCGCGGCGAAGCGGGTTGGAAAGATCGAGCGTAGATAGGCGCGGCAGCGCCTGCGCGCGGCGGCTCGATCGATCATCGCCTCCGTCCGAAAAGCGAAATCCTGCCAGAGCATCTCGAGCACACCAATCAACCCCAAGGCAATGCCGTCCGGATCGAGATGGGGCTGCGCGGTCTCATGGATCAGGCTGCCGATCAAGTCGCGCACCAGCGCCGCGAAGCTCTCATCCTTTTGACCGCAGATGTCGTAGTATTCTTGTCGGGAATTCGCTTCACCCCAGAATGCATACCACACGGATACCTTGCGGGGACTCGCGATGTCGGGATCGAGATACAATTGAACCAAGAGTTCCAGCGCCGCGACGGGTGTCGCCTTGAGATTGGCCACCGGCACGAGCAGTTGCTCTTCGAATTCGGCGGCGAGGAATTGCAGCGATGCGACCAGCATGGCGGCCTTCGATTCGAAGTAGAAGCGCACGATGCCGGGTGACATTTTGGCAATCGAGACGACCTTTTCCACCGTCGTTCGGGAAGGACCATGGATGTGTAACGCCGAGATACAGGCGTCGATCAAGCGCTGTCTCTGGCGGTCCCGGCTGCGCGCCCGCGCATTCATGCGGGCGCTCGCATGAATCCCGCCCCGCGCATGAATCTCGGCGCACGACTCAGGCGCCAGGGAAAATGGTTCATCATCCTGCCGCCGCTGCTGTACCTGCTGATCTTCTTTCTGATTCCATTTGGTTTCGCGCTGGTCATCAGCCTGGCCGACACCGCGGTGCGCGTGCCTCCCTTCACGGATATCGTCTCGTTGAGCCCCGACTGGCATGTCCACCTGACCCTGAATTTCGGCAACTTCAAGTACTTGTTCACCGACGAAGTGTATGGCCTTTCCTATCTTTATTCGATAAAGACCGCTTTCTTCTCGACTCTGGTCTGTCTCGCGCTCGGCTACCCCATGGCCTACGCGATCGCACGGACTTCGAAGAGCACTCAGAGCATCCTGTTGCTGCTGATCATTCTGCCGTTCTGGACGTCCTTCCTGCTGCGCGTCTATGCGCTCGAGGGCATCATTCGCGAGACCGGATTGCTCAACACCGCGCTGCTCGCATTGGGGTTGATCCATCACCCGCTGCAGATCATGCGCACCACGCTGGCGGTGTACCTGGGCATCATCTATTCCTATCTGCCGTTCATGGTCTTGCCGCTGTTCGCAACCCTGGAAAAACTCGATCATTCGCTGCTCGAAGCGGCGGCCGACCTGGGCAGCCCACCCTGGCGGGCGTTTCTCGATGTGACGCTGCCGATGTCCATCCCCGGCATCATTGCCGGTTCGATGTTGGTGTTCATTCCGGCGATCGGTGAGTTCGTCATCCCCACCTTGCTCGGCGGCCCGGACAATCTGATGATCGGCCGGGTGTTGTGGGATGAGTTCTTCGGCAACCGCGACTGGCCGGTGGCCTCCGCCGTGGCCATCGCTTTCCTGGTGCTCATCGTCGGCCCGATCGCGCTCTATCAACATTACAGCGCCAAAGACCTGGAATCTTGAGATGAGCGAGCGCGCATCCCCGCTGCTGATCTCGATTCTGTGCATCGGCATCGCGATCCTCTACGTGCCGATTCTGGTGCTCATCGGCTACTCCTTCAACGCCTCCGCACTGGTCAGTGTCTGGGGCGGCTTTTCCACCCACTGGTATGTGCAGCTGGTGCACAACGACCAGATTCTCGATGCGGCCTGGCTGTCGCTCCAGATCGGCGTGGTGGTCTCGACCGGCGCCGTGCTGTTGGGCACGCTCGCGGCGATCGCGCTGGTCCGCTTTCCGGTGTTCCGCACCCGTCTGCTATTGACCGGCATGGTGAACGCGCCGCTGGTCATGCCCGAAATCATCACCGGCATCACCCAGCTGCTGCTGTTCGTATCCATGCTCCACGTGCTCGGCTGGCCGCATCGCGGCTTCATCACCCGCGTCATCGCGCACGTCGCGTTTTGCACCGCTTACGTCACCATCACCGTGCAATCGCGTCTCAAGAGTGCCGATCGATCGCTCGAGGAAGCGGCGATGGATCTGGGCTCCGGCCCGGTGCGCGCCTTCATCGATACCACCCTACCGGCGCTCGCACCGGCGCTGGCGTCGAGTTGGCTGCTCTCCTTCACGCTGTCGCTCGATGATCTGGTGATCTCGAGTTTTGTCTCTGGACCGGGCGCGAGCACGTTGCCCATGGTGATTTTCTCCAAGGTCAAACTCGGCGTGACGCCGGACATCAATGCCCTCGCGAGCCTCATCATTTGCCTGGTCGGCGTCTGTGTGCTGATCGCCGGCTACCTGATGCGTCGCAGCGAACGGCGGCGCGTTCAGGATGCCCAGATGGCCGAGCGCTAGCTCTCGGTCACGTAGCGCGGATCGTGCGCCGGCCGGCTGAAGATCTCCCGCACCAGCGGCTCGAAGCGGGCCAGCGGCTCGGAGCGATAGGCCGGATCGAAGGAACATTGATCCCACTCGGCGCAGAAAGCCGCGCAGGCGGCGTACCAGCGATGCTCACGAAAGGCATCACGTCCATGCCGGTTGCCCCCCATGTGATGGGCGTAGTAGTAACTCTGAAACACGCCATGCTGTTCGACGATCCAGGTCACCTCAGGCCGGACGTAAGGCCGTAACATCTCCGCCGCGATGGCCGCGTGATTGTAAGGTGCGAGTTCGTCTCCCACATCATGGATCAATGCGGCCACGATGAGTTCGTCATCGGCGCCGTCACGCAGCGCACGCGTGGCCGTCTGTAGAGAATGTTCGAGCCGGCTCACCGGGTATCCCTCGAGCGAATGATCGAGCTTCCCGAGCGCCGCGAGCACGTGGTCGGGCAGCCGCCGGGCAAACTCCACTTCCGATTCATTCAGCAGTTCATAGTCCTCGCGCGTGCCGTCTTCCATGCGCCGAAAACTCACCACTCTTTTCAACTCAGCTCGCGTCATTCGGCGGTCTTCACGCGGGTCCACGTCCGGGTCCGCAATCGCTCGGTCGCCGCGCTCACCTCGGCCGACAGATACAAACGTTTCTCGATCTCCGGTGTCGGGTAGATCGTCGGGTCCGCGAGCAGATGCGGATCGATCAGCGAGCGCGACGCCAAGTTGTCATTGCCATAGAAAATCGAATTGGTGATGTCGGCGATCACATCGGGCCGGAGAATGAAATTGATGAACCGATAGGCGGCCTCGGGATGCGGGGCTCCGTCAGGAATCAGCAACGCAGAGAAGGTCTGATTCGAGCCCTCCTTCGGCACCGTGAATGCCAGATTCAGCTTCACGCCGACGGCACGGGCGCGCGCGACCGATTCGGCGTAGTCGCTCGACCACGACATCGCGATGCAAACCTCCTGATTCGCGAGTCCGTTCATGTATTCGGTGGAATCGAAGGCACGAACGTACGGACGAACCTTCATCAACAAGTTCTCGGCGGCCTTGAAGTCCTGGGGTCGCGTCGAATTTGGATCGAGCTTCAAATAGCGCAAGGCAAGCTGCAGCACATCCTCCGCCGAGTCGAGAAACGTGACGCCGCAGTCGGCGAACTTCGACACCACTTCCGGCTTGAACAGCATGTCCAGACTATCGACCGGCGCGTTCGGCATCCGCGCCCTCACCATGTCGACGTTATAGGCGAAGCCATTCATCGAGTGCAGATAGGGCACCGCATGCGCATTGCCGGGATCGTAGGCCGCCTCGATGGCGAGCGCGTGCGGGTCGAGATTCTTCCAGTTCGGCAGCTTCGACTTGTCGAGGGGCATGTAGACACCCGCCTTGATCTCGCGGCTGAAGAAATCGGTCGACGCGCTCACGAGATCGTAGCCCGAACCGCCCGCCATCAAGCGGGCCTCCATCGTCTCCTCGGCATCATAAACGTCGTACACCACCTTGATGCCGGTTTGTCGCTCGAACTTGGCAATGGTGTCCGGAGCGATGAAATCGCTCCAGTTGTAGATATAGAGCCGCTTCTCTTCGGCTGACACGCTGTGCGTGCCACAGCCACCCGCCAGACCGAGCGCTGTCAAAGCGGCGGCCGCCATTCGAAGTCTCATCGTACGCATTAAGACCGCTGCATCGCGAACTGTCAACGGCGCATCGGGCGCCGAATCGGCACTTGGGTTCTCCGCTTGAGCATGCTATATTAATTAGAGTCCTAATCATATGAAGACTAACCACCAGCTGAATCGGGCACAACAGATGGAATGGGAAGAGCGCTTTTCCAACGCATTGCATTCCACGGCGCGTGCCTGGCGGCAGGCGGTCGATCGACGTTTGAAGCTGTCCGGCGTCAGCGAAGCCAGTTGGATGGCCATTGCGGTGGCCGCACGCGCGCCGCAACCCCTATCGCAGTCCGAATTGGCCGACGCCTTGGGCGTCGAGGGGGCAACCGTGGTGGCCATGGTCGACCGGTTGGTCAAATCTGGATTGGTGGTCCGCGAACCTTCCACCACCGACCGCCGCATCAAGCGCGTGCTCGTCACTGAGGCGGGCTACTCGCTCTATGAGCGCGTCAAGACCGAGGCGGCCGCGCTGCGCCAAGAGATGCTGGCATCGATCGATCCAGAGAGCCTCAAAGTGGCGACGGCGGTGCTCGAACGATTGCACGGCATGATCGAACGGACACCATGAACCGTCCGCTCAACCGCCCGATGATCACCGTCTCGATCATGATGGCGACGATCATGCAAACGCTCGACGGCACCATTGCCAACGTGGCGCTGCCGCACATGCAAGGTGCACTGTCCGCCTCTCAGGATCAGATCGCCTGGGTGCTCACGGCCTACATCGTTGCCGCGGCGATCGCGACACCGGTCACCGGTTGGGCCGTGGATCGCTTCGGCCAGAAGCAGGTCTTCATGGTGTCGGTGATCGGCTTCACGTTCGCCTCCGCCCTGTGTGGTCTGTCCGACTCGCTCGCCCAGATCGTCGCGGCGCGGCTGTTACAAGGCGTGTTCGGAGCGGCTCTCGTGCCCATGTCCCAGATGGTACTCATGGATATCAATCCGCCCGCAAAACAGGGCTCGGCCATGGCGGTGTGGGGCATGGGCGTCATGGTGGGACCGATTCTAGGCCCGACGCTGGGCGGCTGGCTCACCGACAGCTACGATTGGCGCTGGGTGTTTTTCATCAACATTCCGATCGGCGCCCTCGCCACCTATGGCATCTGGCACTACATCCGGCCTGCCCCCGCCACCCGCCGCATCCAATTCGACGCCTTCGGCTTCGCGTCACTCAGCGTCGCCATCGGAGCGTTGCAGGTGCTGCTCGATCGCGGGGAACAAAACGATTGGTTTTCCTCGACCGAGACCTGGATCGAAGTCATCTGCCTGCTGGTCTCGGCGACCTATTTCATCGCGCACACCGCACTGACCCGCGCCGACCGGTCATTCCTCGATTATCGCCTGTTGAAGAATGGCAACTACGTCTCCGGATTGTTGTTCATCTTCATCGTGGGGTTGGTGCTATACGCCACCCGCGCACTGACGCCCACCATGCTCGAGAATCTGATGGGGTACCCGGTCGCAACCACCGGCTTGGTCACGGCGCCTTCGGGTCTTGGCACCATGTTGTCCATGCTGATCGCCGGCCGCATCATCGGCCGCCTCGATCTGCGGCTCATCCTGTTCACGGGATTCGCCATCAGCATCGTCGCGCTGTGGCAGATGACCCATTACACGCTGGTTATTTCGGAGGCCGACATCATCTGGCCGGGCGTCATTCAGGGCATCGGATTGGGGTTGGTCTTCGTGCCGTTGAGTTCGGCCACTTTCGCGACGCTCGAGCCTTCAATGCGCGCAGCGGGCACCGCGATCTTCAGCCTGATGCGCAATATCGGCAGCAGCATCGGCATCTCGCTGGTACAAACCGTGCTCGTCCGAGATACCATCTCCACCCATGCCGCCCTGGTCGAGCGCGTCACCTACGCGAATCCCGCCTGGAATGATCCGGGGGTGGCATCGGCCTACGATCTGGCACATCAGCCCAATGCCGCAGCGCTCGATGGCATGATCAATCAACAGTCGTCGATGATTGCCTATCTGAATGATTTTCGGCTGATGCTGTGGTTGACCATCGCCGTGCTGCCGCTGCTGCTGCTGTTGCGCACGCCGAAACGCCGCGCCATGGCCATCGATGCGCATGCGGTCATGGATTAGGCTGAAGGGTCGGCGACCGCCGAGTCGCCGAGCAGGCGGCTGGCCCGCGGCCCCACCCAGCGCTCGATGTCGTCGAATACGGTGAACACCGCCGGTACGATGACCAGCGTCAAGAGCGTGGAGGTGACCAGACCGCCAATGACGGCGATGGCCATGGGGGAGCGAAAATCGCTGTCCCCGCCCCAACCCAAGGCCACTGGCAGCATTCCCGCGACCATGGCCACCGTCGTCATCACGATGGGCCGCGCCCGTTTATGCCCCGACTCCATGATGGCCTCGAGCCGCGGTTTACCAGCGCGGATCTCCTCGATCGTGAAGTCGACCAGCAAGATGGAGTTCTTCGCGACGATGCCCATCAGCATCAGCACGCCGATCACGACGGCGATGGAAAACGGCTCGCCGGTCGCGAGCAGCGCGAGCGCGGCACCGCCCAAGGAGAGCGGCAGTGCGGCCAGGATGGTGATCGGTTGAAAGACCCGTGCGAACAACAGCACCAGGACCGCGAACACCATCAGAATGCCGGCACCGATGGCGAGCAGGAAATTCTGCATCATCTCCTGGAAGAATTCGGTATTTCCGGTCTTGACGAAGCGCACCCCGTCCGGGAGATGTTGCAGGCTCGGCAGCGCATCGATTTGCGCGGTGGCGGTGCCGAGTTCGACGCCGGGATTCAAATCCGCCCCGAAACGCAGCCGCCGACTCTGGTTGTAGCGGCGCACGACCGAAGGACCCTGACCAAACGACAGATCGGCGACGGTCTTGAGCGGCACGGCAACACCCGACGCCGTTGGCACGGGTAGGTTTTCGAGCGTGGCGAAGTCACGGCGCGCTCCCTCAGCGAGACTCACCCGAATCGGGATTTGCCGGTCGAGCAAGGAAAATTTAGCGCCGTTCTGCGGCAGATCGCCGAGTGTCGCGATGCGGATGGTCTGACTGATGCTCTCGACGCTGACCCCCAGCTGTGCCGCCAGATCGAGTCGCGGCAGCACCAGGATCTCGGGCCGCGGCATGTCGCCCTTGATCCGCGGATCGCGGATGGAATTCAAACCGCGCATCTCGTTGAGGACCTGCCGGCCGGCGCTTTGCAACTGGGTCGGGTTGTCGCCGACCAGATAGAACTCGACATCGCGGTCGCCGCCACCGTCGCTGGAGAAATCGACGTGCCCATCGGGCACCTGGCCGACGAGCGGCTGCATGCTCTGTTCCCATTGCTTTTGGCTGATCGGACGGTCCGAGCGCGGCACCAGGCTCACGTACTGGTCAGCCTCGGCGATGTCGCCCTCGTCGGTGCCGACGAATTCGAGAATGTTGGTCGTATAGGGTGACTTGCGCAGCACCGCGGCGACCTCGGCCGAGACCCGCGACGTATCCTCCAACGTGCCGCCGGGCGGGACTTCGATGGACAGCGATGAGTTCGCGAAGTCCTCCGGCGGCACGAACGACTGTGGGATGACCGCCATCACGACGATGGACAACGCGAAGAACAGCGTGCCGCCCAGGATGGTCTTCCAGCGATTTTCCACGCACCAGCGCAAGCTGGCGAGATAGCCCTGCATGATCGGGCCGTCGGTGTGCTCGAGCGTTTTAGCGAAACTGCTGCGCAGCGTGTAGGCCGCGAGCACCGGGGTTATCAAGCGTGCCACCAGCAGCGAAATGAACACCGCCATCGCCACCGTCAATCCGAACTGGCGGAAATATTGTCCGGTGATGCCGCTCATGAAGCTCACCGGCAGGAACACGGCGATGATCGTGAACGAGGTGGCGACCACCGCCAAGCCGATCTGATCGGCCGCATCCATGGCCGCCTGGAAGGCGCTCTTGCCCATGCGCATGTGCCGCACGATGTTCTCGATCTCCACGATGGCATCGTCCACCAGCACTCCCGCCACCAATGCGAGCGCCAGCAGGGTGATCTGGTTGAGCGTGAAACCCATGAAATCCATGAAGGCGAAAGTCGGCACCGCCGACAGCGGGATCGCCAATGCGGAAATCGTGGTGGCGCGCCAGTTGCGCAAGAACAGCCACACCACCGCCACCGCGAGGAGGGAGCCCTCGACCAGCGAACTCATCGAAGCGTGGTACATGCCGAGCGTGTGCGTGACCGTGGTGAACGTCAGCGTCGTGTCGATGCCGGGGTTTTCCCGGCGCATTTTGCCGAGCTCCGCCTCAACCGCGTTGAACACGCTGACGTCCGAGGCACCCTTGGCCTTGAAGATACCGAAGACGGTGGCCGGACGGCCATTCAAGCGCGCGAGGCTGCGCAACTCGGCGATCCCGTCATGCACATTGGCGATGTCACGCAGGCGGAACGAGCGCCCGCCGCTCGTGAAAATCGGCGTCTCCGACAGCGCGTCGGCCGTCTTGGCGCCCCCCAACACCCGGATGGACTGTTCTCCGCCACCGACATCGGCGCGGCCGCCGGTCGCATCCAGATTGAGCGCACGTAATTGCTCATTGACCTCATAGGCCGTGAGTCCGAGTGCCTGCAGGCGTGCTGGGTCGAGTTCGACGCGGATTTCGCGGCTGACGCCCCCCCAGCGCACGACCTGGGCGACGCCCGGTACGGCCAGCAGCCGGCGCGTGACGTCATTGTCGACGAACCAGCTCAGCTGCTCGGGCGTGAGCGTGGTGGTGGTGACACCATAGTAGGCGATCGCGCCGCCGTCGACATCGATGCGCTGAACCTGCGGCTCCATGATGCCCTCGGGCAATTCGCTGCGAACCTTGGCCACCGCATTTCGAACATCGGTCACCGCGCGATCGATGGGAGTCCCCAGACGAAATTCCAGAGTGATGCCGACGTTGCCCTCGAGGATCACCGTCGTGATGTTGCGGACATTACCGATGCTCGCGATCGAACCCTCGATTTTCCGCGCGATCTGCGACTCCATCTCCACCGGCGATGCGCCCGGCTCGGCAATGGTGACACTCACCAGCGGGAATGAGACGTCAGGTTGGAGATTGATGGGCAACCGGACGAAGCTGACGATTCCCACGAAGAACAGCACCGCGAACAACACGATCGGGGCGATGGGATGTCGAATCGCCCAGGAAGACATGTTTTTCACGCGGGTGCGCCCGTCACGAAGCCCCGGTGGCGCGCGCCACCGGATTGACGATTTCCCCCTCCTGCAAGAACGCGCCGGCCGTCGCCACCACTCGGTCGTGACCGCTGATGCCATCGGCAATACTCACACCATTACCGACGATGCCTGACACATGCACGGTGCGGCGCTCGACCTTACGCTCCGGCGTCACGATCAGCACATAGCTGCCCTTCTCGTCACTCAAGACCGCGGTTTGCGGCAGTATCGCGCGTTCGGCATGACTCACGGTAACCTCGGCGCGCGCGAACGCGCCGGGGCGCAGGTTCGGATCCGGTTGCAGTGCAACCCGCACCGACCCCAGGCGTGTTTGGGGATCGATGACCGCCCCCAGCAGTCGGACCTTGCCGCGGTAGGGATGCGCGGACCCGACCAGGCGAACCGCCACCTCCTGCCCCACCTCGAGCGCGGGCAGATCCTGCTCGGCGACTTGGCCCTTGAATTCCACTTCGCCTCGCTCCGCGAGCCGAAACAACGTCTCACCCGGCGTGACGGTCTGACCCACCTCGACGGTGCGGGTCAAGATGATACCGTCGGCCGGCGCACGGATGTCCGCGCGCGCGAGCCGTGCCTTGGCCTCGGCTAATTGGGCCGCGGCGAATTTGACCTTGGCTGCGGCGCTCACCGCGGTCGACTTGCGGCGCTCGGTTTCCTCGGCGGACAATGCGCCCGCCGCACCGACGGAGAGCGCGCGATGATATTCCGCATCCGCGAGGTCAGCCTCCGCGCGGGCCTGCTCGAGTGCGGCGTCGAGATTGGTGACCTGCGGCTCTAACACGGCCACGTCGAGGCGGGCGAGCAGTGCGCCCTGTTTCACATGATCGCCTGCCTCGACGTGCAGCGACGCCACCCGTCCAGCATCGCCCTCGACGCTGATCGGCATGTCGTAACGGGCCGAGATGGTTCCGCTGATCTCGATCGTGGTCGGCACCGTCGACACGCCGGCTTCGGTGACCGAGACCGTGGGAATCGCGATCTTGACGGTGGCGGCCTTCTTCGCGGCCACGACCATGGCGAGCCGTACGGCCAACACCACGACGAGCACGATGGCCCCGGCCAGGAACCAGCCCGCTTTGAGACGCGGAGCGGCGTTGAGGCTGGAGGCGGATCCAGAATCTATCGATGACATGACAGTCCTTAGTCGGCTATGTGATCGATCACCAGATCACGAACTCCATCGTGGCCGACATCATAGGTAAGCTCGCCGTATAAGTCTCCACTCGCTGGCAACGGTTGTCCGCTAAATGACACGCGCGCCGTGATCGACACTCGGCGACCATTGACGAGCACGCGTCCCGGAATCATGGAATCCGACGCCGACAGGTGAATTTGGCTGCCAATCGCGGCACTCGTCAAGCG
>Ga0116226_10003373_pt1 | contig 14124 bp, 9 predicted proteins | sample S1TSphfallax_FD_89692 | JGI IMG/M metagenome (GOLD analysis project Ga0116226, IMG submission 89692) | Host-associated microbial communities from peat moss isolated from Minnesota, USA - S1T2_Fa - Sphagnum fallax MG | ecosystem: Host-associated > Plants > Peat moss > Unclassified | place: USA...
AAATTAGAGGTGTATGGAACCATAGGTCATTTAAACAAAGAACCTCAAAAAAAAAACCTTGCTCTAAAAAATCTTGAAGGTTTCTTTGAAACTTGTTTGGGGTTGCAAAAGGATTACACCAATTCCTTGAGTTTTTGTTGTTGTGACTAACTGAATTATAGTATGACAACTTCACAATTTTTGTGCAATGTACATCACAATGAAGTTTGGACATTAAATGTTGCATCATTAAAGGAATTGATGTAGATTTTTAATTTTTTTTGCAATAGGTATGAAATGTTTTAAACCTTTATTATTTATAATATTTGCTACTTGTAATGCAATTGAAGAATTGCTTGTTTGTAATCATCAATTTGTAGCTTGCAAGTTGTAGGGTTGTGGCTTGTGAATTGGTCCTTGTAAATGAACTTTGCAAAGTGGAGTTCTATGAGTAAGCTTTTTCTAAAAAAATTATCATTTCACTTGAAGTTCGAGTGAGTGTAAAAGGAAGAAAGTTTTTCTATCTTGAATGGGGCACCAACTTTGTTGTTTGGAAATAGGGAGCAAAAACTTGTTTTCTTAAAGCTCCAATGTTGATCAAGAATGTTGCATCTTCATCGCAAGTAAATCATGGAGCTTTGCATTCAATGCACTAGTACTAACATATTTACTCAAAGCTTTGCATAACCAAACTAAGTTTTGGAAGCCTTAGAACCACATACATGTCAATTACTTAGGTTTTTTTTTCTATGTGAATGATGTTAAGGTTGTAGATGTTGTCAATGTGTAACTCATGTGTTGCATAGTGTGTTCCAATGCAACAACTAGTTTTACAATTTTGACCCAACAGACAAGGTGTTGGAAGGGTCTAATAAAATAATTTAAAGTTAATAACATTATAGCCATCAAAAAACATATAACATTGAACATTTTCAACTTATTGCCAAATTGGCAAAAGAAATGAACATTGTTTGAAAAATAATACTTTGCAAGAATTGGTCCAAAACCAATCTAGGTATAATATTTTATTACCTTGGTTATGTGGATCCATTTAACAAAATCACCACCACAACAACAACAACATTCATATATGCAAGACATGGCTATGTTTAACATCAAGAACTATTTATCAATTCATATGATTCAAAACATATGGGTCAAAGATATGGCATTCTAGTTGTGTCCTAAACTTTTGTTTCCCTCTCAAAAAATGTTCACAAATGAAGTGCCACCTAATTTGATAAAAATGACCAAAACAATATGTATGTATTGTTTGCCTTGTATGATTGCAACTTAATAACCTTTAATTGATTTGAAGCTAGCTATTTATTTTTTTGAAAAATTTTATTACCCCTTCCCCCTTGCCTCCCTTAAATATTCACATTTGTTATGAATCTTCAAGAATTCAACTTAACAGTTTGTACTTTTTTTTAAATCAATTTTGTTATAAGTTTTTGCCACTTGTATAAAATGAAATTTTTGTGTATGGAGCTTTGTGTTGTGTGTAATAATGTAATTGAGGTCCTTTAGCTAGAAAACAAGAATGACAATATTGATTTTTGTTGGTGTTTTAATTTTTAATCTAAAAATTAAATTGATTTTTATACATCGTCACTTTCAATGTTTTATGTGCAAAATGGCAAGGTTCTTCATGACCTCAAAGGTAATGTTGATGACTTCATCACAAGTGCACTAATGGTGTAGTTAGTGTTTTGTTCAACTCAATCTTTCTTTTAAAGCTTTTTAGGTATATTATATGATTCTATTTCATTGGTACATATTTTTTTGAATGGAACTTTGTGTTGTGTGTGAATTGTAAATAGGTCCTTGAATTGAAGAATGACAAGATAGATCTTTGTTGGTCTCTTAATTCTTAGTTTATAGCAAATCACTTTTAGTGTTTTAAAATTTTGGTTAATTTTAGTGAATTCAAAGGGAATGTTACTCAAATTTTGATGATGAAAACTCCAAACACTTTGCAAAGCCCATGCAAATTCAAAACTTTATTTGATAATTATCACCATTTTTTCACATGGCAAGGTTGTTGAAACCAAAGAACCAATGAAATTTTTAGGTGGTTTTTTTTTTTTTTTTTTTTTGTTTGGGTTTGGGGATAATAAGCCCTTTAAAGGAACTAGAAGTTTTTTATAAAAACCTAAAACTAGACAATTTCTTTCAAATAACAATATATACAAGTCTTCAAATATTCATAATTGTGGTTTTTAGAACAACCAAATAACCACACAACAATGGTAATAACTATTAATTGATTATTTTCCCACCCTCACCCACAACCATGAAAAATTGGACAGAGTACATTCAAGGTACCTATTTAAATGCCACCTTGTGTTCAAACCATTATGACCATCCAATTAATAACATTTATTATTGAACCTTTTTGGAAATCACTAGCACATCATGGGCATCCAACCTTCATCCAAAAGTACATTGCAAAAGCTGTTATAAATTTAGTGTGGGTTTTTTGAGGAATTTTGTTTATAACCAAAGTGATAATCATCCATCCATAGGAAAATGTAGAAGAAATGGCAATCATCCATAGGAATATTTAACCAAATTTGACCATAAACCAAATATAAAATACAAATGTTTTAATCATGCTTTTATATTTCTAGCTACATATTGAAAACCAAACATATGAACTTGGCAATTTTCCTAACCTTTGATTTAGGTTAGCCCATAAGTGTAAGGTTAAGGTGGTTAATATTTCACTAGTTTGTAATAGGATTTAAAACACTAAATTGATCCATTTTTGGGGGAAAATCGTGCTTTTATACCCAAAAAAAAGTTACAAGGAATTCTAACATGGTCTCATGGTTTTCTTTTTTTTGGCCCTCTCCCCCCAAACTAGACATCAAAAAGTTGATTAAAAAAGTATGTTTGAATGAATATTATATTTTCATACTTCAAACCTACTTGATGTTCTAAAAATGAATAATACCCAATTCATTGGTAATGAGGTTGTTATTTTGTGTACTCTTCAATTACAAAAACCTTTTAATTTTGTTTTGGCAAAGTTTTGGGAAACATATCTTCTAGGGAATGGTGAAATGCTTTCAAAGTCAAAAGGTTAAAAAATTGTCTTTTTAGGGCAAGGGGGGGAGCAAACCCTAATAACATCACAAATTTATAAGCTTCATGGGTTTGTTTCAAATTCATGCAAAATCTATTATTTTGTGGGTTCATATCATTTAAACACAAATGTCATGCATTATTTAAACATGGAAGTTACATGCACAACTTTTGTGTGTAAATAACACGAATAAACATACAACATCCATGTCTAAACAATATGAACAAGTATATGACATTTGTGTTTAAACAATGCACATGACATTGATGTTCAAACAATACAAGTAGACGAATGACATCCGTGTCTATTCCATACAAACCTATGAAAAGAAAATTTCACACGATTATTATTGCCAAATCGTGACCCATGAAGTTTGTGATGAAAAAAGGAAACCTTGGCAAACCCACCCATCAAAACCCAACAAAAACTACCAAAGAAAAAACACAAAATAATGACATTTTTTAAACATTGGGTTCTAAAATATGCAATGAAAATCTTAGTTTTGATTTGGGCTACTACTTTTGGATTGACAACCATGGTTTATGGTTTTTCAGTGAAAGGAATTTTAAAGACCATTAGAAGCAAATATAAGAACTATGATGATGATGAAACCCTCATAAACTTCATTAAACAAAGCACCTAGTGAAAAGGGGAAAGGAAGTACAAAGAGAAAGGACCCAAGTCTAAGCCAAAAACACAAAAAAACAACAAAAGGGGGTCATAAAGGGGCAATTAGCACAATGCCAAAACATGGCATTTACGACTACAAAAATCTAGTTGTATGTGCCATCTATGACTAGAGCTGACTACATGACTACCTAATCCAAATGACTATGTTATAAATCCCACTTGTCACATTAATCATAGCCACATTAATGACTACAATTCACCATGATTACATTTGCAAATGACATAGTCCTAAATCTAGTGAGTCCCATGGCAGCTTCACAAAGTGCCATGTGTCACAATTTTTTTAAACCAAAATTTTATTTATTTTTCTTTTCAATCAAACATTGGCACATGCTAGCCTCTTAACCTAGGGGACTTAGCCTAGGCACTATAAAAACTTCATAGGCTAAGCAAGCCACTAACGTATCTAAGCATCTAAGTGTTTAGGTGTCTAGGTGCCTAGGTGTCAAAGTTTATAAGAAGGACTTGAACTCCCCACCTCCACTTTGGGGAAGGTATCCTTAACCATTGCACCACATTTTTTATTTATGATGAAAATTACTTACTATTAATTTATAAACAATAATGTTTTTAGCTCAAGTTAACCTAACTCACCTTAGGTTAACCTAGGTTGACCTAGGCTAATTTAGGCCTAGCCTTGGTTAACATAAGTTAACCTAGACTAGGGTAAAGTAGGCTAAACTTGACTAAATTAGGCTAAACAAAATTATTTAGGTTAAATTTGGATAAATTCGATTAAACTAGAATATTGAAGATAAACTTGGATAAAATTTGGCTAAATTAAAATATTGAAGATAAACTTGGAAAATTTTGGCAAAACATGGTTAAACATGGTTATTTAGGTTAAACTTGGCAAAACTTGGCTACTTAGGTTAAACTTGGTTAAACTTGGCTAAACATCAATATTTAAGTTAAAATTGACTGGGCAAAACAAGGATAAATATGGTTATTTAGGTTAAATTTGGCTAAATTTCATAAAAATCAGCAAAACTTGGCTATTTGGGTTAAACTTGGTTAAATTTGGCAAAACTTAAATAAATTAGGCTAAATTAGAGTATTGAAACAAAATTTGACAAAACTTGAATAAATTAAACTAAAATATGGTATTGAAACAAAACTTGGCAAAACATGGCAAAACATGGCTATCTAGGTTAAACCTAGCTATTTAGGTTAAAATTGGCAAAATTTACCTATTTAAATTAAATTTGGCTAAACATGGAAAAACTTGGTAAAATTTGGTTAAACATGGCTATTTAGGTTAAACTTTGATAAATTTGGAAAAAATTTGACAAAACATGGCTATTTGGGTTAAAGTTTGATAAATTTGGCAAAATTTGACAAAACATGGTTATTTAAATTAAATTTGGCAAAACTTGGAAAAATTTAATTAAACATGGTTATTTAGGTTAAATTTGGCTAAATTTGACAAAACTTGGCTAAACAAGGTTATTTATGTTAAACTTGGCAAAACTTGGCAAAACTTAATTATACATGGCTATTTAGGTTAAACTTGGCTAAACCTTGGCAAAAACTTGGCAAAACATGGCTAGTTAAATTAAACTTGGTTAGATTTAGCAAAATTTGGCAAAACTTAGATAAATTAGACTAAACTAGGGTATTGAAACAAAACTTGACAAAACTTGGTTAAACATGGCTACTTAAGTTAAAATTAACCAAACTTGGCAAAACTTAGATGAATTAGACTAAACTAGGGTATTGTGGTTAAACATGACTAAATATGGCTCCTTAGGTTTAATTTGGTTAAACTTGGCAAAATTTAAATAAATTAAACTAAATTAAAGTATTGAGGTTAAACATGGCTAAACATGACTATGTAGTTTAAAATTGGTTAAACTTGGCAAAACTTAGAAAAATTAAACTAAATTAGGGTATTGAGGATATATTTGGTTAAACATGACTATTTTTAAATTAAACTTGGCTAGAATTTTCAAAACTTAGATAAGTTAGGTTAAAATAGGGTATTGACATTAAACTTGGTTAGATTTGGTTAAACGTGGTTACTTAAACTAAACTTGAATAGACTTGGCAAAAAAGGCAAAACATGTCTAAATGAGGGTTAATTTTGGTTAAATTTTCTTCAATTTGGTTAATTTGGTTATTTTTAACTAGCTAAAATTGGTTAAACCAAGTTAAACTAAGTTAGTTATATTTTGATAGGTTAAAATTAAGATATTTAAACTAAAATAAATTGTATTAAATTATGTTAAATTGGGCTACATTAGACTAAATCATATTAAACTATGTTATTTATGTTAAATTAAACTACTTAAGCATTTGTTTATCCATTTCAAACTAAATTGAATTTGGTTATACTATTTCAAATTCAAATATTGTTTCAATATGAATAAACTAGTTGTGTAGTCATATTATTAGTCATAATTACTATTAGTCCTAATTATAGTCATATGTATAATCATGTAGTCATAATTTTGACCATAATCATTAAGATGATAGCAATTAAAGGCCACATATGACTACATGACTATGTTTAAACATTAATCACAAGATGCCCTATCATAAAAACCACATTTTAGTGTGTGTAGGAACATCACAAATATCTTTAATCATCGTCATAATCATCATTAAAATTCAACATCCACCAAGGGGTGAAACCAAGCAACATGGGATTGTAACCAAGAAATTAAGGACTAGAAGAAAGCCAACATTTATTCACCTATTGCATCAATATTGTGATTGAAATGGTAAAAAGGAACAAAAGGAACTTCATGGAATTGTTCATTTTGTTCATTTCACCTTTTTTTAAGGAATCCAAAAATAAATAAAACACAAAGATTCAAGGTGATGTTGCTAATTAGATAGGTATTGAAAGACATCACACATCTATGGAGATACTTCTTTACTCCAAAGGGCATCAACACATCTATTGGTCATTCACAAAACACAATGTCTATATTGGGTATCACCACATTGTTGTTAATAACTTGAAATAAAACTACTCCTTTCTTTGCAAGATGTCATGAGCACTACAATGCCTTATAATAATCAGAATGTGGGAATAACTAGCTTATGGATTAGACTTTCACTTATATCCACATTAGGTCCTTCCTCTCCTTCCAACCCCATGCAAACTCAAGATGATGCAAGTACTATTTTCCAATCTTCCTAACACCCAATGCATCCAACATACCACTAATACACACTAATGCATCTCTACACTTGAGGTTATTAAAGGAATTATTAACAACAAAATAGAAGATCCAAGATATAGATTGGATGTGAGCAATATCCAACCTCAGACAACTACATGATGCATAAAACTTAGTTCTTTTTCCCAATTACTATTTGATTTTACATAAAAATGTAATTAGAACAAAACTTTGTTTTCCTTCTAAAATCCTTTCATCTTTTGTTTCTCTAAATTCAATCTTCCCATGACCTACTTTAAGTATGCAAAGTTATTGTTTACAAAGAACGCCAATAGTTAATTCTCTCCCAAATTACAAATACCAAACCCCTATATGCATATTTAATGGCAATCCCCAACTTCCTCACCAAGACCATGGAAAATTCTTGAAATTGTCATCATTCCCCAACTACTCCCTTTTTATTACTGAGTACATTTGTAGCATGTTCAAACATTGCACAAGATAAATGGAGTCCCCAACTTGAGTCCATTAACTTGAAAGAAGAAATTGTTTAACTTTGTGATCTTCTTGCTTAATTTTGTAATCACAATTTCAAACTTGAAAAAAAGAATTTAAACTTCCAAGGCTAATCATTTGTAGTTTTGTCAACAAAGAAAAAGAATGTACACATTAAAATAAATGTGATTGACAATAATAGGAGATCAACAAGAGATCATGATTCAAATTCCATGCATTGAAAAAATGATCATTGCAAAAGTTCTAAAGTGAAATAAAAGAAGGTGGAGATTCAAATCTCACAAATTTTTTAAGGAGTCAAGGTATATTCCACACCTCAAAACAATTCATTGTCACAATAATTCCAAGCAAAAAAGAAAAGGAATAGAGGAACATAAATAATCTTCAACCTCATTTGAACTACATAACTTAATGTTGTTCTCATCAAAAGTGAAGGATGCAACATGCAAGCCTACCCAACTTCATCAATAAAAACACCAATTTAGCAAAGTAATGAAAGTACAACATGAGAACCTAAATCCAAGTTGAATTATTATAAGTTAGATGTTGAAGATTAGAGACCATTTTTTTTTATTGGAAGGTTTTTTTGCTACTTGTTGATATTTTTTTCAAAATTCAAATGAAAAAATGGCCAAATTGTATCTCAAATTTCCAATAGGTAGCCAATGATATGAAGGATGTTTTATTTCTATTTACTTCACCCAAATTTACTACTAGGGAGTATAGTGGAAATTTTAACTTCACCAAATGTTTCTAAGAAGTTAGTGATGGGAATGAGAGATAGGTTTTGAAAGGGATTTACAATTGGGTTGTAAATTGGAAAAGACACATGATTTGGTGATTCGGAGCTACCTAAAGAAATCATTTGATCCTAAATAACAATGAATGAATGCAAGCTCAATTATTAAATAGTAATGTTGTTAATCAATAGCACCATGAATTGCAAGTTGTAGTTGTTCAACCTCTTACCTTGTCTCCCCAAGATGTGCATATAGAGAAAAAATATTCTCTCCAAGCTAATATCATCATGGAAACAATTGCCAATTGGGTAGACTCACAAGATGTTAAAAATTGTGTATATTTCAACACTAGCTCTAATGTTGGAAGTAGATAATAGTGGAATGAGGAAGGTGCACGTGTTTGTTAAGGCCCAATCCAATGTTCCCACTGTAATTTTCTAACCTTATCTCAAAACTCTAACTTATCGTAGCTCTAAGCATGACAACCATTTACTTCTTGCAACACATATTGTTGCACAATATTATTGACCTTCATTTCTTTTCTTTTGAACGTGTTGTATTCTTTGTTAGGTTTCATTCTATCTGCAGAGTCATTTAGTTGGTTGAACCTCATGATATTAGTGCAAGGAACTTTTGGATGATTCCCTTGTGGGAAATTTTTTTAAATTTTCCTCCAAGAAATAGGCTAAAAACGCAAGTAACAGGAATTATGCAACACAAGGAGCTTTGCAACATTCCTAAGAAGCCAACCTAATAGGGAAAGTGAACAATTATGCCATCTAGAAAGGGTACTTCCTAAACGTTGTGTTCATCACTCATTTTTGCCTACATTATATTAAAGGAGGAGAGGCAGGAAGAGTAGGAGGAGGAGGAGGAGGAGGTGTTGGGTTCACAAGATTTAGTTGGGGAGGAATTTTGCACAAGAAAACCAGACCATAGTTTTCCACAAGTGCCATGCTTGTAGTTGATGTTATAGCAACATTTTGTTGTTATTGTAATAAATGATACAAGGGTGATGATGGGTAGAGCTCTACCTTCTTTTTCTTCTTCTTTTATAGCTGCAATTAGTGATGGAATCTAGGAAGAGGAGCAAAACTAAAAACCTTGATTACTTATGACTTCGGCTTTTTAACTAACGCTCATAGTTTCAGACCACCAACACTTACATTTGAAGAATGAAAAATTGTTGGAATTGATGATGGTGATGATTTTTCATTTAGACAACATTCCATGACAACTTATGTTGTTTCTGTTGGATTAGTGCATGGTTCATCAATCTCCATGTTTTTTTCAATGTCATGTGTTATTATAAAGAGAAAAATGGTTGTATTTGTTTCCATGGCAACAAGTTGAAATTCATTGTTCTAAGCTTTTCTAAGCCTTATTTTCTCCCACACTTTCAAAATCATTGTTTGTTTGCTTCTTAATTTTTTCCATGAATTGTTTAACCACTCACAAATCTATGGTTTCAAATTGTTCATTCTGAAGTCAACATTGGGATCTTTGCAATTTTCAATTTGTTATTTGATGACCCCAATTGTCTAATTGTTGAACACCATTTTGAATGCATGCTTGAATGGGTGCTACAAAATAACATTAATTGGTTGGAGAACATTCATATGTAGTTTCCTGGAACAAAAACAACCAAGATATTTGGATGTTTTTATTTTATACAATCGAAGAATTCTTGACTTTTGTGTACACTTCAACAATCTAACCACCAAAACAATTTTTGATGTGTATGTAGTTTCAATAATTCAATTTGAGCTTGGTGGTAACGAACCATGACATTTTCCACAAAGTGTTTGGTGGTATCAAAGTTTGACCAATGATTTTCACTATAAGTTAGATCCCACCCATTTGTTACACACATTGCTTTTTTTTGGTTATTTGGTGGCAATGTCCTTATTGTAATGCTTGTAAAGATGATTTAAAGTGGCATCAATATTCTTGCTAGAGATGAGGATACCACCATAGTCACTTGTCATTTGTCTTCTATGCCAAATACATTTATATGTTTGGAGCCCCTATTTTCCCATGTATGTTCTCTTATTGTAGGTACCAAATGGATGCTAGTTTGATCATTATTGACAACAAGTGAAGGGGGAATGCCATAGGCCTTAGCTAGGTAAGCGACATGATAAGCTATGAACTTACCTTTTTCCTACCAATCTATTGGAACTTTGCTAATACATGTAGTACTAGCCTTTAATGTCCAATTCATGTAATGTTTCACAAATTGGTGGGTCCTCTTTTGAATGACCTTAAACCCACTAAATTTAGTGTCACAAATCACATTAGGGGCTAAAGACTTGATCATTCCACGAAATATGGGTTGGATAGTAGATGTTGTTAGGGGTTGACTTGCTTCCTTCATCTTTTGCAACATGGTTAGGTCATGATACAAGGTAAATTTCAAGGACTGGTAATTTCCAATTCCTTATTTGAACTCATGTGCATGATTCAACTAGGTGGGCATATTTGGCCTTAACTTCTTTTCTATATGTAAACCAATCATAGAAGCTAAATCTTCCAAGTTTTTCATAACGATTAAGACATCATGGTTTTTTGTAACCAATTCCCAAGAAATGGAAGGCATTAGTTTTATTACCATGGTTTTTTTTTTTATTGCTACCACAATTGATGTATGTCTTGCACTTATGCACATGCAATCTCTCTCTTGTTTGATTTCATCATTTGCTTGCAGAGTTGCTTTGAATTTCTTAAGTCAACCAATTGGACGCTTCTACACTGTGCTTTGGGTATCTTTATCTTATGTAACTTGTTTCAACAAATCAACTTCATGTTATAAAATGTCAATATGTTCATCTCTTGTGATGGGCTTAAACAACCATGTTAACTTTTTTTGTTGTTTTTGTTGAGTGCCCATTTAGGTACCAAACTACTCTTCACTCAATCTTTCCACTTCTATATAAGTATAATAAGTTATTGCAAACATATGCTCCATAGAAGTAGGTTAGCAATTTTTTTGCAATTGCATGCTCTTTAATAATCTAAGCTCTTCAATGCAAATTATTGTTGATGCAAACCTCTCTAGACATAAATAAGTAGCAAGAATTCACTTTCTATTTAATCTTTCCATTCATTTCCAAATATATACCTAATAAAATCTATTCAATGTAAACTATCTTCCATTGCAAATTGCTCTTTAAAATAGATAAGTGGTACCAAGAATTGAATGAGGTTGTCAATGTACCAATCTTACATTTTATGCCTATGTAATAAAACTCTAAATCAAAAAAATTGTTACAAAAAAAAAAAACTACAAATGATCATGTATGGTATGTAACATGGAAAAAAAAAACTACCAATGAATGCATAGATGATATTTATTATTTTCAAAATATCCAAAAAATTTACATTTTATATCGAAATTAAAAATAATTAAAAATGTTGAATTGAATTTATGAAATTTAATTAAATATTCGACCAGAGCATGTTGACCTAGCGTAGGTACTATGATATTGCAAAAGAAACCTTTTTAAAATTAAATGCACTTTTAAGTTTCTCACCCATCTCCTTTTCAAATATGCTTCATGTGATTAACAAGGGTCTTAGGTCCTAGGTTGTTATTTTGACCCCTTTTAATGTGTCTTAGTTGCTTTCTTTTATGGTTCTTATTGGTGTGTTTGCATTTTTGGGTGTTATTTTGATCGGACATTGGTCCTCTCTTTTTGTTCCTCCCTTTTTCTTTTTGCATGCGTTGGTGTTTTTCTTTCAATTAAATTTGACAAGGTTTCATCATCATTTATTATGTGATATCACCTTAAATAACAAATCACTAGTGAATCCAGATTGTTTTCCAGATATCTCCCAATGTATCTAAGCTCTTAAACTAGAAGCCTTAAACATGTTAACAATACATATTATAATTATCTCATACCTGAATACATCTCGTAGATGCAAATAATCACAATGATTTGTTTCAATTTTTTTAGTGTAATTGAAGGCACCTTAACAAGCATATTTTCTTTCCTCCATTGTGTGTGAGGCATTTCAAAAAATGGAATACTTATTAATGGTGGGTTTTCCATTTTTCAAAATTTCCCACATTGTTTTTTTCCCATGATACCTTCCTATGCCTTGTGATCCCCAAATGTTTAAGCTCATGATAATGTTTAAATAGGTTTTACAATGAGTACAACCCATGGGGCGAAGGACATTCCCAAATTGTTGGACATTCTCAAAATGAGAGGCCTAGGACAAGGACTTTGTTATTGCCCAACAAAGTCCTTGTCCTAAGCCCCTCATTTTTAAAAAATGCTCCCACCCTAGGGCTTTGCCTGTCAAATTTAAACAAAAGTTTCAAAAGTGACCTTCTTCTCTTGGGTAGACTAATTAAGTCCCCCATGTGAACTACTTCAAATAATTCTTTCTCCAGAGCTAACATGAAGAACCTTATTAACTTATCTCTTTGAATACACCAACTTTGGCACCATTTGGAATATCGAAATCCACAAGAGGAATTTGAATCACTTTCAATACCTGCGCATTACAGCTAAGAATAACTTGTCAAAAACAAGGTTGGAGATTTTTAAGTTGTGGAAAGTTGGGATCGTTAGAAGGGTTCATATGGATAATGAGCCCCAACACCTTACATTGAACCATCCATTAGAAACCTGTTATGACTCACAGTGTGATGAGGAACTAAGGCACTTTGTAACTATGAGGTAGGTAAGTTCATGTTGATGGATAGTACATAGTTAACTACAACATTTAACTATTTATGATGGTTAGCCAGTGGACATGAATGCAATGGGAAAATATGTTTCCTGTCCAAGCACCATCCATCATGGTTGGAGTGAACCAGCAGCCACCAATGCACCAGTTGAGGATGAGCCCGTTCAACCCGTTTTGCGGATGAACATCCTCCTTGCCCATCGAGATTTTTTTCTCACCTCCTCTCTACCCCGAAATTCTCTACCTCCCCCCTCCTACCTACCACCTACCAACCCCACCCCCCCTCACTCCATCGCCAGAGCTCCAGAGACCTCGAGCGGCTGGCGATGGAGCTGGATCGGCTGGAGTTGGAGCGAGACCCACGTGCCCACGAAAAGGTAAGATGCTTATGTTTTCTTTTTGTTTTTTTTGTTTGTTTGTTTGAAGAAGGCTTGAGAAGTCTTCTTCTTCCTCTTTCTTTGCTGCACTGCAGCTTAGCTGTAGTGCAGCAAAGAAGAAGGCCTTCTTCTTCTTCCTCCTCTTTCTTTGTTGCACTACAGCTCAGCAAAGAAGAAGGCCTTCTTCTTCTTTCTCTTTCTTTGCTGCACTGCAGCTCAACTACAGCGCAGCAAAGAAGAAGGCCTTCTTCTTCTTCTTTTTTGCAGCAGAAGAAGAAGGCCTTCTTCTTCTTTTTCTTTTATGCAACAAAAGAAGAAGGCATTCTTCTTCTTCTTCTTTGCAGCAAAGAAGAACGCCTTCTTCTTCTTGTTTTTTGCAACAAAAGAAGAAGGCCTTCTTCTTCTTCTTCTTTTCAGGGAAACCCTAAAACCCTTAACCCTAACCCATATCAAGTGTGGGTTGAATTTTCTCGATAGTCCTCTAGTCCATATCCGCATTGATACCTAAACCAAAAAACTTTCAAAATGTAAATGATTACATCTTTGGTATATGAATTAAAGAAATTAAAAAGGTTAATGCCATAAATGTTTACCATGTATGCCCAAGGTGGTGTTTGATAGTTGGTTGCTTGACATCCGTTTGGCTTGGAAAGTTTTTGTAAACACTCCATTCCACAGGGGTGCTCGTATCCCGTCGTTCGCCTTCCAAGAATTCCGAGATGTGAGCATATGGAACATAAGCAAATTGAATGGTCACTTTATTTTGCCCTCCATGGCGTATCCTAGATGTCCACACTAAGTTTTTGTTTGAGAAAGGGGACTTGGTGGGGTTTTGGACATGAATGGAATGGGACTTTGGAACCCTTCCCATGATTGAAGGAAGTAGGACAAATTCCTGCATC
>Ga0116226_10003378_pt1 | contig 14115 bp, 8 predicted proteins | sample S1TSphfallax_FD_89692 | JGI IMG/M metagenome (GOLD analysis project Ga0116226, IMG submission 89692) | Host-associated microbial communities from peat moss isolated from Minnesota, USA - S1T2_Fa - Sphagnum fallax MG | ecosystem: Host-associated > Plants > Peat moss > Unclassified | place: USA...
CGATGCCATCCTCGCCTACGCGCTGCTGCACGTGCTGATCGCGTATCACCGTCTCGACGAGCCGTATATCGCCGCGCGCACGACCGGATTCGACGACGTCCGGCGCCGCGCGGAAGAGATCACGCCGGAGCGCGCGGAGCGACGCACAGGCGTCCCGGCCGACGACATCGTCGCCGCCGCGCGCATGCTCGCCGATGCGAAGCGCGCGCTCATCATCACGGCACGCGGCGTCGAGCAGCACGGCAACGGCACCGATTGCGCGACCGCCTACATCAACCTCGCGCTCGCGCTCGGTTTACCGGGCCGCCCGGGAAGCGGGTACGGAACGCTGACGGGTCAGGGGAACGGCCAAGGCGGCCGCGAGCACGGACAAAAATCGGATCAGCTCCCCGGCTACGGCAGCGTCGATACTCCCGCCGATGTGAAGCGCGTCGCGCGCGCGTGGAACGTTCCGTCGGCGCGCATCGCGCGGCGCGGCCTCTCCGCGGCGGAGATCTTCGATGCGCTCGGCACGCGCATCGCCGGGCTCTTCGTGCTCGGCTCGAATCCGGTCGTCTCCGCGCCGCGCACGGCGCAACTGCGCGAGAAGATGCAGCGCCTCGATCACCTCGTCGTCTGCGACTTCTTTCTCTCCGAGACGGCCGCCTACGCGGATGTCGTCTTGCCGACGCTGCAGTGGGCCGAAGAGCACGGGACGATGACCAACCTCGAGGGCCGCGTGCTCTTGCGGACGGCGCAAGTCGCGCCGCCGCCCGGGCCGCGCGGCGATCTGCACATCATTCGCGAGCTCGCCGCGCGGCTCGGCGCACCGGATCTCGTGCCGAGCGACGAGCCCGAAGCGGTTTTCGATGACTTGCGGCGCGCGAGCGCCGGCGGTCGCGCGGACTATTACGGCGTCACCTACGACCGGCTGCGCAGCGACGAAGCCTTGTACTGGCCCGTTCCGACGCACGATCATCCGGGCACGCCGGTGCTCTTCAGCGAACGCTTTCACACACCGGACGGACGCGCGCGGTTCGTCGCCGTCGCCGCGCACGATGCGAGCGAGCCCACCGATCGCGCGTATCCGTGGACGCTCACCACCGGCCGCAATCGCGAGCACTATCTCTCCGGCACGCAAACGCGCCGCACGGCTCGCCTTGCCGCGGCGGTCAGCGAGCCGATCGCCGAAATCCATCCCGTGCTCGCCGCGCAACTGGGCATCGTCAACGGCGGCTACATGCGGCTCACCTCGCGACGCGGCTCCGTCGCGCTGCGCGCGCGGGTCACCGAGGCAATCGCCATGGACACGGTGTTTGCCCCATTCCATTGGGGCGGCGCGTCGACCGTCAACGATTTGATCGGCGGAACGCTCGATCCGCATTCCAAAATGCCGCCCTTCAAAGCCTGCGCCGTGCGGATCGAGCCCGAAACGTCTCCGACCACTAGCTAACGCCCGCAGCGTTTCGTGCGCGATTGGTCCATAGCGGCGGGCGCGTGATCGGACGTACACTGCACCTCCACGGTTCCGATCTTTGGAGGTCAGCTGGTGAAGCGCGCTCCCGCGACGCTCTTTGCGTCGTTCCTGCACTTCGACGTCTCGTTCATGATCTGGGTGATCCTCGGACCGCTCGCGCTCTTCATCGCGAAGGACCTCGATCTCTCGATCGCCCAGAAGGCGTTTCTGGTGTCGATCCCGCCGCTCGGCGGCGCGTTCTTCCGGATCATCCTCGGCTATTTGAGCGACCGCTTCGGCGCGAAGATCACCGGCACGTGCTCGATGGGGATAACGCTCGTGCCGCTCCTGCTCGGCTGGCTGGCGGGCTATTCGTACGGCATGATGTTGTGCGTCGGGTTCTTGCTCGGGATCGCCGGCGCGAGTTTCGCCGTCTCGCTGCCGCTCGCGAGCCGCTGGTTTCCGCCGCAGCAGCAGGGCCTTGCGATGGGGATCGCCGGCGCCGGCAATTCGGGCACGGTGCTCTCGACGCTCTTCGCGCCGCAGATCGCCGCGCACATCGGCTGGCACGCGACGATGGGGATCGCGACGATCCCGGTCATCATCACGTTTTTCATCTTCACGTTCATGGCATCCGATAGCCCGACGCATCCCAAGCCGAAGACCTTGGGCGATTACGCCGCGGTGCTCAAGCAGCCCGACACGTGGTGGTTCTGCTTTTTCTACTCGATCACGTTCGGCGGCTTCCTCGCGCTCGTGAGCTACCTTGCGATTTTCTTCAACACGGCGTACGGCGTCGACAAAGTCTCGGTCGGCATCCTCGTTGCGATCGCGTCGCTCTTCGGCAGCGTGTTGCGGCCGGTCGGCGGCTTCCTTGCCGATAAGTTCGGCGGCGTTGCGGAGCGGCGCATCGTGTATGTCGTCTTCGCGGTGCTCGCGATCGGGATCGCGATGTCGCCGCCGCTCGCGATCTGTCAGTTGCTCGTCTTCGCGGCCGTCGGATCGCTGGGCATGGGGAACGGCGCGGTGTTCCAGATCGTGCCGCAGCGGTTCGGCGCGGAGATCGGCGTCATCACCGGGATCGTCGGCGCGGCGGGCGGCATCGGCGGCTTCTATTTGCCGAATATGCTCGGCGTGTTGCGCGCGAGCACCGGCACGTTTGCGAGCGGCTTCTATACGTTCGCGGCGCTGGCACTCGCGGGTGCCGTCGCGATCACGCTGATCGGCCGCGCTTGGAACGCGACGTTCCTCGGCCGCGAGAAGTCGACCCTGACCCCGATCATGGTCGAAGGCTAACCCCGCGGATGGCGGCGGTCCGCATCGAGGACGTCAAGGCGGCGGGGATCGCCGTCGACATCAACCGGCTCGCCGAACTCGGCTGGGAATCGATCTCCGACGAAGATCGCTATCGGCTCAAGACGCAAGGCGTCTGCGCGCAGCGCCAAGTCGGCGTCTTCATGCTGCGCATCCGCGTCCCGGGCGGCAAGGCGACGCCCGCGCAGTTGCGCCGCGCGGCGGACCTTGCGGCCAAGGCCGGCTATCCGAGCCTGCACGTCACGACGCGCGGCGGCCTGGAGATCCATCACGCGAAGATCGAAGACGTCCCCGCGATCCAAGCCGGCCTCGCCGAGGTCGGCCTCACCACGAAGGGCACCTGCGGCGATACGATCCGCAACGTGATCGCCTGCGCCCACAGCGGCGTCTATGCCGGTGAAGTGCTCGCGCTCGGACCGTTCGCACAGCTGATCCACGAACACATCGTGCGCATCAGCGACGGCACGAACATCTCGCGCAAGATGAACGTCGCGCTCGCGTGTTCGCCGCACTGCGACGAACATGTTGCGACGAGCGACATCGGCTTCGTCGCGACCCCCGATCCCGCCGGCGGCCCGCCGACCTGGACGCTCTGGGGTGCCGGCGGCCTCGGCGCCGCGCCGCATCTGGCGATCGAACTCGCGCGCGACCTGCCGCAGACCGATCTCTTGCCGGCGTTCGATGCGATCGTTGCGATCGGCAAGAAATACGCCGACCGCAGCGCGCGCGCGAAAGCGAAGATCAAGATGCTCGTCGATGCGTGGGGCGCGGAGCGCGTGCGTGCGGTGTGGGCCGACGAGTTCGCGCTCGCGAAGAGCGCCGCGACGGAGCGTATCCCGAGCACGCTGCCGCGTTCGACCGCGCCCGGCGCAGCGCCGCCGCCGCCCGTCGCGGGCAGTGCGATCGCGCAGAAACAGCCCGGCACCTTCACGATCCCCGCGCTGATTCCGATGGGCGAACTCCCGGTCGCCTCCGCACACGCGCTCGCCGATGCGGCCGAACGCTACGGCGACGGCATCGTCCACCTCACGACCGACCAGAACGCCGAACTCCACGACGTCGCCGAAGCCGACATCGCCGCCGCGATCGCGACGATCGAAGGCCTCGGCCTGCGTACGCGCGGTCGCGGCGGGATCAGCGACGTCGTCTCGTGCGTCGGGCTCGAATACTGCCCGCTCGCGGTCGCGAACTCGATGACGATCGGCGAAGAGCTCGCACTCGCCTTCGCCACCCTGAGCGACGATCCGCGCTACGCCGATTTCCGTATCCACGTCAGCGGCTGCCCGCACTCGTGCGCGAAACACCAAGTCGCCGACGTCGGCCTCGCCGGCGCGATGACGGAAGTCGACGGCAAGCGCGTCGAGGCCTACCAGCTCTACGTCGGCGGCAACGCGCGCGAACGCCGGCTCGGCAAGACCTATCCGAAGAAGATCCCGCGCACGGCCGTCATCGCGGTCGTGCAATCGCTGCTCGCCGAATACGAAGAGCACGCGCTCGCGGGCGAACGCTTCTCCGAGACGGTCGCGCGCGTGGGCACGGATCTGCTCTTCAACGCCGTCGCCGCCGCGCTCGACGGGCCGAGCCATCCGCTCCCCGCGATCCGCAGCGGGCATCTCGTCGTGATCGGCAACGGCATGGCCGGTGCGCGCTTTGTCGAGGAGCTGCGCTCGCGCGCGAGCGAATCGTTCGCGGTGACGGTGATCGGCGACGAGCCGCACGGCGGCTACAACCGCATCATGCTCTCGGGCGTGCTCGGCGGCTTCCGCGATGCATCGGAGATCATCACGCATCCGCCGCAGTGGTACGACGAACGGCGCATCGACCTGCGCCGCGGCGTGCGCGCGACGGCGATCGATCGCGAGCAGAAGACCGTCACCTGTGCCGACGGCAGCACCATCGCCTACGATGCGCTCGTCCTCGCCACCGGCAGCCGCGCGCTGGTGCCGCCGATCCCCGGTCTCGATGCGCCGCACATCTTCGTGATGCGCACGATCGAAGATTGCGCGCAGATCCAAGCCGCCGTCACGCCGGGCACGCGCGCGCTCGTCCTCGGGGGCGGTTTGCTCGGCCTCGAGGCGGCCAGCGGTTTGCGCGCCCTCGGCGCGGAGCCGACGGTCATCCATCTCATGCCGACGCTCATGGAGATGCAGCTCGATGCCGAGGGCGGCCGCGCGCTGCAGCGCCGGATCGAAGCGATGGGGATCACCGTACGTACCGGCGCGCGCGCGGTCGCGGCCTACGACGATGAAACCGGCCGCGGCATCGAGCTCGCCGGCGGCGAGCGCATCGCGGGCGACGTCATCGTCGTCTGCTGCGGCATCCGGCCCAACGTCGAGCTTGCGCGCGAAGCGGGCCTCGCCGTCGAACGCGGGATCGTCGTCGACGACGGCCTGCAAACCAGCGATCCCGCGATCTTCGGCGTCGGCGAATGCGTGCAGCATCGCGGCGCGATGTACGGCCTCGTCGAGCCGCTCTGGGAACAGTGCACGATCCTCGCCGACCGGCTCAGCGGACGGCGCGCCGCCTACGCCGGTTCGCGTGTCGGCACGAAACTCAAAGTCGCCGGCGTCAACGTCGTCGCGCTCGGCCGGCGCGAGCCCGAGCCCGGTGATGAATCGATTGCCGCGCTCGATGCCGCGGGCGCCTATCGCCGCGGCATCGCCCGCGACGGCATCCTCGTCGGCGCCCAAGTCGTCGGCAACGCCGCCGCGGCGGCCGCGCTCAGCAAGGCCTTCGATCGCGGCACGCCGTTACCGGGATCGCTCGCCGCCGTGCTCTTCGGCACCGACGGCATCGGCGCGGCGCCGGCGCCGCTCGCCGACGGCGACGAACGCGTCTGCATCTGCAACGAGATCGCGCGCAGCGAGATCGCGAATGCCATCGACGGCGGCGCCCACGACGTCGCCGAAATCGGCCGCCTGACCCTGGCGGGAACCGGCTGCGGCACCTGTCGCGGCGAACTCGCGGCGATGGTCATCGCCGCGCAGAGCGCCAAGCCCGCCTGAGGATTCGCGGCGCTACATCGGCGGGACGGTGCCTTGCTCGCCGATCACGACGAACGGTGCGCCGCTCGCCGGCGGAAACGCAACGACGTGTGCGCCCTTCACGAGCAGCGTGCGGGAGGCCGGCACGACGCGCACGATCGGCGTGTCCGGTCCGATCGAAACGACTTTCGTGCCGCCCTTGTAGGTCAGTTTCACGACTTTGGTCGCGCCGGATTTTTCGGTCGCGACGGTGCCGTTCGTCATCGTCGACATCTTCGGTTCGGCGACCGTACCGTTGGTCATCGTCGACATGTGGCCGCCGCCCGCCGGCAGATCCCACGGATAATCGCCTTCGCCGGTGCCGGCCATCGCGGCCGGAAAGACGACGACTTCGAGCGCACGCGCGGGGCCCGTGCCTTCGACGTTGGCCGTGCCGATGAACGTGCCCGGCGTGATATCGTCTGCCTTCGCGGGCAGGACGCCGGCGAATTTCGTTTTGTCGCTGATCGTTACGACGGCCGGTCCATCGGCGGTCGTGATCGTGACCTTGTCGCCCGCGACGTCGGCGACGACGCCGCGGATGTGGTGAGGAGGCGCATCGGCGGCGCTTCCGGCGAGCGGTGCGGCGCACACGATGAGCGCGCCGAGGGCGGATACGACGGTACGTTTCTTCATGCTCGCTTAGAGCCGGAACGGAGCGCCCGGGTTTCCGCCCGGCGGATGCTCAGTGGACGCCGAACGACGAAACGAGCCGCAGACCGAACGCGAAGAGGAACGAGCCGAGGAACACCGTCACCGGCAGCGTGAGTACCCACGCGAGGACGATGTTGCGCAGCGTCGCCATCTGCAAGCCGGAGTTGTTTGCGGCCATCGTGCCCGCGACGCCCGACGAGAGAATGTGCGTGGTCGAAACCGGGAGGCCGTAGATGTCCGCCGCTTGGATCGTCGCATACGCGACGATCTCGGCCGAGGCTCCTTGCGCGTAGGTGAGATGCGTCTTGCCGATCCGCTCGCCGACGGTGACGACGATGCGCTTCCAGCCGATCATCGTCCCGAGGCCCAGCGCGAACGCGACCGCGACCTTGATCCAGAGCGGGATGAAGTTCGTCGTCTTGTCGAGCGCCTTGTGATAGGTGTCGAGCGACTTCAGCGCGTCGGGATCGGCGATCGCCTTGCTCTTCTTGAGTTTGGCGATCGCATTCGAGACGAGATAGATTTCGCTGCGCAGATCTTTGCGCTCGGCCTTGGGCACGTCGGCGAGCGTCGATTTGCCGTTCAGCGCGGTCGTGATGAGCGCGTTCTCGGTGGCGACGGCGGGCAACGTTTGCGGCGTCACTTTGGCCGAGCTCTTGAGGAACGTGTTGAGTTCCGTCGCCGCATCCGCGGCGGGAACGGCGACCGAGCCCGCGGGTTCGAGTTTCGCGAGCGTCGCCGATGCGGTCTGACTTTGCGCGTAGATGCCGGCGACCGCCGTGCTATCGAGGCCGAGGTTGAGCGCGTACGTTCCCGGGATCACGCCGATGAGGATCAGCAGCACGAGGCCCATGCCTTTTTGGCCGTCGTTCGAGCCGTGCGCGAAACTGACGCCCGTGCACGTGAGGATGAGCAGCGCGCGAATCCACGGGGTCGGCGGAGCGTCCCGGTTCGGTTCCCGGTAGAGCGCGTCGCTGTTGATCTTCCCGGCCGATGCGCGCATGAGCGCGACCGAGGCGGCTTTGAAGAGCAGCAGCAAGAGTCCCGAGCAGACGAAGCCGACGACCGGCGAGACCAGCAGCGCGGTCAGCGTGTCCTGGACTTTGCCCCAGTTGACGCCGTCGCCGAACGTGTGGCCGGCGGACATCACGGAGTTCGCGAGACCGACGCCGACGATCGAGCCGATCAGCGTGTGCGAACTCGATGCCGGCAGGCCGAAATACCAGGTCCCGACATTCCAGATGATCGCCGAGATCAAGAGCGAGAACACCATCGCGAACCCCGCACCGGATCCGACGTTCAGCACCAGCTCCACCGGGAGAAGGGCCAGGATGCCGAAGGCGACCGTACCGGCGGAGAGCAGCACGCCGATGAGGTTCCAGCAGCCGGACCAGATTACGGCAATCCAGGCCGGCAGCGCGTTCGTATAGATGACGGTGGCGACCGCGTTCGCCGTGTCGTGAAAGCCGTTCACGAACTCGAAACTGAACGCGAGCAGAAGAGCGACGATCAAAAAGATCCCGCTGAGGAGCGACACGTCGCCGCCAAACAAGCTATCCAAGGCCACTCCAGTCGCGCGAACGAGGTGCAGTCGCCCGAGTGTAGCCGACCGGAGCTTATGTTTTCGTTATCGCTAAATTAAGAACAACTTGTGGCGACTTCGTCGGGGGGAGTCAGGAGCCGGTCGCCGGGTGGCGAGGCCGTGGCGGGGCCGCTGATCCAAGCGTTAGCGGTAGGCCGCAACCTCGCGTTCGACGGCTGCGGCGAACGAGTCGACATCCGCTTCGGTCGTATCGAACGAACACATCAGCCGCACGACCGACGCGTGCTCGTCCCACACGTAGAAGCGCCGCTCGCGCTGCAGCGGTGCGATCGCCGCGCGCGGCAAGACGGCGAAGACGCCGTTCGCTTGCGTCGGGTGGGCGAGTTCCACCCCCGCGCGCACGAGCGCGGCCGAGAGCCGCGCCGCCATCGCGTTTGCATGCCGCGCGCTGCGCAACCAGAGATCGCCTTCGAGCATCGCCGAGAATTGCGCCGCGACGAACCGCATCTTGCTCGCGAGCTGCATCCCGGACTTACGCACGTACGGGACGAGTTCGACCGCCGGATGGGGTTTCGGGAAGACGATCGCCTCGCCGAAGAGCATGCCGTTCTTCGTGCCGCCGAAGGTGAACGCGTCGACGCCGGTGTCGAGCAACATCGCCTTGAGATCCGTGCCGAGCGACGCCACGGCATTTGCGATCCGCGCACCGTCGACGTGAAAGAAGAGTCCGTATTCGCGCGCGACGCTGGCCAGCGAGCGCAGCTCGTCGAGCGTGTAGACCGTCCCCACCTCGGTCGATTGGGAGATCGAGATGGCGCCCGGCTGGACGTGGTGCGGATCGCCGATCCCGTGCATCTGGCGCTCCACGTCGGCGGCGGTCAGTTTGCCGCCGCGCACCGGGACGCCGATGATCTTCATCCCGCCGAAGCGTTCGAGCGCACCGCATTCATCGACGTTGACGTGCGCGCCGGCCGGCGCGATGACGGCCTGATGCGGCCGCAGCGCCGACGAGAAGGCGACGACGTTCGCCCCGGTGCCGTTGAAGGCGAAGAAAACGGCCGTATCGGGGCTCAGCAGATCGCGGATGCGATCGATCGCGGCGTCCGTGATCGGATCGGCCCCGTAGGCAGTGTAGTGACCGCCGTTCGCCGCCGCAAGCGCGGCGAGGACCTCGGGATGCGCGCCGGCGCCATTATCGCTTGCAAAATGCCGCTGATTCATGGGTTCGTGTTCGCCCGAAAACGGGACAGCTCCGTTGTCATCCGGGGGCTAGATTTTGATCGCTTCGATTTTTTCGTGGGTCCAGACGAATTTGTAGAAACAGGTTTGGGCGGCGAGGCCGCACGCGAAGGCGACCGGGTACGCGATCCACACGCCGCGCAGCCCGAGCGATGTGTGCACCGAGAGATAGTACGCGACCGGGACCTCGATGAGCAGCGTTGCGGTGACCGAGATGAGCGTCGGCGGCACGACGGTGCCGCTGGAGCGCATCACGCCCGAGAGCACGGTGTTGTTGCCGAAGAGCACGTAGCTCCAGAGCGTGATCATCAGCAGATCGTGCGCGACCGCGAGCGTATGCGGGTCGGTCACGAACGCGCCGAGGATCGCCCACGAAAACAGGTAGACGACCGCGATGAGCCCGCCCGCGACGATGTAGTTGAGCGCGACGCCGGAGCGCACGATCGCGGGTAGCCGATCGTTGCGCTTCGCGCCGATCGCCTGCGAGCCGAAGATGCTCGAGGCGATCCCGATGCTCAGCGCCGGAAACGAGACGTAGCTCACGACTTGATTGACCGCCCCGTACGCCGCCGTCGCGTTCGAGCCGAACCGATTCACGAAGCCGATCACCGCGATCTCCGAGATCGAGACGATGATCGTTTGGATACCGGTCGGTAAACCGATCCGGATCACCGTGCGCAAGATCGTCCAACGCACGCGCAGATCGCGGATCATCGCACCGTCGAATTTCAGCACATCGTTGCGGCGCTGGAGCACGTACAGCAAGCCGATGAGCCCGAAGAACGTCGCGATCGTCGATGCCACCGCCGTGCCGGCGACGCCGAAGCGCGGGATGCCGAACCAGCCGAGGATGAAGGCCGGCGTGAGGACGATCCCGAGCGCCGTGCTGAAGATCAGGAAGTAAAACGGCGTCGCCGAGTCGCCGACGCCGCGCATGAACGTCGTGTACGCGAGATAGACGAAAAAGATCGGCAGCGCGAAGAAGATGATCTTCGCGTAGACGACGGTGGTCGGAAAGATGTCCGCGGGCGTGCCGGTCAGCCGCAGGATGGGTTCGGTGAGCAGTGCGCCGAGAACGCCGACGCCGATCCCCAGGCACAGCGCGACGGTGAGCGTCGTCCCCGCGATTTGGCGAACGCGTTCCGTGTCGCCGGCCCCGAAGGCCTGACCGATCAGCACCGTGCTACCGCTTGCGAGTCCGATGAAAAACGCGATCAGCAAGAACTGAATCGGGAAGAACGCCGAGACCGCCGCGAGTGCCTGCGTCCCGATCAAGCGCCCGAGGAAGATGCTCGCCGCCGTCCCTTGCGCCGACTGCAGCACGTTCGAGAGCATCAACGGGATGAGAAAGACGAGCATGGTGCGCCAGAGCGGTTGTGATTCGTCCAGGACTCGAGGTGTGGCGCGCATCCGCCTTACCTACCCAGCCGGCACTCGTTTCCCTGGTCGCCGTAGGCTACCAGTGACAATGGTACTGTTGGTTCCTCGCTTTCTGCGAGCAACGGAATCGGGTACGCTGTGTTCCGTGCTCGCCGGCAATCGGCGCTCCCGGCGCACGTGCCGGCGAGCCGTCAGCGAGTCAGTCGTTTCTTTTGGAGAACACAATGCAAAGCAAGCGGAGTCTCGGCACGCAGGGCCTCTCGGTCTCGGCCCTCGGTCTTGGATGCATGGGGATGAGCCAGTCGTACGGGCGGCCGGAGGAGCGCGACGAAACGGAATCGCTCGCGACGATCCATCGCGCGCTCGAACTCGGCGTCACGTTTTTCGATACGGCCGAAGCCTACGGCATCGGCGCCAACGAGGAGTTGCTCGCACGCGGCCTGGCGGGCCGGCGCGACGAGGTGATCGTCGCAACGAAATTCGGTTTCAAATTCGAGAACAACGCGATCGTGGGCGTCGACAGCCGGCCCGAGCACGTGCGCGAAGCCGTTGAAGGATGTCTGCGGCGGCTGAATACCGACCGGATCGATCTGCTCTATCAGCACCGCGTCGATCCGGCCGTGCCGATCGAGGAGACCGTCGGCGCGATGGCCGAGCTGGTCGCGGCCGGCAAAGTCCGCTACCTCGGACTCTCCGAGGCGAGCGCGCGCACGATTCGCCGCGCCCACGCGGTGCATCCGATCGCCGCGCTGCAAAGTGAATACTCGCTCTGGGAACGGAACATCGAAGCCGAGATCCTCCCGACGCTGCGCGAACTCGGCATCGGACTCGTCCCCTTCGCGCCGCTCGGCCGCGGCTTTCTGGCCGGCACGGTGAAGCGCGCCGAAGAGTATCCGGCGGATGATTTCCGCCATAACGACCCGCGCTATCAGGGCGAGAACTTCGATGCCAACATGCGCGCCGCGTCCGCGGTGCGCGAACTCGGCGTGAAGAAGGGTGCCACGGCTGGTCAAATCGCGCTTGCGTGGCTGCTGCACAAAGGGCCGGACGTCGTGCCGATCCCGGGGACGAAGCGCCGCAGTTATCTTGAAGAAAACGTCGCGGCTGCCGAGCTTACGCTTACGCCGCAAGAGATGGCCGACCTCGACGCAGCGCTGGAAACCGTGGCCGGTCCGCGCTACAACGAGCGCCAGATGGCGCTGCTCGATCGGTAGCCCGTCGCTCGTCACGGCTTCGTTCGCTGTCCCGGAGCCGACGCGTTTTCAAGTAATTAGCCGTCTCCAAGGCGGTAGGATTCCTGCTTCTTCAGGGCGGCAGCATGTCGCGACTCCCCGTTGATAGCCCTATCGGTTAGCGCAACGGGAAACGCTGAAGGCGGGCGGCCTTCTTGCGGCAAAACTGTTTCACGTTGACTATCTCGGCTGGCGCACGCAGATATGCGAACCCCCCGATTCTCGAAGCGATGGTCGGAGTCGAGTTCGATGTGCTATGTGCTGAACCGCTTGGAAGAATCCGGGACTTCGCGTCGACGCTTTCAAGCGAGTATCCTCAGCAGACCCCAACACATCTCGGTACAGCCCAGATTGCATTTGGGCAGCGAGTCGGGGCGATCTCCGAGCAAAAGGAAATCGGTGTGTCATCAGTATCGCCGGATCGCCGAAGTGTGGTGGAGGTAACGATTAGTAACCTCGCCTTTAAGCGGCTTGCTCCGTACACTTCATGGGACGAGTTCTCCAAGCATGCCTTTGGCATATGGAAGGGCTTTATAGAGGCCATCGATATTCGACCGAAAACGGTTGGTGTCAGGTACGTAAATCGAATTGATATCCCGCTTGGCATACCGATGGAAGAGTTCCTGAGAACCTATGTTGAGGTTTCCCATGATCTGCCGCAGCTGTTAAACCAGTATTATATGCGAGTCGAGATTCCACTCGAGCGCGGTGGCATCGCTATCATACAACAAGGCTTCTTGCCATCTGAGACGCCTGACGAATACGCGGTACTGCTCGACAACGACGTTCGTTTGCCCGTTGCAGACCTATCGCAAGTCTGGGATACCATCGAATTTGGAAGGCGCGAAAAAAATCGGCTTTTTGAAGCCTGCATCACTGAACGACTTCGGGAAAGATTCGGTTAAATGCCATCGCTATCTCCCAACTTCGCGTCTCCCGAACAGCAGATGTCGTCGACTAAGGATCCCGGCGAGGTTTATAGCGGTCGTTTGGAGCCATTCCGCGATTTTGATCAACGGTTCTCGGATGTTGGCTGGCGGTATTGGCCAGCTGCAATCTCCGCCTTAAAAAGCGCTCAGGGCCTTCAAACTGGCTGGGATTCGTACGAGGCGGAGCCTCCGTCGGCTACGTCGATTGCTCGAATGTGGATGCTGATCGAGACTATTCGAAATCGGCCATTGCCGGCACCGTATAGAGTGGTTGCCTCAAGCGAAGGGGGAATGGCCCTAGTATTTTCGCAGGGCTCTCGACTTGCGCAGATTGAGTTCTTAAATACAGGATGCGCCTTCCTTACGATGCTTTCAGATGACGCAATGCCGGTCGTCGCAGGTTTCGCTCTTGAGCATTTGGATGCACAGATTCAGAAGATTCAGAATTTTCTGCGCCAATAGATTATCTGGATTAGGAGCGATTGCGAAATTAGCGCCCGCAATTCGAGACAATGAGGATTTCTATCGACGTATACGGCCTGAATGTGTTTTGCCGAATGGCTTAGTCGCCCCGGCTGCTTTCAGCTCGAAGACTCCTATATCGGGTTTGAGATCGGGCTGGGCAGATGCGAGTGACCTTTTTATGACAACAACGGCGGGCGGCGATCCTTTCATTGGGTGGGCGGTGGCTGCTCTCAATGTTGGCAAACTTAGAGGGGTTGCATTGAAGGTGATCCCGCGCGCGCCATCACGTCAACCCTCTACTGAGATCAATTTCGATGTCGTCCCGGACGCGGTCAGACGTTCTTTTGGCCACTGCGAAATACGGCCAAAGAGCATCGTCCCATCGGGCGTTCGTCCCCTGTACCAGGACCTCGACGAAGTAGCGAAGGCAACACTTCGCGCATACCTCTCTCACTTATCTCGGGTCATAAACTCTCGTGCGACGTAAATAAACCGCGGCTCGATTCCTCAAATTGACCTCTGGTCGCTTGGAAATACGGGCGGCATCTGTCACGAGGCTTCGTATTCCTACGGGACAACCGCGTCATCGCGCAAAAGTGTCGGCGTGGCGGGCGATTAGCTCAGCTGGGAGAGCAGCTCCTTTACACGGAGAAGGTCGGCGGTTCGATCCCGTCATCGCCCACGTTCCGCCACCGGACAACCGTCACGGCCGCCGCGCCGAGCGCCAGCAGCGCACTCGCGGCATACACGGATTGCAAGCCGGTAGCGGCGAGGATTCCGAGCAGCGCGCCGGAGATCCCGAGCGAGAGATCGAGGAACGCGGTGTACGCGCCCATCGTTACGCCGCGTTCGTGCGCGGGCGCGCGCCGCAGCGCTTCCGCGCCGAGTGCCGGATACATCA
>Ga0116226_10003379_pt1 | contig 14113 bp, 11 predicted proteins | sample S1TSphfallax_FD_89692 | JGI IMG/M metagenome (GOLD analysis project Ga0116226, IMG submission 89692) | Host-associated microbial communities from peat moss isolated from Minnesota, USA - S1T2_Fa - Sphagnum fallax MG | ecosystem: Host-associated > Plants > Peat moss > Unclassified | place: USA...
ATTTATGGGAGTCCACGGCGGTACCGGAGCTGAGGCTGCAGGCGGCACACGTCGCAGCCGTGATCGGACAGATGCTGTGCCGGCCACCAGATCACTTAATCGCCCAGCATCCAGCGGAATTCAGTCCCCTGCAATGACGCCGCCACTTCGTCGAAATTGCTGATCGAATCCGCCAGTGCCGGCGGCGCCTGTTTGATGAATATAGGGCTTCGGAATGGAAAGGGGCCGATTCCCAGGAACGTCGCGATACGGCTGCAGACGCTCTCCGGAACGAGCCCTTGCGAGTCGAACACGTCCTCGTACTCGAGTGGTAGAACCCGGTCGTAATTCGCAAGCCATTCGTCGATCAACGAGTCCTCGCGCGCGCAAGTCTTGAGAAACCCCAGCAGGTCTCGTGGCGCAACGTTCAACGAGGTCACGCTGATCGATGCGCTGTCCTTGGTGTGCCAGACCCGGTTCAGTTCGGCCAAACGTCCGGAGACGAAAGTCGCGGCGTAGTTTCTCCGCCGCAGCAACAAGATTGGCATCCGCTGCTGTCGCGCATATGAAATGATCCACGGACGATCGAAGAATCCCTGCCAGCCCAAATTCCAATGATGCAGGCTGCGGTACTTGACGTCGATGACCGGAGTACGCGGCCGCTTCGCGGACTCCAACTCCTCGAAATACGCTTTCACGACCGACTCGCGCTGGTTCGGGTTCGAAAACGCCGCGATCCGTTCGGCGCTCGCATTGACGAATCCAAAAAAGCTCGCCTTATTCTTGACGTCGTCAGGATGCAGCACTTCACCCGTATAAAAGAGGGCGGGATTACGGTCGAGAATGGTCCCGAGAGCCCCGGATCCGGTACGTTGTCGCGCCAATAGTAGAGCTAGCATGCGAATACCCTATCAAACCGGAATGGCGACATAATCCGACAGCAGCAATTCGTCGAAGTGCGGCGAGTACCCGGTGCAACCTGCCCGAAGTTCCTTTTCGGCATACGGGTTCGGCATGCATCCCGCCTTCATGCCAAACCGCAGATAGTGCACCAACGGATCGCCTCGGACTTCGACATGGCGCCCGGCGTAGTACTTGCCATGGATCATCGGGTTCGGGTCGCTGCGCGCCTCGATCGGCTGCGAGCAGTAGTGTGCGAGGGGATTGAGACCGGCTTTGGCCACGTGCGGGTTGCGCAAAAGATAGAATTCGGCATCGAAGTAGCGTGAAAAAGGCACGCGGTAGTCCGGCCACGCCTGCAGGAAGTGCTCGAACGGCGCGAGCTGGCCCAATGCACCGCTCGGCAGCATGCGCACATACAACTGCGCATCGAACAAGACGTTGGGGCTCGAGTACGGCGGCCTTCGCGCTTCCAATAACTCGAGCAACGCGGGAACCGCGATCGGCTGGGAGGCCGCATGCGGCACGTCCGGACCCTTGGGTGCATACCAGAAGTCGAGATCGAAACAGGGATGCGGCGGCAGCCCGGCGGCGAATCCAAGCAGCAGGTAATGCTTCAACGGACTGATCGCGCGCGCGAGCTGCACCGGAAGATGCGACAGATAGAAGCGGGCATCGAAGCTCGCGATGGGACAGCGGGCGGTCCAATCACCCGAGAGATAGCGCTCCAGGCTCGCGCCGGAGGTGGCCGATGGTGAGTCCTCAAGGGTCTTCGCCAGACGTGCGACGACGCCATCGTACATGTCGTCGGGCATGGCTACCATACGAAAAGCCTCGACATACTGACGACCACCGGCGCCAAATCGAGAAATAGGATGATCTCCGGGCGCTCGGTCAGGTCGAATTGCATCTCGATGGTGTCCGGAATGATCAAGCTGATCATGTGCATCTGACGTTCCTGCCCCAGGCGGAATTGACGACTTTCGATGTCGATGCGCTCGCCGGTGACGGCACGCAAACGCAATCTGGGCTTGACCACCGTTCCCGGCAGCGCCGATGCCTCCAATAAGACATGGACGCTGCGCTTGGCGAGTATGGGCGCCCAGTCCCAAATATACTCGATGGCCAGCCAATTCGATGTCCCAACCTCGAATACTGTGAGATCGATGCCGCGCGCGGCGCCATTGCCGCCGAGTACCGGCACGTCGGCGCGCGAGTGGCGTACCTCGATTTCGAGACCCGAATTCGCCTCGAAGCCCACGCGAAAATCCGCAACGATCTCCGCATAGGGACGCAGCGGGACCGGGCTGCCGTCCGCCGGGAGTTGCTCCTCCACGCGTTCGGCGACGTTGATTGAAGCCGCTCCCGCGGCGGCGGCTTCGATCGCTTGTTTGACGAGGAAACAGTCCCACATGATTTGGGTCAGTCGTCCGCCGATGTCATCCATGCAGCACTCCCCTGATTGCGACACCGGGCCCCGCGCGGCGCCCTAGTGCAGGTTTAAAAAATCTTGACCGACTCGAGGAACGCCCAGGCGAAGTAATCGTGGGCGCCGTGACGCAACCGGGTCGCGATATACAAATGACAATGTCCGCGGCCGACATGGATGGCCGGCAGGATGATGATCTGCTGGGTATCGGCAGGCAGGAAATGCCACTCGGTCCATTCCGCAGCGTCGGGACCCACCGCGCCGAGACTTCGAATCTCGTCGGGCGAGAGAGGATCCTGCCTGACGAGTGCTGCAACCTCGAAACCCATGTTGTCGGTATGGGCGTTCTTCATACGGCATTCGATGCGCACCGGCTTGGCGTCCAATTTGAATTGCAGGTAGCCCACCACCAGCGCGCCCTCGATGGGATGAATCTGTGCGGCGTTGAAGTCCTCTTTGAAGAGGATCGGGCTCCAACCCGTGAGCATCTCGATCGGCAACACCCTGCGGATGGTGGCGAGCGCGCTGCCTTCGATGACCAGCCGCGGATTATCCCGCCAGGCATGGGATGCGGCGTGGGTCACAACGGAAATCAAGCGCGGGACCAAACCCGCGCGGAGTCCCGCTTCATCGCGCAGCGTGGCATCCAGCAATGAATTGGAGCGCCTCACGGCGGAGGCCAGCCGACAGGTGAGCGCAATCCACGGCGCAATCAGCACCTCGAGCCCGCGCAGCACGATCTCGCGGCAGAAGACCTCCAGCCAAAGATCCCGCGCGCGCTCGTCCAAGGGATTGGCGAGGACGGCCGAGCGGCGCACCATGCAAGCCCGCGCACACACCGACGATCCCTGCAGCGCCAGCGACGGCATCTGACCGGCGCACAAGACGAGCCCCGTCATGCTGCCATCCTCGTTGACCAGGCCGACGTGGGAACTGAACAGCGCCAATGCCGGGTTGCGCTGCATCGCCTGCACGCCCTGCGGATGAAATTGGGGCCCAGATTGAACTCCTGCGGCAGGAACACGACCAGATCCTCCTCGGAGTCGACCACGAGCCGCTGAATTTCCGCCGCATGCACGCCGCCTCCGCTGGCAAACGACACGGTCCAACCGAGGCTCGAGACCAACGCGGAAAACCGGGCGGCCTGCGCCGCCGGTACCTCCGGCAACATCACGACGATCCGTGCATGGCCGGTGTACATTCGCGACAGCCGCAGACAAAAATCGGCGACCAAATTGGCGACGCCATCGCCGAGCGCCACGATGAGCAACGTAGGTTCACTCTGCGGCGGAGTCGCGAGCCTGGCCCCGATGCGCGCCCGCGTCGGAGGACGCGAGGCCCAGTATGGGACGTCGGCACGCACATCGACCGCCCGCGTCGGTGTCCAAGCCAGGGCTCTGCGCATCGTCTCCGCCAAATCGATGAAATCGTCGTCGAACAGCAGGCAGTTTTCGCCGTCCATCCAGCGTTCGCACTGCCCAAATGCGGCGCAGCCGCGATTGAGGATCACGCGGGCGCCGAGCAACGCCGCTTCGTAAGCGAACAAACACAAACTCTCGTAGTCGGAAGGCACGACGACGATGCTGGTCTCGAGCAGCGCCCGCCGCTCGCCGGGCGACACGCCGCAGCGGATGACGATGTGTGCGTTCAGGTCCGCGGGGATCAGCGCCTCGAGATGGGCAATGTACTCCTCGTCCCAGCCATAGGAGATCAGAAAAAAGCGCGCCGGGCTCAGCGGAGTCTGCCGCATGAACCGCACCGCCGCACTGATGAACACGTCCGGCCGCTTGAACGGCTGCAGGCGCGACGAGAACACGAAAACCGGACCCGTTTCGAGCGCTGCCGTCCCCGCGGGAGTCGGGGTGCTAGGGGGTAACTCATCGATGATGATGGGCGGGAACTCGACCCTGACCCGGGCCAGCCACTCGGGCCCGAAGCCGTAGTGAGCGGCATTGCGCGCGGCGATACAGGTCAAGTGCGCGACGACCAAGTCGGCGTGCTGCAGACAATAGCGCTCCTGATCCATGACCGCGCCGAGGTACTCCGAGGGCTGCTGGTAGAAGCGCTCGTGACGGGCAATCAGGCCGATCGTCGAATGCAAGCGCACGACGATGCGCGCCGTGAGAAACGCCTGCCCCGCGGCCTTGGCTTGGATGCTGGCGAATGCCCAGCCACCAAAATCGGGAAATTCGATGTGATCGAATTCGAAACCGGCATCCCGCTGAACGCTCTTCAAACCGAACAGGTACTGCAGAGAACCGACATAGACGGTCTCGAAATTCGATTCGTCTTTGCGGATGAAATCCAATGCCGCGCCGAAACCGTTCGGCAGCGCATCGTCGGGGCAGAAGTGCACGTGACCCAGACCGTGAATTCCCTCCTCGTACTCGGCGCTGCGCTCCCTGGCACGGCTCGGCAAAAGATAATGAAATTCGACGTCCCCCGGGCGCGACGCGTTTTTGACCGCGAAGTTGTACATGAGACGGCCGATACCGCCGGGTGAGGCAGGATACATCTCGTTCGTCACGAAGCACACGCGCACTACCATCGGTGATGCCCGCTAGACATCGAGCAAGCGCAGGTAGGAATCCAGACATAGCGCGCGTCGCGATTCCAGGTAATCGCCGATCATCGCCTGAAACCCGGTGGGATCGCGGCGCCGTTCCCGCAGCACCGCTTCGAGCGCCCGCCGGATTTGCTGCGGCGAGTCGAGGCCTGCCACCTCCGTGAGCTCGGTAAGCGGATGAGTCAGCAGACCGGGCAGAAGCAAGGGTCCCGTGATGCACGGGGTTCCCATGGCCAGTGCCTCGAGTTGCACCATTGGCTGGCATTCCGCGAGCGTCGCATTCAAGACGCAACCCACCGTGCCCATGAACGAGTACAGGTTCATGCCCCGCAGATAGCCGCACACGTTGAGCTTGGTCATGTCGGCGATGTGTTCGAGCTTCGACGGCCGGTTGACCGTGAATACGACGTCCACTTCCGCCGACCTGCACGCTGCGAGGGCGTTCGTGAATAGATTCTTGCGCCAGTTCTTGGCCAGCGGCACGAATACCGAACGCAGATCCGGTGCGAACGCGGCGCCATACTCACCGACCTTGGGTGCACAGTTGTAGATGGTCTCCGGCCAGTAGGCGTCGATGGCCTCGTGGAAATCCGGCTTGACGCTCGCAATGCGGCTGAAGATTCCGGACCGCTGGGCCTCGGTGAGGAGCCGCTGCATGTCGAGTTCGAAACCGTATTCGAATTGCGCGCAATTGACGTGCGTTACCGCGACCAGCGCAACACGGTCTGCAAATTCCGCTTTGATGGCGGCGGCGAGCCTGATCGCGTTGTCGGACACGCCCTGCAGGCAAACCCGGGTGATTCGGTGTCGAAAGATGAGACCCAACGCATGTCGGAAGAAGTCCGGCTGTAGGGCTCCCTCGTGAGGGATGCCCAACTTGTGGCCGGGAAGGGCGGCGCAGGCGCTGCGGATCCCATGCCATTCCAGATGGAAAATGTGCAGCACCGCGTCGAGGCGCGCATCACCATGGGCGAACTCGGTGTCGCGAACCGAATCGAATTCCAACGGGGTCGGACCCGCGTCGGCGACCTCCGGTGCCGGTTCGCGACCGACCGGCGCCTCCCGCTCGAGTGTCGGGCGCGCGGCGCCCGGTGGCTTCGGCCCATCCCGGCCGGGTGGAATGGCGGCCATCATGGCGATCCGTTGACGAAGTCGATCACCTGGTCGAACCTCGCGATTGATTTGCGCGTCACGCCGTCCGCTCCGACCGTCGTTTCCATGTCGGGAAGAAGTTCGCTCTGCTGCAGCCGCTTCGTCTGCGCAATCAACCTATATGACGGATGAAGATGGGACCGGCGCACCAGGATCCGTATCTTCGCGCGGCAGTCGCGTGCCAGTATCAACAAATGGAACGCCGATGCCTCGATACCGGCGATCGTTTCCGCCTCCGCCAGCAATTCGATTTTTTGACTCAATGACAGTGCCTCCGGATGCGCGATGGTCCAGCCCTGACGGCGCAGGCTCTCCTCGATATGAGCTTCCCCGCCGATTTGCGCGCTGCCCGGCGGGAGCGCGGCGCGGGACAGCCAGACCTTCTTGCCCGCGACGGGAGCCTTGAATTGAATGAGCTCCAACGATTCGGCGTGGATCGGATGAAAGGCCGCGCCGATCACGAAGCCCGGATCGGCGATGGTGATGTGCCTGACGCGCACGGGCTCGCTCACGTACACGAATCGCTCCGGCGAAATGCCCGCCAACTCGAAGATCTCCCGCTGCCAGGCCGTCACGCGGGGATTCCAGGAATGCCACAGGATGGATTCGACGCCGGCGCGTCGCAGCCACCACAAGCGCGACAGCGACTCGAGGAGAAAATGTCCATAATGACCATCGAGGAATCCGCCATAGGTAATCGCATCCGTGACCGTGCGGGTCGGATCCTGGTAGGACCCATCCGCGGACCGGCCCCACACACGGACTAAGCGGCAGCCGTCGAGCGGTGTGCCGTCCGGTGAAAATGCGCCCACGCAGAAGCGAAAATGATCGTCGCGATGCTCCACGGGCGTGAGGATGGCTTCCTGCATCATCTGCACGCTCAATGACGAGGAGGTGCTCATGGATTCAGCGGCCACTCGCGCGATCCGCGTTCGCGCACGAGCTGCTCGTAATGCGCCGTGACGGCCGGGCACCACTCTCGCACTGGGCTATCAGGATCGAGCATGGGTGGCAGGTCCGCGAACTGGCTGGACAGCGGTCCGAAGTGATGGTTGCCCACGTCATACTCGAGTCTTTCCGCAAGCCACGGATAGTGCTGCTCATTACAGGATCGGATGTCGACCGGCCCGCGGCGCAGCCTGACGAAACCGGGATCGCACGGCCAACCCAACGCCGTGACGGCCGACAAGGTTTGCACCGGATCGAAGACCAGATCCTCATAATGCAGCACCGCATCGATGCCCTGCCGGCGCACGAACACATCATCCAGTATGGCAAATTTTTCCTCCATGAAGCCGCAGTGGTGACGATATGACTTGCCCGCCAGCGAACGGTGATTCGCCTGCGGATGCCGCAGGAACAGTATGGTCCGATCAGGCCGGAATCGCTCCTGGTGAAGGGCGAGCGGGAACGCGGTGGTGACCACGACCTTGGCAACCACATCACCGTCGTCCGGCAGCGCGGGCGCGGCATAGAGCGCCCAGACATCGATGAAGGCGGCGCACCCGGGCCGTTGCGCCAACAAATACGCCAGCGTCGAAGCCCCGCTCGATTGCATCCCGTAGATGAGTAGCCGCATCGTATTATTGCCCCTGTACGGCCCAGAGCCCCAAGTGACCCAAGTTCTGCGCGAGCAGGATGCGTGCCGTGCGCCAGTCCAATTGTGCCTGAACTTGCTGCTGCTCCGCGGTGGCGAGCGTCGTTTCCGCCGTCAACACTTCGAGCAGCGTGCCGACGCCGGACAGGTAGCGCTTTTTTGCGGCCGCGAAATAATCGCGCGCGCTGTCGCGGATGATCTCGGTGTTGTGGAGATTCTCGGTGGCGGTCGCCAGGGCCTGAAAACTTGACCAGACACCGCTTTGCACCTGTTGCTGCGCGTCTCGCAGGTTCTGTTCGCCGCTGTCGGCCACCGCCTTCGCCTGACGGATCTTGTAATCCCAGGCGAAGCCCTGGAACAGGGGAAATTCGATGCTGAGGCCGATCGAGTCCTGGCGCGTCAAACCCGGATACGCCGGTTCGCCGAGACTGGCGCTCAACGGTTGATCGGCGCGGCTCACGCTGCCGGAAATACTGATCCGCGGGAGGCCGGCCGCGCGCGCGGTGCGCACGTCCTCCAATGCTGCCTGCCATTGCGCCCGGGCTGCCACGATGCTCGGATGCGATTGGATCGCCTCGTCGATCAAATCGTGCACCGCCTGGACGAAGCTCGAGTCGGGTAGAACACTCTGATCGAGCTCAGGCAATCTCAAGGCCTGGTCCGCGGGAAGGCTCATATCGATGGCGAGCGTACCCAACGCGACTTGCTGGGCTCCCTGGGCCTTGACGCGCTGAAACACGGCCTGCGCCGCCAGCGTCGTGGCGAGTAATTGATCGGTCACCGGCGCCAATCCCGTTTTGTAACGGGCCGTCGCGGCATCGCGGATTTGGCGCCCATCATCCTCGATCTCGTGCGCCGCCTTGAGGGCGGCATCGGCCGCCTGCGCGGTGTAATAGTCCTTGGCCGTATTGGCGAACACCGCCTGCAGCACGAGATCCTGGTTGGCACGCGACGCGCTGAGCAAGTCGCGGCTGGCGCGCAACGCGGCGCCACGGCCGCCGAAGTCGTACAGCAGCCAGCTCAGCGACAACCCTTCGACATTGACGGGTGACGAGTAGTCCGTACGCAACGCTTTGTCGGTCTTGACCTCGGTGTTGTTATGCGATGCCGAATACGACGCCGTGCCGTCCAATGTCGGCAGATACGCGGCCTTGCTGCCGCCGACGCCCGCAGCGGCCGCCTTCACGGCCGCCCACGCGGCGTGGGTTTTCGGGCTCTCGCATAACGATCGCTCGACCGCTTGGAACAACGTGACCGGATCCGACAGCACGGCGACGCGGCACACCTCGCCGGCATCGGGGATCGACGGACCGGCGGCTTCCTTGGGGACCTGCGAATCCGTGTTGAAGACGTCCGCGATGTCGGTTGCTCGGGCGGCATGGGGCACGGCAAGGATGAGCCAGGCCACGACGGGGACGAGCCGCCATGTGCCACACCGCGCGCCCGATGGCTGGACCGTTGACGACGACATGGGTTTCCTAGCGCAGTCGGAACTGCGTTCCCAAACCCGGGCTGGGTGGTTGCGCGCTGGGCCGCTGACCGGCGGCCAATGTGTTCAAGAGTTCGAGCCAACGGGGCAACGTGTTCGATTTGAGGTCGAAATTCTTGATCGTCGTGGTACGCGCAGCGTGTCTTAGAGCCTGCATGCGGTCGGGATGCTCGAACACTTCGTCGATCCGGTCGCACAATGCCTCGCTGTCGAAGAAATCGACGGCAAGACCGTTCTCGCGATCGCGCAGCACTTCGAGGACCGGAGCCGTCGCCGACGCCACGAGCAGGCAGCCGGCGGCCATCGCCTCGATGAAGGACCACGACAACACGAAGGGATAACTCAGATATACGTGCACCGAGGACACCTGCAGCACGTTCAAATACACGGCATACGGGATATGGCCGAGGAAATGCACGCGGTCGGGATCGAGTCGACCCGCCAATTCTTCGAGAAGCAGCTCCCGGTAACACGCGCCCGCCGGCACTTCACCGTAACTGATGCCATCGCCGCCGGCGATGAGCACGTGAGCGCTGGGACGCCTGCGCAGAATCTCGGGCAACGCGCGCATGAACACATGAAAGCCCCGGTAAGGTTCGAGGTTGCGGGCGATGTAAGTAATCACTTCGTCGTCGCGACTCAAGGCAATCCCGTCGCGGCCGAGTTTCAACCAAGCCTTGCGGTTCGGACGCACGCGTCGCGTATCCACGCCCTCATGCACCACGGAAATGTCCGGTTGCATGGCGGCGGGGAACAGGCTGCGCTGCCACACGGTCGCCGTATGACCCCAATCGCTGTGCGCGAAACTCAACCGGTTGAGCGCATTGCGAACGAGCAGGCGCGGGCTATCGTCGACGCAGGAGGGTGCAAACTCGGGATCGAAGCCTACGTCCGCGCCGACCGGATGGTAAAAGTACTCGAAGTTCGCCAGCAACGGCACACCGGGAAACACATCCTTGACGAACAGCGTCTCACCCCAGCCGCAATGCCCTACCAGCAGGTCCGGCCGTACGCCGATATCGGCGAGGCGGCGGCAGATATCGGCCACCGCGGCACCGGTGCGCACCGCGATGTCGAACGACGCGGTATACGGATGGCAGTTCGACTTGGCCGGATGCTCCGGTTTGTAGACGAGTTTGACCACACCCGGCAGCTCGTTGTGCTCGGCCTGGGTGATGAAATAAATCTGATTGTTCGGCGCCTGTGCGAGATGTTGCGCAACGTGCACATACTGCGCGGGAAAATTCTGATGAATGAAAATGACGACCATGGCGTCACAACGCCAGCGCTGCCATGAGCGTTTCGCGGCGCGTGGCGCTTTGCGCCGCCTCCGGCAGGACCAGTGCGGCGAGCTCGAGGTTGCTGCGCCGTCGCAGCACGATCTCTTCGAAGCCGGCGGCGCTCAGGCGCTCGAGCAGAACCGTGGGCGTGAAACCGCAGCGATGCGCCATCGCCAGTTGACCCTTGGCGATCGCCGCGCCGAAACCCCACAGCATATCGTGGGCCGTGACCGGACCGGCCGCAGACTCGTAGATGGTTTCGTGCAGCCGGTCGGCGGCGATCCATTCTGCGATCGCCTGCAAATCCGGCACGATCAAGCAGGCGAAACCCGTTCCGGTCAACACCCGCCGGAATTCGCTGAGTGCCCGCGGCACTTCGTGGGAAAATAGGTGCTCGATGCAATGCGATGACCAGACGGCATCGATGCTCCCGTCCGGGATCGACGCCAGGTCGACGATGCTCGCGACCAAATCCGGCCCGGTGTCCGGATCGACGTCGACGCGCAGCTGGCGCCAGCTGTCGAAATAAGCCGGCAAGGCAGCACCGTCGGCGGCGCCCGCCCCGGCGTTGAGTACCACCGGAGCGAGCGGTTGCTCGATCGCCCGCCGCAGTTGCTTGATCGCCCGCCGCGTCTGTTTGCGCCGGGCTGGCCGGACTTGGCTCGTCAAACCGAAGCTTCGCCCGATGCGTGTTCCTCGATTCGCACCTCGAGAGCCACCAAAGGATCCTCAGGCACATCCGACCGACAGAAGCTTCCGTCGCTGTAGGGACCGCTGACCGCCCCGCTCTGAAAGCGTCCCGAGTACGTGCACGTGTAACGCTCCGCGGCATCGCGGTTGACGCGCACCGCGAAGCCGGTCAATGGCAGGCCGGCGCCGCGGCTGCCGCACAGGGCCCCACCGCGGAGCCAGTCCGTCGCGGCGCCGTCGTGTGTCAAGGCGCGATACTCGAGCAGATCGCTGGTGGGCGGTTCTTGCGGGACGATCGAGAATGCCTCCACCCAGAAATTGTCATCGCCGCCGCCAGCCCATCCCTCCGTGAATTCGAGATCGCCCACATTTTGCACATGCACCAATACCGACGCCCGGGGCGGGATCGGCGGCGGTATCTCGGCAGGCATGGAAGTGTCGAGCCGACGAATGTCAATCGACAGCACCGAACTGTCGGGGGCGCGCAAAGAAGTCAGCAATAACGTCATCTCGCCGCCGGAAATCCGGACCGTGAGTACGTCGCCCGTGCGCGTGAGCCAGCGATCGACCGTATCCGGTCCCTGTAAGAACTCGATGGTTGCGCTCGAGCGCATCGGCGCCGGAGCGACTTGCAGGGCCGGTAGCGCGAGTCCGCCGTTGGGAGCCATGCCGCCACCGCTGACGGTAAAGGCATAGATGCCGACGGGCAGCGCGAGCACCTGCACGGACGCGGCCAACGAACCGGTGTCTTGGACCAAATCGGATGGTGGGTTGGTTTGCATAGTATAGGCAATGCTCCGAGTATGAACGTGAGTAAGAGATTTCGCCTCCGCCGCCCGACGCGCCTCTGCCGCATGAAGTAATAGCGCCGCGTTGGCCGCGGCCGGGGTCGTCTCCAATGGCAGCAGCAGGCCGGCGCCGGCGTCACGCAGGCGCTCGGCCACCGCGCCCACGTCCATGGCGACGATGGGCAAATTCTCCGCCAGCGCATAGGTCAGCGTATAACACCAAGTCTCGGGAGTCTGCGACGGGAAGAACGCAATATCGCATTCCTCCCGCCGCAACAGCGCGGCGGCCGCGTGCTCTTCATAGGGGCCCGTCACGAACACGCGGCCCGTGTCGAGCACGGCACGATCGTCGCGCGTATAGCCGATGACGACGAATTCCAGCGGCAAGTTGCGCGCCGCCGCGTCGCGGGCACAGGCCAGCAGAATCGCATAACCCTTGCTCGTACCGATCGCGCCGATCAAAGCGACGCGGACATGGCCGACGCCGGCCGCTGCTCGACGCGGCGGCGGCCGGACCGTCTCCCATGGAGTCACCGCAACGGGTACCGCCGGAAAATGGCGGACTATGCGGTCACGGGCGTCGCGGGTTGGTGCGACAATCGCCTCGGCACCCTCGAGAATGGCGGCGCTGCGCGCGCGCAAGGCGGAGACCGTGATCGGCACCGGAAAGGCGCTGCCATGATCCCGCACACAGGCCTCGCATGCGGCGAGTGGCGGCTCACGACAATAGATGCCGTCGCCGGACAGCAACGAGACGCGGGGACAAATCCAAGCGTAGTCATGCACGTAGGCTCGATACGGAACACCTAATCGCACCACCATGTCGAGCAGCACATCGCTGAGGCCGAGAAAATGATGGATCTCGATTTGGACGAGGCCGAGGGCGTCGAGCAACCGGCGCAGCTCCGGGATTTCGTCAGTGGAGTAGGTTAGATTTTGAAAATCGGAGCCGGCAACCGCAAGGATCACCCCATCGCAGCGATCGGACCGTTCCTCCGCCTGCAGCAGCAGCACCGTGTGGCCGAGCTGGCGCAATGCGGCCTGCCGCTCGTCCACATGGCGTTTGACGCCGCCGGGCAGATCGACGCTCAGCAACAAGACCGGGCGCTCGGCGTCCTCGATGAGCAGCCGCTGCTCGATGGCCCGTCTCGCACCTCGCAGCGGATCGGCGGCGATAAAATCGGCGATGAGCCGGTCGTAACCCGGATGGCGGTAGTTGACGACCCGGGCATTGCGCACGCTGAGCAGCCGTTTCGCCGCGCCGTACGAACGACCCCCGGCATGCCGGACGTAGAGGCCGGGCGCAGCGACGTGGCGCCAGCCCCGTCGTCTGGCGCGCAGACACAGGTCGTTCTCTTCCCCATAACCCCGACCGAAGCGGCGCTCGTCAAATTCACCGACCTCATCGAGGCAGGTCCGCCGCACGTACAAACAAAATCCAACGCCCACCGGAATCTCGATCGCCATATCGCGGTTGACCGCCTGCGCGATCTTGTCGATTCGTCGCGCCTGCTGCGACGACAGGGGCCCGCTGGCACCGTCCGCAAACGCGACTATCGACGCGGCTCCGCCGAAGGGCGTGACGGTTCCGATGTCACCGGACGAATAGGCCACTGCCATCAATCGATCGAGCCAGCTCTCAAATACTTCGGTGTCCGAGTTGAGCAGGACGGCATCCTTGTCCGGATGCGCACGCATTCCCCGATTGGCGGCTCCCGGAAAGCCGAGGTTGCGATCATTGCGCAGCACCTTGACGCGACCTTGAGCGGCCAGTTCGTCGACCGCCGCACACAGCGCGTCGTCGGGGCTGGCATCGTCGACCACCGTGACGACGGTGGTCTGCGCATCGATGGTCGCGAGAACACTGTGCAAACAGGTCATCGTATCCTGCAAACCCGCGTAGATCGGCACCACCACGTTGACGCGCACCGCCGTGATCGGCAGACGCCGGGCTAAGCGGGGTCGCACCGGCCGCACGCCGATCGGACAGGGTGCGTCGTCCCGCATCCGCAGCGGACTGCCGGCGAGCGGCACACGGCGACCGTCGGGAAGCAGCGCATCGACATGCACGTCCTCGCCGCCCGCAAAGGGCAGCGGGAAAGCGAAGCGCCAGCCGATGACACCGCGGGCCGTCGGATTCACCGTGCACTTGAAGTGGTCCGCGCCGCGCGCGACGAGGAGCTCGATGGCCATACGGGGTGCCCACTCGAGGCAGACCTCGCCGGACAACACACCGTCCTCCA
>Ga0116226_10003380_pt1 | contig 14112 bp, 8 predicted proteins | sample S1TSphfallax_FD_89692 | JGI IMG/M metagenome (GOLD analysis project Ga0116226, IMG submission 89692) | Host-associated microbial communities from peat moss isolated from Minnesota, USA - S1T2_Fa - Sphagnum fallax MG | ecosystem: Host-associated > Plants > Peat moss > Unclassified | place: USA...
TGAATATTTCATTAAAGAAAATTTGTGCGTGGCTGAATGCGTCACAAAGTTTTGATGCTCCCTTGAGTAATGCAGTGAGTATTGACTCTCGTAGTTTAGAACCTGGAGCCCTGTTTGTCGCTATTTCAGGCGAGCGTTTTGATGGCCATGATTTTATTTCGCAAGCAGAGGAAAAGGGCGCAGTTGCGGTGATTGCTAGCAGGCCAGTGCAAACTTCATTGCCAACTATCTATGTGGATGATACGCGAGTTGCATTGGGTGAGATTGCAAAAAAATGGCGGGAACAGTGGTCTTTGCCAGTAATTGGTGTTACAGGCAGCTGCGGTAAAACAACGACTAAAAGTATGATAGCCAGTATTTTACAGCAGCTAGGTCCAACAATTGCGACCATAGGTACGTTGAACAATGATATTGGGCTGCCATTAACCGTGCTGAAATTAACTGCAGAACATTGTTATGCAGTGTTTGAATTAGGCGCTAATCATTTAGGTGAAATTAGTTATTTAGCTAATATTGCGCGGCCAACAGTTTCATTAATTACCAATGCGGCAGGTGCTCATCTAGAAGGTTTTGGTAGTCTAGATAACGTTGCGAAAGCCAAAAGTGAAATTTACCAAGCACTTCCGTTAGACGGTGCGGCAGTTTTAAATATAGATGATAGTTATGCAGATTTTTGGCGAAAAGTCATCGGCGATCGGACCATCATCACATTTAGTGTAACCAATCATGATGCTGATGTTTGTGCGCGGGATATTAGGTTAGATGAAGAAGGGCGCGCACAATTTTTGTTAGTAACAAAAATAGGAGAAATTTTGATTCGTTTACCGCTGCTTGGTAAACATCATGTCGCTAATGCACTGGCTGCTGTTGCTACTTGTTTTGCGATATCTTCTCAGAGCAAAAAACAGCAAGAAAATAGCGAGTTTTTAACAAATATTCAGATAGGATTGGAATCATTATCGCCGATTAACAAACGATTGACGCTTAAAAAAGCATTAAGCGGTGCAAAAATTCTTGATGATTCTTATAATGCTAACCCATTATCGCTGCATGCGGCGCTACTAGTGTTAGCTCATTGCAAAGGGGAGAAAATACTAGTTTTAGGTGATATGGGAGAACTTGGCGAACAAGCGCTGGAGTGCCATAAAGATGTAGGTCGAAAGGCGCGAGAATTGGGAATTAATGCGCTTTATGGTGTCGGAAAATTAAGTCGTTTTGCGATTGAAACATTTGGTAGAAATGGCTATCACTTTGAAGACAAACAAAAACTTATTGCGGCAATTCGAGCGGTTTTAACCAATGATGTAGCCGTTTTAGTAAAAGGGTCACGCAGTGCGAAGATGGAAGAAGTCGTAGCTGCGTTGACGGAAACGGAGTAGTAAGTTCTTACCGTGAGGCCGTCATTGCGAGGCAGCGAAGCTGCCGTGGCAATCCAGGCGCTTTTTCTGGATTGCTTCACCCGCTACGCGGGTTCGCAATGACGGCGAAAACGAAATAGTGGTAAAAATCGGGTTTTTTATTCTGGAAAATTTATGTTATTTGAATTAACGCAATATCTTAGTAATTATTTTCATGGGTTTCATGTTTTTCAATATCTAACTCTTCGCGCTATTCTTGCCAGCCTGACAGCATTGTTAATTGCATTGTTATTTGGACCGTGCATGATTCGTTGGCTAATGCAATATCAGAAGGGTCAGCCAATTCGTGATGATGGTCCGCAAAGTCATTTGAGCAAAGCAGGTACGCCAACAATGGGCGGAGCGCTAATTCTGATGGCAGTTATTTTGTCGACACTGTTATGGGCAAATTTAACGAATAAATATGTTTGGGTTGTGTTGGGTGTTACGGCTTCGTTTGCTGCAATTGGTTGGTATGATGATCACTTAAAACTGGTGATGCGAAACAGTAAAGGATTAGCAGCTAGATGGAAGTATTTGTGGCAATCCATTATTGCAATTGCGACTGGAATTTATCTTTATGCAACTGCAATTGTTCCAGCCGAAACACAACTTATTGTGCCATTTTTTAAATATGCAGTTGTTTCCTTGGGACTTCTCTATATTGTGTTAACTTACCTCGTTATTGTGGGTACAAGTAATGCAGTTAATTTAACTGATGGTTTAGATGGGCTTGCTATTATGCCAACCGTGATGGTGGGCGGGGCGCTTGGAATTTTTGCCTATGTCGCTGGGAATATCTCGTTTTCAAATTATCTCGCTATTCCCTATATTCCGGGCGCTGGGGAATTAGTGGTTTTTTGCGGTGCTTTAGTTGGCGCAGGTCTGGGATTTCTTTGGTTTAATACTTATCCCGCGCAGATATTTATGGGGGATATTGGCGCCCTCGGATTAGGTGCTGCACTGGGTGTCATTGCGGTGATTGTCAGACAAGAACTTGCATTTATGATTATGGGTGGAATTTTTGTGATGGAAACTTTGTCAGTTATTTTACAAGTAGCATCATTTAAATTAACAGGTAAACGAATTTTTAAAATGGCGCCATTACATCATCATTTTGAATTAAAAGGTTGGCCAGAGCCGCGAGTTATTGTGCGTTTTTGGATCATTACGGTAGTGCTGGTATTAACCGGGTTAGCTACCTTGAAACTGCGTTAAACTTTATGAAACAAACCGCATCTCAGCAAACGGTTGTTGTTGGCCTTGGCAAAACTGGCCTATCATGTGCGCGTTTTTTGCACGCTAAGCAAGAGCCTTTCATAGTGATTGATAATCGGAATGATCCACCCGAGTTAGATCAATTTAAGCAAATTTTTCCTAATGTACCCGTTTATTTAGGAGAGTTTGATTCAAAAGTTCTGCAAACGGCAAAACAATTGATTGTTAGTCCGGGGGTTTCTTTAAAAGAAAAAGCTATCGCGCAAGCAATTACGCAAGGAATTCCGGCCATTGGTGATATTGAACTTTTTGCGCGCCACGTAAAATCGCCAGTAATTGCCATTACGGGTTCAAATGCAAAAAGCACAGTGACTACTTTGGTTGGGCAATTATTGCAGAGTATAGGTTTAAAAGTTGCGGTGGGCGGCAATTTGGGAATTCCTGCGTTAGATCTATTACTAGATCATGCTCCTGATTATTTTGTTTTAGAGCTTTCTAGCTTTCAGTTAGAAGAAACATTTAGTTTAGCGCCGAAAGTTGCAACTATTCTGAATGTGTCTCCTGATCATATGGATCGTTATCAAACACTAGATGATTATATCGCTGCTAAACAAAGAGTGTACCATCAAAGTGGCCAACAAGTGATTAATCGACAAGATCACAACACTCATCCGTGTCAGGTTACCAATCTGATTTCTTTTGGATTGGATGCACCTTGTGATAATCAATTTGGTTTGCGCGATGATCATGGAGAAACTATGTTGTGTTTGGGAAAAACACCACTTTTATCAAGCAAAGAATTATTAATTAAGGGACAACATAACTGGGCGAATGCCTTAGCGGCTTTAGCTATTTGTCATGCTACTGGCGTTTCAGTATTTGAATTGTTACCGGCATTGAAAAATTTTTCTGGACTTTCACATCGTTGTGAATTTGTTGCGGAGCACCAACAAGTTAGTTGGTACAATGATTCAAAAGGAACCAATGTTGGCGCAGCAGTTGCCGCGCTTTTAGGCCTTGGTTCAGCGATTTCTGGCAAGTTAATTTGGATTGCTGGCGGTGTTGGTAAAAATGCGGATTTTAGCCCATTGAAAATGCCGGCAAAAAAATATGTTCGGACAGCCGTTCTAATAGGACAGGATGCGAAATTGATTGAAGAAACTTTACAAACTGATGTTGAAATTGTTCATGCAAATAGTTTAAAAGAAGCAGTAGAAGAGGCCGCTAAAGCAGCTAAACCGCATGATGCAGTGCTTTTATCTCCAGCTTGTGCTAGCTTTGATATGTTTAAAAATTTTGAACATCGTGGCGAAGCATTTAAGAACTTAGTACATTGTCTTAAACATGAATGAATCTAGCAATACAGCGCAAAAACCTAGTACGCAGCCCGTTTTTTACGATCGCTATCTACTATTAACTACACTAGGGTTAGTTACCATTGGGCTACTGATGTTAGCTTCAGCGTCTGTTTCAGTTAGCGATCATTTTTATCATAATCCTTTTCATTTTTTAATTCGCCAAGTAAGTTTTTTATTGTTAGGTTTGATATTAGCTGTTTTGGTTTTGAAATTCGATTTGAGTATTTGGCAGCGATTTGGCGGCATATTGCTCATCATGAGTATTCTTTTATTAATCGTGGTGTTAATTCCGGGAATTGGTCGGCAGATCAATGGCAGTATGCGTTGGATTGGCATCGGGCCTTTTGGCTTGCAAATATCTGAGTTTGCCAAACTTGCAGTAATTATTTATATGGCAGGTTATTTAGTGCGCCATGAAAAATTGGTGCGAGAAAGTAGTAGTGGATTTTTAAGGCCACTTTTAGTCTTGGGAATTATTGGGCTTTTACTACTGAAAGAACCAGATTTTGGTGCAACCACTGTGATTCTTATCACTTCTCTTGGCATGATGTTTTTAGCGGGCGCCAGGTTGTGGCAGTTTTTAGTTTTATTTTTGTTAGTCACCATAAGCCTGTTTTTTTTAGCGATTTCTTCTCCTTATCGTTTATTACGACTTACCACTTTTTTAAATCCTTGGGCTAATCCATTTGATAGTGGTTATCAATTGACACAATCGTTAATTGCATTTGGTAGAGGCGGATGGTTTGGAGTGGGTTTAGGAGAAAGTATTCAAAAACTTTTTTACTTACCTGATGCACACACTGATTTTTTATTTGCAGTTACCGCTGAAGAGTTAGGATTAATTGGTGCTGTGGGAATTATTTTTTTATTTATTTTACTCATTGGGCGCACTTTTAATATTGGCAGACAAGCTGAAAAACAAGGCCGACCTTTTGCTGCTTATTTAGCTTATGGCATTGGTCTTTGGTTGTCCGTGCAATCTATGATCAACATGGGAGTTAACATAGGTCTTTTGCCAACTAAAGGATTAACTTTGCCGCTGATGAGCTATGGCGGTAGTAGCATGATGATGACTTGCGTAGCCATTGCAATTTTATTTCGGATTGATTATGAGTCTCGCCTGTTAAAAACTGGCAGACGGCCATCGAATTTAACACATCAAAGAATGTCGGTGAGGAAGGGAAGTTATCGTATGCGGAGATCGGAATTTTAATAGATTATTTTTTAAAAACCTCTACACCAGTATTTGTTCCCAGCAACAAAACATCTGCCGTACGTCGTGCAAAAAGGCCATGACAAACTACGCCGGTAATTTGGTTTAAGCGTTCTTCTAATTTTATCGGTTCTAAGATAGAAAGGTTATATACATCAAGAATAATGTTGCCGTTATCTGTTACGAAACCTTGTCGATACATCGGATCTCCACCTAACTTAATAATTTCTCTAGCAACCAAACTGCGTGCCATAGGGATCACTTCAATAGGTAATGGAAATTTTCCTAGTAAATCTACTTTCTTGGTTTGATCCGCGATACAAATAAATTTTTTCGCTGCTACCGCTAAAATTTTTTCTCGAGTTAAAGCGCCGCCACCGCCTTTGATCATTTGTAGATCGCTATTGATTTCATCGGCACCATCGATATAAATCGGCACACTGTTAACAACATTTAGATCAAACACGGGAAAACCGTGAGCTTTTAATTTTTCAGCAGTTGCATTGGAGCTGGCAACGCAACCTTCAATTAGATTTTTTTTGGTTGGCAAGGCATCGATTAAATAGTTGACTGTTGAACCAGTGCCAATGCCAACGATCATCTCTTCTTTGATAAAATCTAATGCAACCTGTGCTGCTTGTTGTTTTAATTGTTCATTACTCATCTGTTTTCTCTGGATGCTTTTTTGAGGAATTTTCTTTTTTGAACGCTGATGTGTTCTTATCCCCTTTATCATCTGCTGTAGATAACATCGGAGTTGGTGTAGCTTCTTTGTCTGATAAACCCAGATTTTTACGAATCAAATAATTACGTCTTTGTAGGTAAGCGTCACGTTCAAAAACATACGGATCAAAAGATTGTTCGATAACCGGGTCTAAATCTAATAATTGAGTACGAGCATCGATGAAATTTAGCCCTAATAACGCATTACGCAGTGCATCATCAGGAATGAATGGGTATATAGTCATTTCGTAATAAATAGGCCAGTTAATCGTATCGCGAATGGTGCTGGGCCCTAAAATGGGTAACACAAAATAACTTGAAGAGGTATACCCCCATCTACCAAGCGTTAAACCAAAATCTTGCGGATTTTTTTCTATACCTGCACAGGTAGCAATATCAATAAATCCACCAAGTCCTATCGTACTATTAATTGCAAATCTAGCTAAGTCTCTTCCTGCTCGCGGAAAATTAGCCTGTAGTATGTCATTAATAACGGTAGGAATTTGGCTTAAATTACTGAAAAAATTATTAACGCCCTTGCGTAAAGGACTCGGCGTTACGTTTTTATAGAGAGTTGCTACCGGCTTAAAAATTAGTTGATCTAATTTTTTATTCATTTTATAGGCGTGTCGATTGTAATTTTCATAAGGGTCAATAGAATTAGGTTTTATTGGTTCATCTGCGAAAGCAGATTGCAATATCCCAGTTAAAATTAAGATGCCAATCCATTTTTTATGCATAAACAAATTACCTTGTAAAAAATATAAAGAGTTGCAAAATTAAATTTGCATAAATTGCTGCTAATACATCATCTAACATAATACCCAAACCATTTTTAATGTTTTTATCAACCCAGCTAATTGGCCACGGTTTTTGAATATCAAATAAACGAAAAACTAAAAATCCCAATAATATATTTAATCCGGAGAACGGAATGGCAAACATAGTAAGCCAAAATCCTACCATCTCGTCCCAAACAATGCTTGGGTGATCGTGCGTGACTAAAGATTTTGATGCTTCTTTGCATAGCCAAATGCCAATCGTAAAACTCAGTATTAAAAGAATTGCATAAAAGGTCAAGGGAAGCTTATGGATTAATAAATAAAAAGGAATGGCAACAAGTGTTCCCATTGTGCCAGGAGCAAATGGGATAAGACCAGCGCCAAAACCGGTGGCGAAAAAATGAATTAGTTTTTGTTTCATAGAGTTAGTCTGTATGCGATGATTTTTTAGTTTGTCATGCCAGCGCAGGCTGGCATCCAGCAGGTTCCTTCGTAAGACCGTCATTGCGAGCACAGGATGTGCGCGGCAATCCAGTAACCATGTTGAATATTCCTGGATGCCAGCCTGCGCTGGCATGACAAATTTAAAAAATTATCGTGTATAAATAAATTTAGTTAAATAAATCTTTAATCATCGATTGCCCCTGCCAATTACGCATGAATCGTTCGTTATCTTTTTGTGCGCGCGATTTAAAATAAAAATTGGTTTGATAAAACTGCACAGCGTCTAAATCTATTAACCAAACACCTTGTTGATTAATCAGAATATTACTGGCTTTTAAGTCACCGTGATAAATTTTTTTCTTTACTAGATCGCGCAGAATGTTCATGATTTTTTGCGCTATTTTATAACCTTGAGTTAAATCAACATGATGAGGCTTAAAGTATTCGCTAGCTGTTACGCCAGGCATATATTCAGAAACAAAATAACAAACTCCACGAAATACTCCCCATCGATCTTCAATCATAGCAACTGGGTTGGGTGTAGGAATATCTCTCAATAACAGTCGGTGCGCGTTTTCCCAACATTTTTTCGCGCGGGTTTTGGTTAACAATCGCTTTAAGCGATGCCAAAAATTTTTGATATTATATCGTTTGACTAAAAATTGATGTTGCGAGATTCGTATGACCCCTACCGTAGTCGTCCAATCATGTTTGATGATTTGCATATTTGGGGACGAAAATAGATATTCAGGTGACTTAATTAAAGCCAAAAGCTCATCAGTTAAATATTTACGATTGCAAATCCAAAATCGCTCAGCAGTTTTCTCAGCAGCAAATTCAGCTGATGAATCAAATAATTTTTTACGCAAAATTTTTTCGAATTTTTTTTGCCAATAGCTTTCTTGTTTATTGATATAATTTAATAATTTAGGCTCAAGCGCTAAGCCACGTAACTGAAAATACCAAGTAATGGCTTCGGTTTTTAATTTGGCTTCTATTAAATTAGTCTGTGTAAAGAGTTTAGCTAATAAAGTTAAACTTTTTTTGATCGAAAGCGGTTTTTTTTGTAGACGAATGCTACCCGTACCAATATTGTATAGCGTATTATTTGCTAATAAGAAGTTTTTTAAGCGTAAATCGGTTTGAATAATCCCTGTTTGGTGCTGTCTGGCAATTGTAGTGATTAATGGTCTTAATAATGCTAGTCGTTCAAGTGAGAGGGTAGATGTTTGTAAGCAAGTGTTAAATTCAGTGGCTCCATTTAGCTGTTCAAATAAAATAATAAAAGCAGCGGATTTTTTTAAGTGTCCGGCGTAAACGACCACTGGGGTCTCGATACGTGCAGCTAATAATGCTTTTGTGCCGCGTAGTTCTCGATTAAATTCAAGCCATCCACTTAGCCGAGCTAGGAAAATTTTCGCAAAAACAGGCTTTTGTTGCCAAAGGCCAGCAATAATCAAGCATCTTCCAGGAACAGCATGTAGGAGTTTTTGACAGTGTAGAAAACCGTTTTCAACAGAAAGGTCGAATGGAAATGGGTTTTCTAGCATGAGGTTTTTCCGAGCGCTGAACAAAGAAGTTAATAATTTGTTAATATTACTCATCTATACTCTATAAGTGAAGGCGCGATATACCTCGAGGTATGGGCGCGAAGTGAATGTATTTTGGTACAGGGGGACTATAAATGGCTACAACTGGTGGATTTGGTAGATTAAATGAGACATTTACTGAAGCAGTAGCAGATGCTATTGGGCGCGAAAGGCAAATGGTTAATGGCAAGGAGCAGTGGGTAATCAAGGGTATTGGTGATCCAACCCAAGCACCAAAAGTAGCTGTGAGGACAGAACTGGAAGAATTAAATAAGCCTATACTTAAGCAAATAGACCAACTAGCAGACCAGGATAATAAAGCGCGCAAAGACATTATGGATTTGCTTAAGAAAGAAGTGCCTAGCGCGGGTGATATAGATAGACTTAAAGACCAGTTTGAAAATCATCATAAAGCACTTAAGGCGCAGCTTAACAATTTGCATGAACAACAGTATGAGCAATTTGAATTAGCGCTCGAAAACAGAGTTTTTTCTTTGAAGGAGCGCCGTGATTTTCTTATCCAAGTTAAGGGCGCCCAGCAAGCGCAACTTGCTGGGCTCGACAATCGTGCAAAATATGATCAACAACGACTAGACTCCCTTGATCTAGAGACAATGACAGAGCATCGCGATCAAAAGTTTTCTGCCTATGTGCTTAATCTTGCTCAAGAAAAAGAAGAAGCAATCGGTAAATACTATCGTCCTTCAATTTTTTCCACTTTAAAGCAACTCGCGGGGAAAGCGGGTCCGGGATACGATGAAGTAGGCGAAGTCGAGAGAGAGCGGGCCAGCGGCTTTTCCGCTGCAGAGGATTTGAAATGGGATACAGACAAGCAGCAATGGCGAGCCAAACAAGTATGGGAAGAAGAACAAAAAAAACAAGCGACAACCGTTGGTGTCAGAAAAGGGGGTGAACGCGAGTGGGGAGAAGATTGGGAACCTCTTGAAGCAGATGCTGATTACTTGCGCAATAGAAAAGAGATCAAATTAACTGACTTACCTTCTGCGGGAATCATGAAACACCGTGGGCCAGTAAAGCTTTTGGAAAAATTCACTCCTTTGCTCGACGAACCTAGTTTAGGGATACGACTAGGTCAACGTGTTGACGAAAATAAGAAGAAAGGAATTCCACCCACAGATGACGCCATTCTTTGTTCGGTTGCACACGCTACTAGCCCGGAACAAAAAATAGTGGTGATTCAAACGATTCTGCACGCTGCAAGAGCCAAAGGTTGGCCTAGTGTTGAGATAGGTTATGACATACCAGAGAGTTTGCAGAACGAAGCTTATCTGGCTGCGCGCAGAGTGGGGTATAAAGACAAGGATATTCTTGTTCGTGGCAAGCCTATGCTGGTTGATGATGAGCTTAAGGCAAAAGGAAACTCTGCTAGAGCTTTAATAGAAGATGCTTTTCCTCCGCAAACACCCCAACCTGACTCTAATATAAACGCAGTTATTCTGAAATTGACAGGTACTATTCCCTATGATCTTAATTTAAATCCAACCAAATTCTTTACGCTAACGTCGGGACAGCAGGAGCCATTATTTCAAAAAGCCAATATAGATCAACAAGCAACAATTATTGCCGATTGTGCATTTAATCAAAAGTTGCTTGATGAAAATTCCCCCGAAAATTACATGAATTTTATAATTCCCCCCCAAGGAATAACTAATACACAGAAAGAAATACTATTTAAGCAATTGTTGGATGCGGTTGCAGTTGCAAACAAAAATCCTGATTGTGCTTTGGAGATATTTAATAATAATGTTCCGAATCGTATTAAACAGGGGGTATTTGATAGGTTAGAGCCCGAAACCGCTGCTAAATTATTGATGCGATTGCCTTTAGTGCAAGCACGAACACGCTTTCATAATATTCACAAGCCAAATATGCTATCTGATGAGGCAGTTAAGGCATTAAATAAGCAAATAAAAATATTGGAAGCTCCAGGGCTATCCAATGAAATGATCTACCGTTTATATCGTGAAATTCCAATCGATCTAAGAGAAAATGCATTAAAAAATTTAGTAACAACCCCAAATGGTGCAGGGGTAGCCAGTGTGATTGTTGCGCAGTTGTTTCTTGATGGGAAACCTAAGTTGGCGATTCAACGGTTGCTGGAGATGATAGAGAATCTACCGGATCCGCAAAAACGTAAGGTTATTGATAAAGTGTATGAAGCTTTGCCAAAAGATTCACGAAGAAGCATCTATGCTCACCAAACTTTTGCTCGTGCTATTTCAGACTATGAAAAAGCACACCCTGGTTCAACCTCAGATATACGAGCTATGTATTTAGCAAGACATAATTTAGGTTTTAGTCAGGAACAAGTGAATAGCAGGGAAAAACTAAGTGATGCCCAAATTGCACAACAGATTGATCGGCTTACAAGCCCTCAGGCTAACGATCAAAGAGAAGCCGCGCAATTTCTTTATAGTAAAGCAGGAGTGGATTCTACTGAAATTGCCGCCAAATTATTGCAGTCTGCTCCTGTTTTGCTAGCAGGGCAATTATTTACATTAGTTAGATATGCCAGGGAAAATAGCCCGCAAGATCAAGTGCGACTCAATGGAATTGTAAATAACTTAGGCCCTAATGTTGTCGGGAAAGTGTTAGCAGGATGGCTTGGTATTCGTGAAGGTGTCGATGGCGCAAGTCTTGAAGCAGCAAGGAGCGCTAATACAGTAGCAGATAGGCTCGTTGAGATCTTATATCAACGAGAAAACTATGAACTTTTGGCCAATGTCTTACAAGTTTGCTTTAACCATGGAAAAACGCCAAGGTTGCCGCCAGATGCGCTCATTGATCCTCAAAGCCCTGCTGAAATCGGGGAATTGGCCAAGCTATTGTCTCATATAAAAAAGCCGGAATTTACTAGAGCATTGTTAGGTGAAAAAGATGGCCCATCGTTAGTTTGTATTTTGCAGGCTATAACTAATCCAGAAGAAAAAGCAAAAGTATTTCAGCATTTGTCGACCGAAAAGCGAGAGGAAGTGTATGCTGAATATTCAAAGAACTTCACTGATGATAATTTAAAACAGCAAAGAGCATTTTTTGCGTACCTTCCCCCAAGTAAGCAGCAAACATATATTACTAATGACCTTGTTCAGATTATGCGAGGAAATAATCCTGCGATAATTCGTTCTGCTGCTGCAAATCAAGCCATTGCTTGCCTAAATAATGCTCACCTAACAGTAGAGCGACGCGGTGAATTAAGAGGTGTGTTGGGGGGTGCAGAATATCAATTAATTATTGATCTTGCTTCTAAACCTACCGCAGGGTTTTTGAAGGATTATCTTGTGCTCGCGGATGGAGAAGCTTTAGATGCAAAGTTTCGAGATATTGTGGATTTAACTAAACTGAAATTTCACGGTGCAGATCAAGCGCTACGGGATTCGTATTTATATATTGTGGGAGAAGCGATAGCAATGTTAAATTCAAATCAGCAGGTTTCCTTGTTGGTTGCGCAAGCGCCAAAGATAGATCCGAGTGCAGGTGTAGCAGTACAGGCATCAGCGTTGGTACATTTGGTTAATAGCGGTAATCAGGATGGAGCAAAAAAATTGCTTGCAGAGATAGTGAAGCCGACAAATGGAATAATAGCTCCGGAATTAGCAACTAAGATAACTGATCTAAGGGCAGGGTTATCTGAATCTGTAAGCAAAGCATTGCAGCAACTGATTGCAGCCCCCCCTGCGCCAGCAGCAGCACCAGCAGCAGCACCACAAAATTAAGTATAAACTGCTCTTTGCCTACGTCGTGCTGCACTACAACACCTGCGTACTGCACTACAATACCTACGTGCCGCGACCTGTTCGCGGCATCCAATTGAGATCATTGATTATTTCTCATAAGTTATAAAAAGCGCTAAATTTTTCCTGGATGCCAGCTGATCCTGGCATGACAATATAAACGAAAACTTCGCAAAATACAGTGCAATCAGTGTATAATATCTACTCATTAAATTAGAGAATTTTGGAGAAACTGATGGCCGAAACGGCAGCGTATAACTCTGATAACATTGTTGTTCTTAAAGGGCTTGATGCGGTTCGCAAACGTCCTGGTATGTATATTGGAGATACCGAAGATGGTACTGGATTACACCATATGGTGTTTGAATTGGTTGATAACGCCATTGATGAAGCATTAGCAGGTTATTGCACGGAAATCAGCGTGATTATTCACGCTGATGAATCTGTTTCTGTTGAGGATAATGGTCGCGGTATTCCAGTGGATATGCATCATGAGGAAGGCAGATCAGCAGCCGAAGTGATCATGACGGTGCTCCATTCTGGCGGTAAATTTGATGCAAATTCTTACAAAGTTTCTGGTGGGTTGCATGGTGTTGGTGTTTCAGTAGTCAATGCTTTATCAGAAGCTCTTTATCTAACCGTTCAACGTGGTGGAAAAATTTATCAACAAACTTATCGCCATGGTGTGCCGGAAAAACCAATTGCTGAAACGGGAAGTACTAATAAAACTGGCACACGAGTTCGCTTTAAGCCAAGTGCAGATACATTTAAAAACATTGAATTTCATTACGATGTTTTAGCCAAACGGTTACGAGAACTTTCATTTTTAAATTCGGGCATCATTATTCATCTTAAAGATGAACGAGATGACGCAGAAGAGACTTTTCATTATCAAGGTGGTATTAAAGCGTTTATTGAACATTTGCATATTAATAAGACAGCAATTAATCAAAAGATTTTCCATTTTTGTGGTGAAAAAGATGGTGTTACCGTTGAAATTGCATTGCAGTGGAATGATGGTTTTCGCGAAATGACATTGGCGTTTACGAATAATATTCCACAAAAAGATGGCGGAACGCATGTCGCTGGTTTCAAAGGAGGATTAACGCGCACATTAAATAATTATGCTGAAAGAGAAGGGTTGGCTAAAAAATATAAAATTGTCACGACCGGTGATGATGCACGAGAAGGATTAACCGCAATAGTTTCTATTAAAGTATTTGATGCAAAATTTTCTTCACAGACCAAGGATAAATTAGTTTCTTCAGAAGTAAAAGCCGCAGTTGAATCGTTGATGGCAGAAAAATTTGAGGAATATTTACTGGAGAATCCTCAAGAGGCCAAAGTAGTTATTGCTAAAATGTATGAAGCGGCAAGGGCTAGAGAAGCTGCTCGTAAAGCGCGCGAGATGACACGACGTAAAAGCGCGCTTGATCTAGAAGGATTACCCGGTAAGTTAGCAGATTGCCAAGAAAAAGATCCGTCGCTTTCTGAACTTTATTTGGTTGAAGGTGATTCTGCCGGTGGATCAGCAAAACAGGGGCGTAATCGGCGTTTTCAAGCAATTTTACCGTTGCGTGGTAAATTATTAAATGTTGAAAAAGCACGTTTCGATAAAATGTTGGCTTCACAAGAA
>Ga0116226_10003381_pt1 | contig 14110 bp, 5 predicted proteins | sample S1TSphfallax_FD_89692 | JGI IMG/M metagenome (GOLD analysis project Ga0116226, IMG submission 89692) | Host-associated microbial communities from peat moss isolated from Minnesota, USA - S1T2_Fa - Sphagnum fallax MG | ecosystem: Host-associated > Plants > Peat moss > Unclassified | place: USA...
AACAAATTTCTGCAAACAGATGCTGGGGATTGTAATTTCCGGCTGGGTCTAAATCCACCAGAGTACAGTTGAATTCTGGATGCTCGTTGGTAATTACTTTTCCTAATCCCCATAGAGAGGCTTGAGCTAAACCTTGTAGGTTAGACTCTGTAACTACTTGTTGTACACCTTTCGTGACTAGCCAAAGGATGGGAGAACGGGAAAATCCTTGATTAATTAAAGACTGGATCAGCAATATTACGCCACCACATACTATTTGTGAGGCTGTTTCTAAATCACTGAGGGTGAGGACATTGGACTCAATTGTATCTAAACTCCACAAATAAATTATTTTTTGCCAAGGAGCTTGATTTATGGCTGTTTGTTCTCGGAATAATCGCTGAAAGTCTTCTGGTAAAGTAGGATTGATGATCACTTCTTGATCTGATATTTGTTTATACTCAGTACCAGAATATACGAGGGTACAGGCTTGTTGTAATGTACTCAACTCCTGACCAATATCTTGTTTGTCAGCAAAAATCAGCCAACGTCCTAGTTCTTTTTGGTTTTTTGGAATTGGCTGATCTAGCTGATCTATATTCCCTTGATTGCGCCATAGGGTTTCATAGCAGAAGTCTTGGATGTTGTTTAGGATCAGGTGTTGCTTATGTTCCTTAACTAAGACTGCCAATATTTCAGGTAGTAGTTTTATCTGTTCTTGTGAAAAATTCCCTGCTTGCTGTACTAGCTGAACTAAGTCTTCAGTATTTCCCTGATGCAGAAATTTGGTAATAGGAGTCTCGTTATTTTCTCCAGCAAAGGACTCTGTTTTTTGCTGGACAGATGGTGTATTGTCCAGCCAATAACGCTGTCGTTGAAAGGGATAGTTGGGTAAAGGAACTTTCTGGTGGGGATAGTCACCTGCAAAAGCAGACCAATCCACTTCGATCCCAGCTACATATAATTCACCCAAACTATCAAGTATTTGTTTCCATTCTGGTACTCCCGGACGTAGAGAAGGTAACCACAGACTCTCGCTGTCTGGTAAGCACTCACGTCCCATGCTCAATAATATCGGCTTGGGTCCAATCTCTAAAAAGACTTCATACCCTTGCTGCGCCAAAGTTTTTATACTATCGGCGAACTGTACTGTTTGACGGATGTGATTCACCCAGTAGTTTGGTGTGGTAATTTGCTCATCAGCCAGTTGTCCAGTCACATTAGACACTAGCGGTATGCGGGATTGATTGTAGGTGACTTGATGAGCTACTTGCTCAAACTCCTGCAAAATTGGTGTCATCAACGGGGAATGGAAAGCGTGGGATACTTGTAACTGCTTGGTTTTAACTCCTTGTATTGCTAACTTCTCACAAATGATGGCGATATCTTCACTTGCTCCAGAAATTACTATGCTTTCAGGACTGTTGATGGCTGCTATGGATACTGTTTGGGCAAATGGGGCGATAATTTGCCGTACTTGCGCCTCGTCCGCTATGAGCGAAACCATTGCACCGTCATTGGGCAATTTCTGGATTAATTTTCCTCGTTGAGCGATGAGTTTTAGTCCATCTTCCAGGCTAAAAATTCCGGCGACGGTTGCGGCTACATACTCGCCAATGCTATGTCCCATCACCACATTTGGTGTAATCCCCCAGGATTTCCATAGTTGATAGAGGGCGTATTCTAAGGCAAATAAGGTTGGTTGAGTGTAGGTAGTTTGATTAATTAGGGATGAAATTTGCTCTCCTACTTGAGTAGGATAGAGTAGTTCTAATATGGAATGCTCTAGATAGGGGCGCAGAATCTGATCGCACTGCTCTATGGTTTGGCGGAAGATGGGTTGAGTTTGATAAAGTTCCCTACCCATGTTGATGTACTGGGAGCCTTGTCCAGTAAATAGGAAGGCGATTTTCAGGGGCTTTTTAGCTATCTGACTAGGCTGGACAAATTTCACATCAGCCAGTTGTTCCAGCAATTCTTCTCTAGATTGAGCGGCGATCGCTAGGCGGTGGTGAAAGTGCGATCGCCCGATATTAGTCGTATAGCAGATATTAGCGATAGGTATATCACCATTAGATACGAGAAAATCTCCGTAACGTTGTCGTAATTCCAACAAAGCTTGTTCCGTTTTAGCGGAAATGGTGAGCAGGTGGTAGGGGCGCTCAAATTCCTGGTTTATTAGTAAAGGGTTGGGTGCTTCTGCCAAAATCACATGGGCGTTAGCACCGCCAATTCCTAAGGAATTTACTCCAGCAAGGCGGGGATAACCAAGGCTAGGCCAATCCTTTAAGGTGGTATTGACGTAAAAAGGTGTATTGGGTAAATCTAATTGAGGATTAGGTTGTTGAAAATGTAAGCTAGGGGGAATTTGTTGATGGTACAGCGACAGGACTGTTTTGATAAAACCTGCTACACCAGAAGCAATTTGCAGATGACCGACGTTGGTTTTAACTGAACCAATACCACAGAAGTTTTTGGCTTGGGTGCTACTGTGGAAGGCTTGGGTAAGTCCACCAATTTCAATGGGATCTCCCAAGGGTGTACCTGTACCATGAGCTTCTACATAGCCTATGTTTGCAGCCTCGACTCCAGCCATTGTCATCGCCTCTGTCACTACAGATGCTTGACCATCTCCGTTGGGAGCCATGTAGCCAACTTTTGTCCCACCATCGTTGTTGACGGCGGAACCTTTAACTACGGCATAGATATGATCACCGTCAGCGATCGCCTCTTCTAGACGCTTCAAAACTACAAGTCCCACGCCACATCCAAAAATTGTCCCTTGGGCTTGGGCATCAAAAGCCCGACAATGTCCATCTGGACTGACAATCATCCCCTCTTGATACAAATATCCCACCTTTTGCGGGGCATTGACCGAAACACCACCGGCTAAAACCATGTCACTTTCACCACTCAATAAACTGGCACAAGCCATATGAATTGCTACTAAGGATGTAGAACAAGCAGTTTGCACATTCACGCTTGGTCCAGTTAAGTTGAGTTTGTAAGAAATCTTGGTGGTTAAATAATCTTTATCATTTGCAACCATCATTTGCAAACCGCCCATTGAATCGATGGTTAGTACTTGTAAGTTCTCATTAATATCAAGCTGATCGCGTCGAGGATAAACATTATTCAGTAGATATGTATTCATGACAGCACCAGCATATATGCCGATAGCACCATCATACGTGAGAGGATTATAACCTGCTGTTTCTAAGCTTTCCCAAGCACACTCTAATAAAAGACGTTGTTGGGGATCCATTAACTCAGCCTCTTTGGTACTATAACCGAAGAACTCAGCATCAAAATATTCTACGTCTGGTAATATGGGCTTGGCTTTGACGTAGTTGGGGTTTTTCACCAGTTCTGGATCTACACCTGCGGCGATGATTTCCGCTTCGGTAAAGCAGGAGATTGATTCGACACCGTTGGCTAAATTTTGCCAAAATTCAGCGATATTGTTGGCACCAGGAAAACGGCAGGACATGCCAATTACAGCAATATCTGAGTTACCTACAGATTGCTGCTGTTTTCGCGTTTTGGCGCGTCTTTGACCTTGTAGTACAGCGGCTGATTCTGTTTTTTCCTGAGTTAAGTAATTGGCTAGGGCGTTGATACTAGGATATTTAAACATATCCACAATGGACACTGATCGCTGGAAAAATTCTTGTAATTTGCTCTGAGCTTGGACTAAAAGTAGGGAATGTCCCCCTAGCTCAAAGAAATTATCATCCATTCCCACTTCTTCTATTCCCAAGACTTGTTGCCAAATTTGCTGAACTTGACGTTCAATGTCTGTGCCAAATTCTCCTTGCTTGTTGGTATTTTGGCGCAGATCACCTTTGATCAGTTTTTCTCGGTCAATTTCACCTGCTTGGGTTAAGGGCATCTGGGGTAGTTGGACAAAATTGCAAGTGCTTTTTTTACCAAAGCGATCGCTAACTGCCAAGGAGTTGATTTTCTCCCCAACAGCAGCATTATTATTGACTGTAAAATAAGCAGTTAGTTTCTCTAACCCATAACTATGGTCTACATAACCACGGATATGTTGATTACTTCCATCCAATCCAATCAATAAATGGGTTTGATTGTGATGTAACCCAATCAGCCAAGAAAACAATCCTTGTCGTACAGATATGGGAACATAGCCTTTGGTTTGGGCTAACTTACTTTTTTGGACATCCTGACTAATACCTATACCATCCCAGAGACTCCAGCTAAAACAATAACTTTTCAATCCACACTGAACGCGCTGATAATGGGTAAAACTTGCTAAAAACTGATTAGCGGCGACGAATGTGGCGATTGTCGCACCGCCCAAACAGCCACTGACAGAAGCAAAGCTGATAAAAACTGCTTGGGGATGATCTTGGAGGAGTTGATTGAGTACCCAAGCTCCACCAACCTGGGAGCGGACAGATGTTGACCAACTATGATGATTTTCCTCTAAGAGTGATCGCTCTTGATAATTTCCGGCTAGATGTAACACTCCATCCAGTTGAGAACCCCATTCAGTCTGCACCTCTGCTACAACCTGTTGTAATCGCAATAAGTCGCAGACATCCACTGCCCTATAGGTGACTTTTCCACCCAATTGCTCTAGTTCTTGATAGGCGGCGATTTTTGCAGCTATGGATTGGGACTGTCCTGTATAATTCTGCCATGTATCTCTTTGGGGTAATTCAGTTCTCCCCACCAATAACAGTTTTGCTTTGTAATGCTTGAGCAAATACTTAGCCACTTCTATCCCCACACCGCCAAGTCCACCACTAATCAAATACATTTGACCAGTCATCAAGGCAAACTCTGGCTTTTCCTGGGAGGAAAAATCTACTTTTTCTAATCGAGGAATCCACCTTAGCCCTTGGCGATAGGCTACCTCAGACTCCCCTGATAATGCAGCAATTTCTTGCAGAATCCGGGTTGCATTCACCGCAATTTCATCTACATCATCTACATCTAAATCTAGATGACGACTACTCACTTCTGGGATTTCTTGGTCAATGACTTTGAGCAACCCTAATAGAGGGGATTTTGCATAGGCAATTTTATCACTAGGAGATGTAAACTGCGTATGAGTGGAAACGACTAATAAAGGGATGACTTCGCTGGGAGATGGTGTGCGATCGCCTATCCCATCATCAGATTTTTGAGCATTTGCTAAAGCTTTAACTAATGACAGTAAACTATCAATACCCTTAGTTTGAACCTGTTCCAAAGCGTCCAAGCTGGAAATTTCATCAATATAATTATCGTAAGTCCACAGATGTATAATCTGTCCAATAGAAAAGTTGTTAACTTTCAGAGCAGATAGCAAATCTTCGTAATCTTCAGGATTATTGGGTGCAATTTGATAGCGATTAGTACTTAGTTGTCTAAATTCTACTCCCACTTCCACACCTACCCAAGGCTGATCCTGCTTTTCTAGTTCTCTACCTAAATATTCCCCTAATCCCAACTCATCCAGAAATATCAGCACATTACCGTTGATTACAGACTTTCTGGTGACAACTACTTTTTGCCGCCAAATCTGATGATAAAACCAGTCTGGTAACAAATTAGGATTATCTAAATTGATCCCCATTTGTTGAATTATTAGGTCAAATTCCCCAGCTTCAAATAGCTGACTCAATTGGCGACGCTGAATTTTGCCAATAGAAGTTTTGGGAATTACCTCCTTTTTCACTGGAATGATGTAATTTGGATTTACCCCAATATTTTTGACAACTGCTCCACGAATCTTTTTTAATAGTTCTTTCAACAATATCTGGTCAGAGATAGCAGAACTAAAAAAGATAGCTAATTGATCTGCATTATTTTCTGGAACTCGTACAGCACAAGCTGCTGTGTAGGATATTTCTACACCTGGAACTTCTTCAACTACTGATTCAATTTCATGGCTGTAATAGTTGATGCCATTAATAATAATGTCATCTTTATCTCTACCAGTTAGGACAATTTTGCCGGAATTTAAATAACCAACATCTCCAGTATTAAACCATCCATCTGTGGTAAAAGCTTCGCGGTTGCGTTGAGGATTTTGATAATAGCCAGAGGTGACAGAAAGTCCTTTAACTTGAAATTTGCCAATTACTCCTTCGTTGACAATTTGGTTATTTTCATCAGTGATCCGAATCGATGCTCCAGGAATTGGCGCACCTAGTGCTACAAATGACATATCATCTGATGATGTTAAAAGGGAAAAACCATGATCATAGGTTATTCCTGAAGCAGTTTCTGACATGCCAAAGGCGGGACGGATGGCGTTAGGTGGTAAACCATGTTGCTCCAATAACTTCAGAAAAGCACGCGCTGTTTTCGGTACTATTTGCTCTCCAGCATTGACGATAAATCTCATGGACGATAAATCCCATGAGCGTTGATTAATTTCATTTGCTCGTTCGTTGAGCAGCGAAAAAGCGAAATTTGGGAACCAAGAAATACTGGCTTGATGACGTTGAATTAACTCTAACCAGCGAATTGGGTTTTGTAAAATATATTCTGTAGATACATGGATTTGTTGACTACCCAAGCCAAATGCCAACAGTGACATAGAGACAATTGCGCCTACGTGTTCTAGTGGCATCCAATTCAACACAACATCCTGATGGTAAAAATTGCTTCCTTGGGCAAAGCCATCTGTCATACTTAAAAGATTGCGATGGCTCAACATCACACCTTTAGGAAACCCAGTACTACCTGATGTGAGTAATAGTAGTGCTAAATCATCTTCCTGGCTTTGATGAATATTTGTATCTGGTTCGTTGTTGCGTAAGTTATCTACTGTCTCTACTGGAAAATTTTCTATATTTAAAAGTGACCGTAATTCTTGCAGATGGGGAGCTAGTCGTGAGCTTGCTAGAATCATCGGTTCATCTAGCATTTGCCAAGAATTGTACAGTTTATTGACGGCGCTGTTAATCTGCTCATAAGCAGGAGCAATAGAAATTGGTACGGGAATTAAACCGCCCAGTATACACCCCCAAAAAGCAGGGATGAAATCTTGACTAATATCTATTTGAAATATTACTTTGTCTTGTGGCTTTAAACCTAGTTTCTTTAAACCAGCTAATATCTTTTGAGCGTCTAATAATAAATCTTTATAAGATTGAATAATTTCATAACCGTCTGGTTGAACATAAATTAGTTCTTTTTCTGGATATTGGGAAGCTGTTTTTTGTAGTACTTGCGGCAGGATGTTTGGGGCGTTTTTTGCTTGCTTGAGTTCCGCACCATGACTGATGGCTGGTTTACTATCTTGAACATCATGATTGATAGTTGAGCGGTAAAAATTTGATTTACCTAGAGTATTGTTTTCTTCACCAGTAAAAGTTTTCCAGTCAGGAAGTAAATCTGATAGACGTAGTAATTTATGTTGTTGTACTTGTACTTGTACCTGTTGTTGAATTACTACTGCTACTTGCTTAACTTCAGACAATGACTGGATTTGCTCCAACCATCGCTGGACTAAATCACTGTCTGTAATTTCTAGGTGGCTCAGGGCAATTTCATCTATCTGTCCTGATGGAGTTAATGGAAGAGTTGATACTGGTACTATTGCCTGGGGTATCAATTGCTCAGGTAAAATCTTTTGTAGGTGAGATAATAATTGTTGTGGTGTAAATAAGCTTAATGGAACTACATAAGCAACTAACTCCTGTTTTAACTTTTCTGTTTGTCTCTCTATGACTACGCAATCATCTACAGTTAAACTTGACCGGATAGCAACTTCTATTTCTCTATACATAAAATTTTTATTACTTGAGTTTTCTTGAATTTATCTATAGTAATGAGGGTTCTAGCTATGCTACAGATACATGAGTAATTAAATTCAGTATCATTTGTAGTATTTAATCCTGTGTAAAAGTTACGTAATCTTGATTCCCTACTTAGACTAAGAGTAAAATACCATATATGTCAATACTGGAAATTTTCTGAACAAACGATACTAATACAACCCATCTGTACAATAGTTGCGATATCTCTAGTTGATGGCGCAGAGCGCTTTATCCCCATATGGCTATTTAGTAATTAAGCTTGCCATTGCTTGTTGTAAATCGCTAGTTAAATTAGCTATGGCTTGTCTTGCCCCAACACGACTTACTTTATAGTCATTATAACGTTCAGATATAGAAATTGGCTCACCAATGGTAATTTTTACGCGTTCCTTTCCTAATCTAGGGCGATTCTGGAAAGGACTGTTTCCTTGAATGCGGTTTACCATATCTCGTAAAAGCAAAGTGGTCTCAGCAAATCTTTCAGCAGTGGGATTTTCTCGAATATAGCTACCAGAAACTGCAACAAAGCTCTCTACTAAGCGCATATGCCACATGCGAGAATAAGCTTCTTCCGCAATGCGATCGCCTAATGCTCGCTCGATCCGAGACATTGACTTGACATCCTTGAAGTCTTCCCGAAAAATATAATTCCAGCCTGACTGTTCCACCCTGCGACAGCGATCGCTCCAATTTCCCTTAGGGGGTAAATCAAAATATTGTTCAGCGATCAACAATGCTATGTTCATCACATCTTGTAACCGATGAGCCAAAGCTGCATTACGATCTGGAATTTCTCCATTGGCGATCTTCTCATCTGGTAGTTTTTGATGGTAAAACCGATTATAAAACCGTTCCATAATCGAAAGTAAATGTTCTGCCAAATTTAACAAGCGAGGATAAAGCGAGTCAAAGTTAGCTGTTTGATTACCTGAATTAATAGATAAACCGCTAGCAACTTCTAAATCATCAAGCTGATTGGCGATCGCTTCCCAAGGAGGATTAAGATAGCTATACTTCAATCCCACAGGTAGAATCAACACCTTTTCTGAGCGTCCAGCCTTTTCCAGATCTTCTGCGCACCAGAAACCGAGTTGAGCAATTCCAGGCTCCAGAGGACTAATGATTTCGGATAAACCATTCGTTGCGCCTTCCGGTGCTGCTGCTAAAGGAAATCGTCCATTGAGAAACAACTCTCGTGCGGAACGTAAACCAGTCCAGTCAGCTTTACCACGTTGAATGGGAGTTCCACCTAATTGGGAAAAAACCCAGCCAACGTGCGCACCAGCCCATAATGGTATACCGCGATCATAAACAAAATGAGCATGAATGGGTGGCTGTAAATTTACCCCCGTTTCTCGTGCTAATTTAGGTAGGAGTTGTGAAAGTAAATAAACTAAACAAAAAGGGTCATCTGTTGTCGGATGACGGAAAGCCAGCAATAACCTGATTTTACCTTGCTGAAACTCCTGATATAAATCCAGCAAAAGCGACCCATTATCTGTTTCAATGGAGCTAATAGTTGTTTGCCAACGAATCCAAGTTGGTAACAGGGTCTGAACTAATTTGAAGAATAGAGGGTTAAATGCTGGGGGAATAAATTCTAAAGGTGGCTGTGCTTGATACATATAATCCTTTTAGTAGCTCCATTGAATATCATTTAGACTCAAATATACCCAAAAAACTTGATTAAATTGCGATTTTGTAAAGGTAAAGAGCGATGCGACTGTCAAAAATGTTATTTGTTACTTTGCGGGATGACCCGGCTGATGCAGAAATTCCCAGTCATAAACTGTTACTCCGCGCAGGTTATATCCGTCGCATCGGTAGTGGTATTTTTGCCTATTTACCTCTAATGTGGCGGGTACTACAAAAAGTTTCCCAAATTGTGCGGGAAGAAATGAATGCTACAGGCGCACAAGAATGTTTATTACCTCAATTACAACCAGCCGAACTCTGGAAAGAATCTGGGCGGTGGGATACTTATACCACAGCCGAAGGAATTATGTTTTCCTTGATTGATCGTCGAGAGCAACAATTAGGATTAGGTCCGACTCACGAAGAAGTAATTACTACTATAGCGCGGGAGGCGATTCGTTCTTACCGTCAACTCCCCCTGCATTTATACCAAATACAAACTAAATTCCGGGATGAAATTCGCCCTCGTTTTGGTCTCATGCGCGGACGGGAATTTATCATGAAAGACGGTTATTCCTTTCATGCTGATGAGGAAAGTTTGCAAAAAACTTATCAGGATATGTACCAAGCTTATAGCAATATGCTACGGCGCTGTGGTTTAACTTTCCGAGCAGTAGATGCTGATTCTGGCGCTATTGGTGGTTCTGGTTCAGCTGAGTTTATGGTTTTAGCAGATGCGGGAGAAGATGAGGTTCTCTACACTGAAGATGGTAAGTATGCTGCTAATGTAGAAAAGGCTGTTTCTCTACCCGCAGATGCGGTGACTTCTCAGTTCTTTACCTATGAAAAAAGATTGACACCACAAACAGATACGATTGAAAAGCTGTGCGAGCATTTTCAATGTTCTGCTACTCAAGTTGTGAAAAATGTCCTATATCAGACAGTTTACAACAATGGCTTAACTGTATTGGTGTTGGTTAGTATTCGCGGGGATCGGGAAGTTAACGAAGTTAAGTTGCAAAACGAGTTAACGAAGCTAGCTAGCCAATTCGACGCAAAAACTATTCTGACCTTGAGTGTACCAAGTAGTGAGGCGCAAGCATCCTGGGCGCAATCTCTACCTTTAGGCTATATAGCGCCAGATATCGCTGATGAATATATTCTCGGTAACAAGCATGTTCATCCCCATTTCCTGCGGTTAGTAGATAAAACTGCTGTTGATTTAAGGAATTTTGTCACAGGTGCTAATGAATCTGGTTATCATGTAGTTGGCGCTAATTGGGGTGAGCAATTTAAGTTGTCTTCTTTAGTTGTGGATGTGCAAAAAGCTCGACCTGGCGATCGCGCCCTACATAACCCTGAACAAATTCTCCAAAGCGCTAGAGGTATAGAAGCGGGTCATATTTTTCAATTGGGAACAAAGTATTCCCAAGCTATGGGCGCTACCTATACTAATGAGCAAGGTGAGGAGAAGCCTTTGGTCATGGGGTGTTATGGGGTGGGTGTATCTCGTTTGGCGCAATCAGCTGTAGAACAATCTTATGATCGCGATGGGATAATTTGGCCAGTGGCGATCGCCCCTTATCAAGTTATTGTGACAATTCCGAATATTAATGATGCTCAACAAGTCGCTATAGCTGAAAAAATTTACGAAGATTTGTCAAGAGAAGGTATAGAAACTTTACTTGACGACCGCGATGAACGAGCCGGGGTGAAATTTAAAGATGCTGACTTAATTGGCATTCCTTATCGCATTGTCACTGGGCGATCAATTGCTAAAGGTCAAGTAGAACTTGTACAAAGAAATACTCGTCAAACCCAGGAAGTTGCTGTGGAAGAACTGACTAGTACGCTTAAAATCTTGATTCAAAGAGCTATAGAGAATAATAATGGCAAATAAAAGTGACGGACAATCAATCCAAATTTAAAATTGTAGATGAACCGGGGAAAGAAGCAGGGGGAGCTTTCTTGAGCAGGGGAGGAAAGAAACTTGTTTAACTAGCAGAGATTATTGCTAAAAACACTTGTATTGATCTTGAGAAAACAAGTATAAATTCTTTCTCCCCTGTCTCCCCTGCCTCCCCTGCCTCTTTTCATGTTTGCCTTTATTCAAGGGAGTTATACATATGAATGACCAAGAAAGAGCTAGTCGAATTTCCCCTGGTATAATAGCGGTTGCTGCGGCTATAGCACTCAGTAGCGGTATAGCTTGGTTTAGTTCGCAATCTGGCAATTCTCCCACACCCATTAATCCCTCACAGAATCTCCAACAGCCCCATAAACTGCAAGCAACAGCCCTAAAAACTCATGGGGAAACTACGCGGATATATTGGCTCAAGCCAAGTCCAAAGGGGTTTTATTTAGTCGCTGACCCAGTAAAAGTTGCCGCCAAAAAACCTAAACAAGCTCTAGAAGTTGCTTTTCAGACCCTATTAGCAGGACCAATTGGCGGCGGTACAGGATCTACTACTATTCCCAGAGGTACTAAGTTGTTGGGATTAAGCATAGACCAGAATGATGTCCATGTTAATTTATCAGAAGATTTCACGACAGGTGGGGGTAGTACCTCAATGATGGGTCGCATAGGACAAGTTGTTTATACTGCTTCAGCTTTAAACCCTAAATCAACCAGAGTATATATTGAAGTGAACGGAAAATCATTGGATGTTTTGGGTGGAGAAGGGTTGGAACTAGAACAACCCTTAACCCGTGAGAGTTTTCGGAAAAATTATCAGCTTTAGTAGCTAGTCAAGGGAAGAGGGAAGAGGGGACAGGGAACAGGGAACAACAAGAAAAACCTGTCTGAACTTTGTGTCTGAAGCTCCTAAATTTATTTATAGCAAATTGCAGCTAAAACAGGTACAGAGTTTTATGAGAAAACCTTACGCTAAAAGACTTTTACCCCTGTTCTCTGTTCCCTGTTCCCTCTTCCCTCTTCCCCGTTCCCTGTTCCCTCTTCCCTCAATTGACTATAATTTGCCATTAAACACCCTGAAGCTATGAGCTTGTTCTTCTAACCTTGTGGCTAGGCGATCGCAAACCCTGTTATATAAATCAAAAATCAATTTATCTTCTACGCGATAGTAAGCACAAGTACCTTCGCTGCGACGGCGGAGGATTCCGGCTTGCCACATGATTTTCAAATGCTTAGACACATTAGCCTGAGATGTTTGAGTTGCCTCTACCAACTCTTGCACGCATTTTTCTTCATCCCTGAGTAGGTGTAGGAGTCGCAAACGCATGGGCTCGCTTAACAGGCTAAAGTATTCAGCTACTTGTTGCACTATTTCCGGTGGTACAGGCAACGGTTGTTTCATCAGGATTAACCCGTGTTATGAAAGTTTCAACAATGACTCATTTCATATCTAGATTAATACTTAATCAGGGTTAATTCTCATCAAAGGTTGACCATATTCTACAGGTTCCCCATTTTGCAGGAGGATTTCCATTACCTGTCCAGAAATTTCAGCTTCGATTTCATTCATCAGCTTCATCGCTTCGATAATACAGACCGTTTGACCGCTCCGCACGCGATCGCCTACTTGGACAAATGGAGCTTCTCCAGGAGCCGGTGCGCGATAGAAAGTCCCTACCATGGGTGATGAAATTTCTACTAACCTGGCTGCTGCTGGATTAACTGCCACAGGTGATGGTGCTCCTGTACCCGCAAGTTCGCGATTAGCTAATTCTGGTACTGATCCGGTAACAGTTTGGTTGTTTGTAGATATAGGCTGACTAACCACTCCACCAGTTGTCGGTCCTAGTGAAAGCAATTGGTGACTGACAGCTTTACGTACTGTTAGCTCAAACTCATCACTTTTAAGCGTTACTTCTGCAATATCCGTTTGTGCAATAGTTGCCAGTAGCTGGCGGATTTCATTAAAGTCCAATGTCACTGTTTTTCTTACCTCAACCTAATCTTGAATGAGCATCTATAATATGGCGGTTTCCTGTGGAGTGAGGTAGTTCCTGATGTTTTAAAACCTGCTCTACCAAGGACAGAGCGTTTTATGGTTGGTGTGGGTGTGAATTTTGAATTGCTATTTTAGTCAGGTAGATAAATTAACATTAATTAATATTAGTTAACATTAATTAATATTAGTTAACATTAATTTTTTATTCCCTACCTAAATATTTATCTTCCCTGGTATCTATTTTAATACGTTCGCCCTGAGAAATAAACAAAGGAACCATCACAGTTGCACCAGTTTCCAGAATAGCTGGTTTAGTACCTCCTGTTGCTGTGTCACCTTTAAGTCCTGGGTCTGCTTGGATCACCTCCAGAATTACAGAATTAGGCAATTCTACTTCCAATACCTGTTCACCCCAACGGATCACGTTAACTTCCATACCTTCTTTGAGATACTTAACGCGTTCGCCTATTTGTGATGCACTCAATCTACCTTCTTCATAGCTTTCCATATCCATAAAGACGAATTCATCGCCCTCTTTATATGTATGCTGCATCGTGCTTTTTTCTAAAGTAGCTTGTGGTACTGTTTCCCCAGCTCGAAAAGTTTTTTCAACGACGCTACCACTTTGAACATTTCTCAGTTTAGTGCGGACAAAAGCAGCGCCTTTCCCAGGTTTTACATGCAAAAATTCAATTACTCGCCATACGTTACCATCTAGGACAATGGAAACACCGGGTCGGAAGTCGTTACTAGAGATCATGCAATTTTCAGGTTTTGTCAGATAATCGGCATTTATTGTAC
>Ga0116226_10003382_pt1 | contig 14110 bp, 16 predicted proteins | sample S1TSphfallax_FD_89692 | JGI IMG/M metagenome (GOLD analysis project Ga0116226, IMG submission 89692) | Host-associated microbial communities from peat moss isolated from Minnesota, USA - S1T2_Fa - Sphagnum fallax MG | ecosystem: Host-associated > Plants > Peat moss > Unclassified | place: USA...
CTGACTGGAAAATCATCGGCATCCGGCGGGCCGCTCCAGCCAGTTGTTTGCAGAGCATTTGTATCAGCCTCAAACCGCCGGCTCATGAAGGCCGATTCCAGTCAGGCTGAAAATGCTCTAATTAAAGCAACTCTACAGACATGGATTTAATCATTGCCAACACCTGCGCCCCGGGTCGCAAGCCCAGCCGCGCAGCGGCGTCTATCGTTACGCGTGACAATAGCTGCCCGCCGCCCACATCCAGCTCCACCAACGCCGCATGCGCTGCCGCCTCCTGCCGCAAGGCGCACACCACCGCGGGAATGATATTATTCACGCTGATGTCCCGCGGCGCGTCCAGCGCCAGGATAACCTCGCGCGCCGGCACACGCAGCCGCACCGCGTTGCCCTGGGCCACGTCGCACATCGGCACCATGTACACCTGTCCACCGCATGCCACCGACGTCAAACCACGCTCCGGCTCATGCCTGTGCACATAACCCAGCAGCAATCCCGCCGCATCGTCACGCGCAGCGAACGGCAAATCCACCCGCGCCACCAGTTCCGACAATGGTCCGGCCGCCGTAACCTGCCCCGCCTCCATCAGCACAACGTGATCCGCCAGGCGATAAACCTCATCCATCGAATGCGTAACATACAGCACAGGCATGCGCATCATATCGCGCAGCCGATGCAGATACGGCATGATTTCCTGTCGGCGCGGCGTATCCAGGCTCGCCAGCGGTTCATCCATCAGCAGCAGCTTCGGCTGCGACAACAAAGCCCGCCCGATCGCCACCCTTTGCCGTTCCCCGCCCGAAAGAGTCGAGATCCGACGCCGCAACAGCTTGTGCAAGTCGAGCACATCGGCCAGTTCGCCCGGCAGCACGCCGCTTCCTTTCGCCCGCCGCAGCCCGTATAGCAGATTCTTCTCCACGTTCATGTGCGGAAACAGCAGCCCGTCCTGAAACACCATGCCGATGCGCCGCTGGTGCGCCGGCAATCGATCCAGCCGCTCCCCGTTCAATTCCACCCGCGTCCGGTCGCCGCGCAACAGCCCCGCCACCACCGACAACACGGTGGACTTGCCGGACCCGGAAGCACCGAACAGCACCGTTATCCCCGGCGCAGGCGCATCGATCTCGGCGGTGACGGTAAAATCGCGCCGCCGCTTTTCGACAAAAATGTTAAGCGGCATGCATCACTGGCGCGCCCGCAGCCGCGACCCAAGCCGTTCCGTCACCACCAGCCCCGCCAGCGCCAACCCAACCGAGTAAAGCGCAAGCCGCGCCGCCGTCGCATCGCCATCCGGCGACTGCAACGCGCTATAGATCGCGAGCGGCAAAGTCTGTGTCTGCCCAGGAATATTGGCAGCGAACGTGATCACCGCGCCGAATTCCCCCAGGCTCGCGGTAAATCCTACCGCGACCGCCACCAGCACGCCGGATCCTGCCAGCGGCAACGTTATGGTAATAAATCGGTCAAGCGGCCCGGCCCCCAGCGTGCGTGCGGCGGCCAGAAATCCCGGATCCACTGCCTCCATGCCAAGTCGTATCGCGCGCACCATAAGCGGAAATACCATCACGCCGCAGGCCAAGGCCGCGCCCGCGGTCGTAAATGCCAGCCGCATATGAAAAACCTGCCACAGCCACGCGCCGAAAACACCTTGCACGCCGCACAATGTCAGCAACAGCCATCCCGTCACCACCGGCGGCAGCGCCATCGGCAAATGCACCAGCGCATTGATTACGAACCGACCCGGAAACCGGGTCGCCAGAAGCCAGCCAAAGAACAATGCCAGCGGCAAAGCCCCCGCCACCGCCATGCAAGCCACACGCACGGTCAGCAGAATGATTTCCCGCTCTTCCGCATCGGGCAGGGGCAGCGTCACACGAGGCGCTCAGGCGGCCGGCCCAGACGCTTCATGGTGACGAGAAACCGTAACGTGTAAACACATCCCGCGCCGACGCATCGCGCAGGAAAGCAACAAATGCGCGGGCCTCCGCACCCGTGGCATGGGTGGTCACCGCGACCGGATACAAAATCGGATCATGGCTTTCAGCCGGGAAAACGCCCGCCACCGCAAGATCACGCACCACACGCACATCCGTTGCATAAACGATACCAGCCGGCGCTTCGCCGCGCGCCACCAGTTCCAGCGCGTCGCGCACGCTTGCCGCTGGTGCCAGCCGGTCCTTCACATCGTTCCATGCGTGCAGTGAAACCAGAGCCTGCCTGGCGTAAATGCCCGCCGGCACATGCGCCGGATCGCCCACCGCCAGGCGCCCCTTAGCCCCCAGCAACGCCGCCAGGTCCACGCCGCGTTTCAGGTCAACCGGATGCAGCCCGGCGCGCGGTTCCACCAGCACGAGCGAATTGCCCACGATATCCGCCCGCGTCGCCGGAACGATCTTGCCGGCCGCCGCCAGCGCGTCCATCCATTTCTCATCTGCGCTCGCGAACACATCCGCCGGCGCCCCGGATTCGATTTGCCGCGCCAACGTCGAGCTTGCGGCAAACGAAAACGTCACCGGCGCATGCCCACTCGCCTGCCATCGCGCGCCAATATCCTTGAATGCATCGGTCAGGCTGGCGGCCGCGAACACCGTAAGCCCATCCGCCCGCGCCCCAAGCGGCAAAAGCAACACGAACAGCGCAAAAATCAGCCGCATGACGTCCCCCCGCGTGGAACCCTGGTAGCAACCCAACCACTTTATAAGCAAAAGTTTTTTGTTTCTTTTTTCAAAAAAGAAGACCCTTCCGCTTGTCATGTCATACCGCCTACCGACTATTCCGAAAGCGTTCCACCGCCGCCACCAGCGCCCGCCGCACCCCCGGCTCCAGCGCCGAATGTCCCGCATCCGGCACCACGGTCAGCCGCGCCGCCGGCCAGTGCACGGCCAACTCAAATGCCGTCAGCGGCGGACACACCATGTCATACCGCCCCTGCACAATTTCCCCCGGCAAATGCCCGATCCGGCTCATATGCCCGAGCAGCCCTTCCGGTGGCAGAAATAAATCATGTGCGAAATAGAACGCCTCGATCCGCGCCAGCCCCAGTGCCGAGCGATCCTGTGCGAAGCTGTTCACCGTATCCGGGCTGGGCAGCAGCGTGCTGCAACTCCCCTCATAAACCGACCACGCCCGCGCCGCCGCCATATGCACCACCGGATCGGGGTCGGTCAGCCGACGCAAATAGCTGCCCAGAATATCGTGGCGCTCCTCCGCGGTCAGATGCCCGGTAAAATTGGCGTGCGCATCGGGAAAAACCGCGCGCAACCCGTGCAGAAACCACTCCACCTCGCTGCGCCGCCCCAGGAACACGCCACGCAGCACGAGCGCGACCACCTGGTCCGGCCGCGCCTGTGCATACGCCAGCGCCAGCGTGGACCCCCACGATCCGCCGAACAGCAGCCAACGCTCGATATCGAGGTAGGTCCGCAGCCGCTCGATATCCTCCACCAGCCGCGGCGTGGTATTCGCCTCCAGGCTGCCCAGCGGCCGCGACCGCCCGGCGCCGCGCTGGTCGAAAATCACGATCCGCCAATGCGCCGGGTCGAAGAACCGCCGGTGCACCGCGCCGGCCCCAGCCCCCGGCCCGCCATGCAGAAACAGCACCGGGCGCCCGCGCGGGTTGCCCACTTGCTCCCAATACATCACATGCCCGTCGGTCAGCGGCAGGTAGCCGGTTTCGAACGGGCCGATTTCAGGGAACAGATCTCCGCGCGGCATGGTGCGCAACCTAACGCCGGCGTTATGGGATTTGAAGATCGTAAAGGATTATCAGGGAAACCCCAATGCTGCCGTTTTCGACCCGACTCTTCGCGGCACTCGGCGGCCTCGCCGGATGCGGCGCCGTCGCCATGGCCGCCGTCGCCGCCCACGCCTTGCCGCAGCGCCTCGACGCCCGCGCCCTGGCCGCCGTGCAATCCGCCGTCCAAATGCAGGGCTGGCATGCCATCGCCCTTCTGCTCACCGCACTTTGGCTCAACCGAGTCGCCGGCACATCGCACGCGTTGGCCCTATGCGCCGGCGCCGCATTCACCCTCGGCCTGCTCCTGTTCTGCGGCGCGATCTACGCGCATGACCTCGGCGGCTTACGCCTAGGCCCCACCGCACCCACCGGCGGTTTCCTGCTCATGGCCGGCTGGCTCCTGCTCGCCGCCAGCGCCGCGTTCGCCACCGGCCCAAGACCCTGATCCGGTCCGCCTACCTCGCCGCCGACGGCTTCACCGTCCCGCTCGCCGAGGAGCTGACCCGCCGCGGCGTCATCATCGCCGACTGGCACGGCGACCTCGCCCTCTCGCCCGACCCGCCGGCCCTCGCCGCCTGGGCGCAAAACACCTGGCTCACACCCCGCGAAATCGACATTGCCTCCATTGGCGCCGCTGCCGCCGCCCTGCGCGCCCTGCAACGCAACTGGGGCGCCTACTCGCCCGACCATGTCCGCCGCGCCGCCCTCATCGGCGAAAAACTGCCTCCTCTGAAACCAAAACCACTCATCTTTCCTGGCGCCGCCCCTACCGCCCACCTCGGCGCCTGGACCCTCCTCGCCGCCGACCGCCTTCTCGCCAGCCCCACCCAATCCAGCCCCTGGATCAACGGCATCCCCGCCTTCGTCGAGGACCGCGCCGGCCCGCCCAGCCGCGCCTATCTCAAGCTGTGGGAAATCCTCGCCCTCCTCGGCACCTGGCCCGCCCCCGGCGACACCTGCCTCGATCTAGGCGCCAGCCCCGGCGGTTGGACCTTCGCCATCGCACGCCTCGGCGCCACCGTCACCGCCGTGGACCGCGCCCCGCTCGACCCCGCCGTCGCTGCCCTCCCCGGCGTCACGCTCCGCCAGGAAAGCGCCTTCGGCATCGATCCCTCAGCCGAACCCGCGGTCGACTGGCTGTTCTGCGACGTCATCGCCTATCCCGCGCGCCTGCTCACCCTGGTGCGCGCCTGGATAGATTCCGGCCGCGCCCGCCGCGTGATATGCACCCTGAAATTCCAGGGCCCCACCGACCACGAAACCGCCGAAGCGTTCGCCGCCATCCCAGGCGGCCGCCTGCTGCACCTGTTCCACAACAAACACGAACTGACGTTTTCCTGGAACGCCTGATGTACGTATTACCCGTAGGGGCGGATGCGCGCTTGCGAGATCCACCGTCTCAAAAGGCTTGAAGCATGAATTGGCAAGACTTCAGCAATGGAAACGAGGCCCGCTCGCACATGGCCGCAATTGCCGCCCGCATTCGCACCGGCGAGCTCGACCTCGGCCGGAAACATTACGCACTTACCCTGTCGCTCGGCGTGCTCGCCGCCATATTTTGCAATGTCGGCCGCATCGTCGCCGTCGAATTCGGCGTCGGAGCCGGCGATGGCCTGCTGCAACTTTGCAAGGCGGCCGATTTCTTCCGCCGCGAACTCCGCTTTGAAATCGACGTCTACGGCCTCGACAACGCCACCGGCCTGCCCCCGCCCGCCGACTACCGCGACCATCCCGAGCTTTGGCAACAAGGCCAGTTCCGCCTGCCCGACACCGCCGGCCTGCGCGCCCGCCTGCCGGACTACGCGAAACTGATCATCGGCGACGTCGCCGACACCACGCGCATGTTCGCCGAAATACTGCACCCGCAATGCCTGCTCGGCTTCGTATCGATCGACGTGGACTATTACAGTTCGACAAAGCCATGCCTTGACATACTCCGCCACGATGCTTCCTGTTACCCACCCGCGGTGCCGATGTATTTCGACGACCTGATGCGAAACAACCTCACCTACAGTGCCTGGTGCGGCGAGCCCCTGGCCATCGCCGAATTCAACCGCGACAACGAATTTCGCAAAATCGAGGCAAACCCGGTATTCAAGACCGGCAACGCAATCCGCCCCTTCCATGCCTGCCAGGTTCTGGACAATCCATTCCGCACAGGCGCCCTCAGCCTTCGTAAGGGCTTCAGCATGCTGAATTTGCGGCTTTATTGAATCAGCAAGAAAGAAGAAGCAGTTCTTTTTTGAAAAAAAGAACCAAAAAACTTTTATCTATTTGATCACAAACCAAAACATCCGTCATGCGAGGCGCCCCTGTGGCCCTGGCGATCCAGGAAAGTCTCCTGGCAAAACGCCTCTGCCGCCGCTCCAGGGCGGCGCCTATCATACAAGGGCGCGACGTTTTGGCCGCTGGCATCACAGACCAAATCAACCATCCAGCGGCCAACCCCTCAATTCGTAAAATTCGCCGACGACGTCAGTGCCGCCTTCAGAAACGTCTGCAGCGCCGTGGTCAGGCTCTGCAGGTCGCTCGCCACCAGATAATCCGACGGACCGGACGCGCAGGCCTGCAACGCGGTGGAAACCGGCGACGGATTGCTCTGCACCAACGCTGCCGCATGTACGAAATACGCCCAGTGCGGGTTCGCATCGTACGGCGTGTACACAACGTAAATCGTATAGCCCATGCTCTTGAACAGGTCGCAAGCGGACGTCTGGAACTGCGAAATGATCCACTGGCCGCCCGGCGTCCAGTTGTAAACACCGTCCGTCACGATGAACAGAAATTTCAATGGCGAATTCGGGGCATTGCCATTACCCGACGCCGTCACCGTATGCGACAATTGCGTTGCAGCATCGAGGAAATCGGTATCGGAATGGGTGCCGTTGCCGACGAAGGAATCCGGTTGAATGCCGGTGTCAGGCCCGTTGGGGTGGTTTGGCGGTGCGCCCACTGCTTCCTGCGCCGCCGTGAAATCGTTGCCCGCCTCGGCGCCGCTCGTCGGATAGTCTTGGGTCAGTTTGGAATTGAAGTCCCACACACCGACAGAGAGATTATTGGCCGCTACGTTATCCCCCTGCATGGTTTGGATGACCTGATTTACCGCCGCCTTTACAACGTCGAAGCGCAACTGGATCGAGCAATTGCCCAGAACCGCGCCAGCCTGATTGCATGGAGTCTTGCCAATCGTGCCGCGTGCCAGCGCATAAAGGTCATTACCGGAGCCGGCTTGTTGTCCATCCGAATGGCACGCGAAGGCACACGGCGTTTGAGCGTTCGGCCAAACACCATTCGAAACCTGCTGCGCGCCGACAACATTGTTACAGGCTGGGCCAGGTGAAGGATTACTAATGTTCGGAGGAGAGAAGGGAACAAGATTCAACTCGCCGCCGGTGGTCAATGGCAATTGTACCGTATTCGCCGGCCAGCCCGTCTGCGGCGGCGCCACGTATTGGTAGGTAACCCCGTCGGTACCGCCTCCTTGAAACAGAAACCCACCGAACGAATCGCTGATCTGAGAGCACGGCGTAATCGTCAGCATGCCAGCGATATCCATCGGCGATGCTGCGATCTGCATGGACGATGAATTGTCCAGCATGATCTGGATCTCAGAATATGGCGCCGTATTTATGCTCGCCGACGCCGTAACACTTACCGGATACTGTCCGATACCGAACAATCCCTTGCCGAAAATCGACGTCACGTCGCCGGTATAGTTCACCGTCGCCGTCACGATATTGTTTGTTTGCGACATCGTAACGCTCGGCGCCGCGTTTTGCAGGCGCGCGTTGGCCAGCACACCCACGTTCGCGGTAAACCAATTGGCGCCCGCCTGCTGGCCCTCGTCGAGGTAATGCGGGTCCTGCGCCAAGTCAGCGCTGCCCGCCGTCTTCACCGCATTCAGCGCCGCGTCGCTCGCCGCCAGCGCAATCGATGCCTTGGCCTGGTTCCAGAAACCGTAATCGATCGCGAGCCCAATGCATCCCAGGATCGGTATGATCATGATGGCAAACAGCACCGCCACGGTGCTGCGCCGGTCGCGTCCAAGCCCCGACGGCCCGCCGTGCTGCCACTGCGAACTGAAATCTCTCATCACGCGAAATCCTATTGTGGCGCCCCGCAATAGACCGGGTTGTCCGAGCCCGTGCCGTTGAGGTCGATATATGAATTAGTCTGGCCCACCGGCGCCGGCAGCGCGGCGGAAGCCACGAACGTAATAGTAACGTTGCCAAAAACCAGCGAAAACAGCGGGGTGAAATTATATTGAACGTCGGCCACCAGCTGCGGCACCAAAATCATATTCGGCTTGCCTTGTAGTCCTGCGTCCGGGTCGATCATGGTGGTGAATTGCAACGGCAGCGTATTGGGAAATTGCTTGGCTGCCGCCAGGCCACCGCACGGCCGCAGCAGCGGGTCGTTCGGGGTGGGCGTGTAGTCTAAATTGATCCGCGCGTCTCCCTGGCCACGGGTCAGATAGCTGCTCCAGATCGTCACCGGCAACTGCTTTGGCACGTTGGCCAGCGTGCACGCCGGTGTCGCATTCGGGTTGCACAGCGGCGTGAAAGCGACGCTGGAAAGCGTCACCGCGAACGATCCCGGAAAAACTCCGCCGAACGGGCTGTTCGGACGCCCCCCGAAGATCCCCGGCATCTGCGCATATACGGTGGACATCGCGGCCTGTATCTGCGCCGGCGTCAATTCAGAAACAACCTGACCGCTCTGGTTTGTCGTCACCGACATTTTCTCGGCGTTCTCAACCACCGCCTCGGCCGCATCATTCACCTGCTGCCACACCAGCAGCGCCCGCGACAAATCCAGTGATGCTAGCGAAATGGTCAGCAGGATCGGCGCAATCAGAGCGAACTCCAGCGAGGCGATCGATTGCCGATCGGCCAGGGCCAGGGCCACGCCCAGGCCCGTGTCCGCACGGTTCCAGTTCACGGGCATGGCTCACCGCCGTTGAAATTCTCATTGACAAAGCCGGTCGTCGAATAGCTCACATGGGCGAGCGTGCCATTGATCGCGTAAGCAAACGTCGGGATCAGCGCACCCAGAAACGTCGGCCCGAGATAATACGCCTGCACCATCATCATCTGCCGCGCTACACCGGTGCAAACCTGGTCCCCCGCCGCGATCACCTGCTGCAGCGTCGGGTTATAGTTACCATTCAGATAGTCGTAATAATCGAACATCCCCGTGCCGTTGCCCGGTTGCTGCACGGCACTAATCGACACGTAAAGATTGTTGCAATCCAGCAATGTTCCCAGCGCCGGGCATACCGAAGTCTGCACGAACGAAAGCGCGTGCCCGGCGCCCTGCGTCCCGACATCCTCGCCGACCTGCACGTGCCGCGCCGCGGTTGACACCGCATTGTCTAGCGCCGCCTGCACGAAATAATCGTAGCCGATCTCGAAAGTCGCGAGCAGAAGTATCAGGAACGAAACCGCAAGTATGGCGAATTCGAGCGATACAGCCGCGCGCCGCGCGCCGCGCGCCCGTGCTACACCCGCCGCCCGCGCAATGCGTCCCACATGAACCCGCATCCGCACAGCACCTATACACGCCGTCATACAGCGCCAGCCTGAGATTAAATACGCGGCCTTGCATAATTAGCAATTTCCGCACACTCAAGCATTATTTGCAGAATGCCTCTGTTTCTGCGACTCATGCCATACCAACAACAAAATACAATCCGTGGTTGCGGTCCCTCCATTCAAATAATATGCAGTGCGATCCAAGCAACCCGCGAAGGTTGCGCGCCTGCCCTCAACGACAACCGGAATGGAAACCAGACCGTTGTGATATTGATTTGAAACGAAGTCGCAAAAAAATTATCTTCAGTCGCGTCGGCTCAAAGAAAGAAAGCACTCCTTTTTGAAAAAAAGAAGCAAAAAGCTTTTAACTATTGGCACACGCATTCAATTAGTAAAAGTTTTTTGGTTCTTTTTTCAAAAAAGAACTACTTCCTTACCTTACGTTATCTTAAGTCCGCCAGCGTAGTAATCACCCGCGAGGTCATGCCATACGCGATCGCTTCCTCGGCGCTCATCCAGTAATTGCGGTCGGTATCCCGCGCCACTTTCTCATAAGTCTGCCCGGTCTCATGCGCGATCAGCCGGTTAAGCCGCTCGCGCATTTTGATGATTTCGCGCGCCTCGATGTCGATATCCACCGCCGGCCCGCGCACCCCGCCCATCGGCTGATGCAGCAGAAAGCGCGTCTGCGGCAGGCAGAACCGGCGCTCCTTCTTCCCCGCCAGGTAAATCAGCGCCCCGGCGCTCGCGACCCACCCGGTCCCGATCATCCGGACCGGCGCCTCGCTATCCACAAAGCGGATCATGTCATGGATGGTGTCGCCACTTTCCACATGCCCGCCCGGTGAATTCACATACACATCAATCGGCTCCGACGAAGCGCCTGCCAGCGCTAGCAGCCGCCCGGTCACGTCGCGCGCCACCTTGTCGTTAATCGCGCCGAATATCAGCACCTTGCGCTGCTTCAGCAGCCGGTGCTCCAGCTCATTCACCAGGCCGGACAGCGTTCGGTTGCCTTCCGGCTCCTTGATATCCGGGCCTTCCGGCTCAGGGATATCCGGGTTGCCGGGGTTGGGGTCGGTATCCGGCTCGTCGTCCTCGTCCATCCGCCGCATCATGATCTGCATACCTTGACCTGCTCCCAAAACTGCCGGGCGAAACTTGGGCGGTAGAACCCGCGTTGTCGAGACACCCATCGCTCATCAGCCCTCAGAGTCCTCTCCCTCTGGAAACTGACACCTGAAAACTGGCAACTGAATTTGACTTGGCCCCCCCGCCATGCCAGATGCCCGCCCCTTCTCCTATCAGCCGCTTCACAAGGTCCGTACATGGCCAAGCCTGAACTCGGAATGAAGCGCCTCTGCGTAGCCTGCGGCGCCAAGTTCTACGATCTGATGAAAGTGCCGGCAGTCTGCCCCAAATGCGCCACCGAGCAGCCCGCCGAGCAGCCCCGCATCCGCCGCGCCAGCACCCCGGTCGCCGAGGAACGCCGCGTCAAGAAGCCCGTCGTCCCTGAGGACACTGATACGGATGTCGAGGTCGAGGCCGCCGACGACGAAGCCGAGGAAGGCGTCCTGGAGGATACCAGCGACCTGGAGGATGACGCCGACGCCATCGGCGGCGACATCGAGGTTGAGCCCGATGGGGACGAGCCCGAACGCTGAGCACAGGAAAAGTAAGCATTTCTTTTTTGAAAAAAAGAAACAAAAAACTTTTGCCTGTTAGGGTCCGCACCGAAACTGGCGGCTTTTACCCGGACGCCGCAGGACAATTAGTAAAAGTTTTTTGCTTCTTTTTTTCAAAAAAGAAGTGCTTACTTTTTTCCTACCCTTTCCTGCCTTGGATCGATGGCGTGATTTTCCCCACTAGTCCGCGGCGCGTGGCAGCTCTGTGTGTCGTTCTCGCGGCGGCCGGCACTTGCCAGGCGCACGCGGCCAGGCGCGCCGCGCACAGTTGGACCCCTGTTCCCCTGGGAAAATTCGGCGACTGGAAGGCCGCCACCCACCCCGAAGCCGGTATCACGGTCTGCTACGCCTACACCTTCGCCAAATCCTCCCGCCCCGCCATGCAGGGCCGCGGCGATGTGGTGCTGACCGTATCCCAGCGCCCGGACGAACGTGACGGTGTCGCCATCCTGCTCGGCTACCAGGTTCTGCCGCACGCCGGCGCCCGTGTGCAGGCCGGCGGCCGCGACCTGCACTTCTACCTCGAAGGCCGCTCCTCCTTCGCCCCACACGGCGCCGACGCTATCGCCGCCTTCTCCGCCGGCCGCGAGGCCGTCGGCCATTTCCCCGGCCCCCGCGGCATCACCTTCACCGACACTTTCTCGCTGGACGGCTTCGCCGCCGCCTATGACGCCAGCCTGAAAGCCTGCCCCAAGCCATGAACGTCTCGCTAACCGACGCCGAGCGCGCCCGCATCCTCGCCAAGGCGGCCCTGTTCAGCCCGCCCACGCCGGTCACCGCCGACGGCAGGCGCGACCTCGTCGGCCTCAGCCGCAACGAGCTTGCCGCCGAACTCGCCGCCATCGGCGAAAAACCATTCCGCGTAAAACAGCTCTGGCACTGGATCTACCACCAGGGCGCGACCGATTTCGCTGCAATGTCCAGCATCGCCCGCCCGCTGCAACAAAAGCTCGCTGAAAAATTCGTCATCGGCCGCCCCGACATTGCCACGGAACAAAACTCCACCGACGAGACCCGCAAGTGGCTATTCCGTTTCCGTGACGGCCAGCAGGCCGAAACCGTCTACATCCCCGACCGCGAACAGGACCGCGGCGCCCTCTGCATCAGTAGCCAGGTCGGCTGCACCTTGTCCTGCACCTTCTGCCACACTGGCACGCAAACCCTGGTGCGCAATCTCGGCCCGGCCGAAATCGTCGGCCAGTTCATGGCCGCCCGCGACAGCTACGACGAATGGCCAAGCCCCAAGGGTGAAACGCCACGCCTTCTGTCCACCATCGTTCTGATGGGCATGGGCGAGCCGCTCTACAATTACGAGAACGTCGCCCAGGCGATGAAAATCGTCATGGACAATGAAGGCATCGCCCTCTCCCGCCGCCGCATCACGCTGTCTACCAGCGGCGTCGTCCCGATGATGGACCGGGCAGGGGCCGAACTCGGCGTCAACCTCGCCGTCTCGCTGCACGCCGTGCGCGACGATCTGCGCGACGAGCTCGTCCCTTTGAACCGCAAATACAACATCGCCGAACTGATCGCCGCCTGTCGCCGCTACCCTGGCGCCAGCAACGCCCGCCGCATCACCTTCGAATATGTCATGCTGAAAGGCATTAACGACAGCGAATCGGACGCTCGCGCACTCGTCCGCCTCATCGCCGGAATTCCCGCCAAGGTGAATCTGATTCCCTTCAATCCCTGGCCGGGAAGCCATTACGAAACCAGCAGCGGCAACGCGCAGCACCGTTTCGCCCGCATCGTCATGGACGCCGGCTACGCGAGCCCAATCCGAACCCCGCGCGGCCGCGACATCCTCGCCGCCTGCGGCCAACTTCGCACCGAGAGCGAGCGCCACAGGAAGAAAGCACTTCTTTCTTAAAAAAAGAAGCAAAGCACTGTTGCCAATTGCGCCCGGCATTCAGCTCAAATCGGCCAATTGGCTGCCGCCCGTAAATTGTGATCGAACGGCTGCATGAAGACCGCCGCGACAAAATCCATGTCCAGCATTTGCGAAACGAAATCCGCCGCGCCGCGGTATCGCCGCACCGAAGCGATCAGCGCGTCAACCCGCGGCCGTTGCGCAGGCGTTGCCCGGCCGTCGCGCCACTCCACCAGCAACGCCGCCACCCGGTCGCTCTGCGCCAGCAATGGACGCAACTCCGCCGCCGCGTTGAACACTTTGGTTTGCGCCCCGCGAAGCGACAGCAAATGGTAAAGATCGCCGTCGATGCCTTGAACGCCGGCGGCAATCGTTTCCCACTCATGCGCCGAGCCGGCGCACCGTCGGCGGCGGCGTTGCTATAAATCTGTACCCACTGCCCGGTAGGTTCGAACGCACCGCCAGCCGCGGCACCCCAAACCACAGTCGGCCCCAGGAATGTCACCGTCGCCGCGTTCAAACCCCCAAACCAAAATGCCATCCCTTTGCCAACCCCACTGCCAGCGGAAACATCTGTTTAACACCTTTATGCCCACACTGCCCAATGCCCGTCCCCGCCGTCACGCTTGCCCCTCCGGCGCCGCCAAGCATCGCGGCCACCACGCCCAAGCCGCATCCGTCCGCCTTCCGCGCCGTGCTCTCGGAGCTCAATCCCCTCCAATACATCCCCGTCATCGGCGCCCTCTACCGCGCCGTCACCGGCGACACCATTCCGGAACCCACGCGCGAGGCCGGCTCGCTCGTTGTCAGTTTCCTTACCGGCGGCCCAATCGGCGTCGCCACTAACCTGGCGCTGCTGGCCGGCGAAAAAATCACCGGTATCGACCCCGAGAAAACAGAAAGGGCCGTCTTCGCCAGCGTCGGCATCGGTACCCATGCCGCGCCATCGCCATCTCACCCGGCGCCAACACCGGCGGCGCCCCCGCGGACCGCCTGGTCGCCCGCTCAATTGGCAGCTTACGGCGTCACCACCACACAAGGAACAATCCGGCACGGCGACGTTGTCGGGAGCGATGTGCTTAATGAACTTGAGCTTGCGCGCATCGACACCAGCAAGAAACAGGAGGCAGCTCTTTCTTGAAAAAAAGAACCAAGAAACTTTTGTCTATTAGAGCATTTTCAGCCTGACTGGAATCGGCCTTCATGAGCCGGCGGTTTGAGGCTGATACAAATGCTCTGCAAACAACTGGCTGGAGCGGCCCGCCGGATGCCGATGATTTTCCAGTCA
>Ga0116226_10003383_pt1 | contig 14106 bp, 8 predicted proteins | sample S1TSphfallax_FD_89692 | JGI IMG/M metagenome (GOLD analysis project Ga0116226, IMG submission 89692) | Host-associated microbial communities from peat moss isolated from Minnesota, USA - S1T2_Fa - Sphagnum fallax MG | ecosystem: Host-associated > Plants > Peat moss > Unclassified | place: USA...
CACCGTACCCCTCCGCCTGACGCTCGCGGAGGCGATCTTCGTGCTCGCCCTCGCCCCCGAATGCTACGCGCCGCTGCGCCGTCTCGCCGCCGCCTACCACGACCGGCAAACCGCCGAGACGGCGGCCGACCGGCTGATGGCGCTGGACCAGGCGGCGCTGGACCAGGCGGCGCAGTCGGGCCCGCATCATCAGCTCGCCCGGCCGCCGCTGGCAGCCCCACCGCTGATCCGCTTCGTCGCCGCCACCACGCAGTATCCGCAGGACGACCGCCCCGCCCTCGATCGTCTGAGCTTCACCGCCCGTCCCGGCGAGATCGTCGTGCTGCTCGGCCCCAGCGGCGCCGGCAAGACCACGGCGCTCAACCTGCTGCTCGGCCTCGCACCGCTCACCGGCGGCGAAATCTGGATCAACACCACGCCCCGGTCACAAGCCGCTCCCCAGGGCGCCTCCTGGAGCCAGTCGATCGCCTGGATGGGGCAGAACCCGATCATCATGCCCGGCAGCATCGCCGAGAACATCGCTCTGTCCCGCCAGACCGCCCCACTTGCCGACATCGCGCGCGCCGCCGACCGCGTCGGCCTGTGCGCCCTGCTCCGCGCCCGCGGCGGCCTCGATCAGCACCTCGACGAACGCGGCAGCGGTCTGTCCGGCGGCGAGCGGCGCCGCATCGCGTTGGCCCGCGCGCTGCTCAAGGCCGCACCGATCCTGCTGCTCGACGAGCCGACCGCGCATCTCGACGCCGCCGCCGAGGCCGACCTGATCCTGGCCATAAAGCGGGCCGCCCACGGCCGCACCACGATCATCGCCACCCATTCCCATGCCCTCGCGCGGATCGCCGACCAGGTGGTCCGGCTCGGTGACGCCGCCCCCCAAACCACCACACCCCAAAACACCACACCCGAGACTACCAGGCCGGAGATCGCGGCATGACGGCGCTCGGGCGCCTGCTGGCGATCGAGCGCAGCACCCACCGCGCCGGCCTGCTGGCCGCCTCCGGCTGCGCCCTGGTGGCGGCCAGCGCCACGATCCTGCTGCTCGGCCTGTCCGGCTGGTTCATCACCGCCGCATCGACGGCCGGGCTCGCCGGCCTCGCCACCGCGGCGGCCTTCAACGCCATCCTGCCCAGCGCCGGCATCCGCCTGCTCGCCATCCTGCGCACCGGCGGAAAATACGGCGAGCGCGTGCAGGGGCACGACGCCGCTCTGGGCATCATGGCCCGCATCCGCCCGGCTGTGTTCGCGAGCCTCGCGCGCGCCCGGCCCGGCGCCGCGCTCGCGCTGGCCACCGGCGACGCGACCTCCCGCCTGGTGCAGGACGCCGCCGACCTCGAACTCGCTTTGGTGCAGCGCGCCGCCGCCTGCGGCCCCTGGGCCGCCGCCGCCTGCGCCTGCGCGCTCACATCGCTGGCAGGCCCGCGTCCCGCCATCGCGTTGGCCGCCATCCTGATGTTGGTCCTGCTCACCGGCCGCGCCCTCGCCAGCAGGCTCGACGCCCACGGCAGCGCCATTCCCGCCGCCCTCGGCGCCCTGCGCCAGGAAACCGCGACCATGGCCGCCGCCGCCGCCGAACTGCGCGCCTATGGCATGGAGGCCTGGGCGGCCGAGCGCATCGACCATCGCTCACGGGCGCTGCTCGCCGCCCAGCGTCGCCTCGCCGCCCTCGGCGCCGGGTTCGACCTGCTGCTCGCCGCCGGTGCCGGGATCACGACATTGCTGACGCTCGTGCTGGCCTGGCCGGCCGGCATGGCACTCGCCGCCATGGCCGCGCTGAGCGCCGGCGCCAGTGTCGAGGGCCTGGCCGCCATCATGCGCGGCCTGCAGCACCGCGGCCGCCGGCATGCCGCCGAACGCCGCCTCGACCAGCTGCTCAGCCTGCCCTCGGATAATCCCGATGATCGCCCGCCCGCGGCGCCGGCCGGCCTCACGATCCGGCTCTCCGGCCTGCGCGCCGCGTTGGCCCCCGGCATGATCGTCGGCATCACCGGCCCATCCGGCTGCGGCAAGACGCGACTGCTGGAAACGTTGGTGGCGCTGCGCCCCGTCTTGCCCGGCGACATCACGCTTGGGGGCACCGATCTCGCGGACCTGCCGCCGCACGCAGCCCGCGCCTGCTTCGCGCTGGCGCCGCAGGACGCCGCCCTGCTGTCCGGCACGGTCCGCGACAATCTGCTGCTCGCCAACCAAGCCGCCACCGAGCCCGAATTATGGGACGCGCTGCGCGACGCCATGCTGGACACGCGGATAACCAGGCTGCCACACGGCCTCGACAGCTGGATCGGCGACAACGGCATGCGCCTGTCCGGCGGCGAACGCCGTCGCCTGGTGCTCGCCCGCGCCTATCTCCGCCACACCCCCTGGCTGCTGCTGGACGAGCCGACCGAGGGGCTGGACGCCGCCACCGAGACCCAACTCGTCCAGCGCCTGCAAGCGCGCCTCGCCATCCGTCGCCAGGGCGCCCTCATCGTCAGCCACCGCCCCGCCCCGCTGGCGATCTGCGGCCTGACCCTCACGCCCGCGACCGACTCCCCCGATTATCCAGCCATCGCCCGCACCACCACCGGAATCGACTTGGCGGCGGGCGTCTGGCAGGTCTCGTCATGGTGCGCCAGCGGCATCAACGCATTGGTCTCGGGATAATAGGACGCGATCGAACCGCGCGGAATATTATAAGGCAGCGCCTTGAAGTTCGTCAGCACCCGCCGCCGGTCGCTGGCCAGGGTCTCGATCTCCACCAGCTGCTCGGCGGCGATCCCCCGCTCGGCCATATCCGCCTCGTTCATGAACACCACCATGCGGGTCCCATGCACCCCGCGATAGCGGTCGCTCAGCGAATAGATCGTCGTGTTGTACTGATCGTGGCTGCGCAACGTCGCCATCCGCAGCATCATCGGATCATCGACCACCGGATTCTCATCGGTGCCGCGAAACACGATGAAATTGGCTTTGCCGGACGCCGTGTTCCAGGTCCGCTCGGCCGCGGCATTGGTCAGATGAAACCCGCCGGGCACCCGCACCCGCGCGTTGTAATCATGGAACAACGCCGGATACACCGCGGCGATGTCGTCGCGGATCCGGTCGTAATCCCGCTCATAGCCATCCCAATCCAGGCGCGGATCGTCCAATGTCGCGCGCGCCATCCCGCACACGATCGCGACCTCGGATTTCAGCGCCTTGCTGGCGGGCATCGCCAGCCCCCCCGAGGCATGCACCCAGGACATCGAATCCTCGACCGACACGGATTGCGGCCCGGTCGCCTGAAAATCGATCTCGCTGCGCCCCAGGCACGGCAGCAGCAACGACCGCTCGCCATGCACCAGATGCCCGCGATTGAGCTTGGTGGTGATACCCACGGTCAGCCGCAGCCGCCGCATCGCCTCCTCCACCAGCGGGCGATCCGGCACCGCGGCCACGAAGTTGCCGCCCAGTGCTATGAAAACCTTGGCGGTGCCCGCGATCATCGCCTCGATCGCCTGCACCACATTATGCCCGTGCGCGCGCGGCGGCGCGAAACCGAACACTTTTTCCAGCTGATCAAGAAACGCCGGCTTCGGCTTCTCGTCGATCCCAACCGTGCGGTCGCCCTGCACATTGGAATGCCCGCGCACCGGGCAGATGCCCGCCCCCTTGCGGCCGATATTGCCGCGCAGCAACAGCAGATTGGCCACCTGCTGGACATTGTCCGAGCCCTGGCGATGCTGCGTGATCCCCATGCCATAACAGGCGATCACCGCCTTGGCGCGGGCATAGATGTCAGCCACCACCTGCAACTGATCGCGCGTGAGGCCGGAGGCCCGCTCGATCTCACCCCATTCGGTGGCGCGCAGATCGGCCGCGAACGCGTCGAAATCCGCCGTATGAGCGGCCAGAAACGCCCGGTCCAGCACACCAGGCAACCCCGCCGCCACGGCCGCGTCATCAGCATCCAGCACCAGCTTCATGATGCCCTTCAGGGCCGCCACATCGCCACCCACGCGCACCTGGCAATACACGCTGGCGATCTGGGTGGAGCTGAACGTCGCCATCTCCACGGCATCCTGCGGCGCCGCGAACCGCTCCAGCGCCCGCTCGCGCAGCGGATTGAACACCACGATCTTGGCACCCCGGCGCGACGCCGCATGCAGCTCGGTCATCATCCGCGGGCTGTTGGTTCCCGGATTCTGGCCAAAGATGAAGATCGCGTCGGCGTGTTCGAAATCCTCCAGCACCACGCTGCCTTTGCCGACACCAATCGATTTCGGCAGTCCCACACTGGTGGGCTCGTGACACATGTTGGAACAATCGGGAAAATTATTGGTCCCGAACCGCCGCACGAACAGCTGATACAGAAACGCCGCCTCGTTGGACGTACGACCGGAGGTATAGAACTCCGCCTCATTCGGGTCCGCCAACGCGCGCAACTCGGCGCCGATCGCTGCGAACGCGTCGTCCCAGCTCACCGGCACATAGCGATCGCTGGCCGGATCATAGCGCATCGGCTCGGTCAGCCGCCCCTGCTGCTCCAGCCAGTGATCGCTCTGCCGCTCCAGCTCGCTCACCGTATGCGCCTCGAAGAACGCCCTCGTCACCCGCTTGTCGGTGGCCTCCCAGGCCATCGCCTTGGCGCCATTCTCGCAAAACTCGAAACTGCTGGTGTGCTGCGGATCGGGCCACGCACAGCCCGGACAATCGAACCCGTCCGGCTGGTTCATCGACAACAGCGCCTTGGACCCGCGCATGACGATGCTCTGCTCACGCAGCGCCTTCGCCGTCGCCTGCAACGCCCCCCAACCGCCGGCCGGCGCATTATTAGGCTGAAAAATCCCCTCATCGGCCATGCCAGCCCTCCCGGTTCACCGTCCACCACAACGATAGTGTAGCAAGGGGCGTTCCGGTTGGGTGAAGGAAGCAAGCAAGGCCGGGCTCCCCCTCCGGTGGCCATTCCACGCGACGCAGCCGTCGCGCGGAACCTTGGGCCACCTCCGCCCGGCTTACGTGCTTCCTTCACTCACTTGCACACCACTCATCCCAGGATCATGGGGGTGGATCAGGAGCGGTCAACCGACGAAGCGAGGCGCAGCATCGGGCGTGGCGGGGCTGGTTTGGCCGTCACCGGCCCATGGGCCGCGGCCAGGCGCGCGTGATCGAGGTCCGCCTGGCGCAGGATGGCCGCCATTTCCGGCGTATATTTGCTGTAATCGCGCGCTGGCGCCTTCAGGTTCGCGGCCAGCAGGTCGCCGCCGAAGCGCGGCCCGTTCGGCCATTGCGCATAGACTTTGCGGGCGTAATCCAACCCGATATCCGGCGTTTGCGAATGGTACGCCGCCGCCGTCGCCGGCCAGGTCCGGGTTTCGCCATACAGCCCGGTGATGAATTTCGCCGCATAGGCCGCATTGGCCGCCGGCTCGAACGCCACATCCAGCGAGGCGAACGCGTCCGGGTGGTACATCAAATTCACCTGCATGCAGCCCACGTCGATCGACTGCACCCCGGCCTGGCGCAACCGCTCCACCGCCGCGATCGCCGCCTCCTTGGTCTCGAAGAAATACCCCACGCCCCCCGCATTGATGGTCCACGGCCAGGCGACGATCCGGCTGGTCTGCGGATCGACGCGGGCACTTTCCACCATGGAAATGCTGCGCATCAGCAGCGGCGGCAGCCGGGCCGCGCGCTCCGCGGCGTCGATCGCTGGCGCGCATTGTGCGCCGGCGGCGGCCGGCCGATCGCGCTCCGCCGGTGACCTCGCGTGCGCCGCGATCGGCAAAAGCAGAACAATCAGGACAAAAAAGAGACGCATGGCTATTTATTTAGCGGCACTGCCCAGCCTAGGCCAGCGAAACTCGTCCTCATCGTCACGCCATCGCATCGAGACAACACAAGATATCCGATAGACCACTTGATTGATCCGTCGCAACGACCACCCGATCGCAAGTAATACCTCTGATATTCAAAAGGCTTACCCGAATTTGCTGGCACGAGATCTGGCGCGCGACCGCGCCCCGGCCATGGTGATCCTGCAATGCGGCTCACATGATTGTGCACCCGACCGGTTTTTCACCAATAATGTCAACTTGTGTCAATTTCCAAACACCCATCACTGGCACACCGATTGCTGCGTCACCGCCAAACCCTCCCCGGAGCTGCCCGTGAAGCGACGCCATCTGATCGCCGGAACCGCCGCCCTCCTGGCCATGCCAGCCATCACCCGCGCCCAGTCCGCCACCACCCTGAAATTCATCCCCTACGCCGATCTCGCTTTGATCGATCCGCTGGTCAGCGCCTTCGTCACCCGCAACCACGCCATGATGGTGTTCGACACGCTGTTTGCCCTCGATGAGGCAGGCATCCCCCAACCCCAGATGCTCGCCGGCCACACTGTCGACGAGGACGGCCGCCAATGGACGCTCACCTTGCGCGACCAGCTGACATTCCACGACGGCACCCGCGTCCTGGCCCGCGACGTGGTCGCCAGCCTGCGCCGCTGGGGCGGCACCGACGCCTTCGGCCAGGCCCTCCTCGCCGCCACCGACGAGCTCTCCGCGCCGTCCGACAACGAAATCCGCTTCCGCCTCAAACACCGCTTCGACCAGCTGCCCTACGCGCTCTCCCACCCCACCAACCTGATGGCCGTGATCATGCCGGAGCGCCTGGCGGCAACACCGCCGGGCACCCGCATCACCGAGATGGTCGGCAGCGGCCCCTATCGCTTCCTCGCATCCGAACGCGTCCCCGGCGCCCACAACGCCTACGCCCGGTTCGCGGGCTACGTCCCCCGCGCGACCGGCTCGACCAGCTTCTGCGCCGGCCCCCGCGTCGCCCATTTCGACCGCGTCGAATGGATCACCAACCCCGACCCCGGCACCCAGGTCGCCGCCCTGCAATCCGGCGAGGTCGACTGGGTCGAGCAGCCACTCATGGACCTCGTCCCCCAGCTCCGCCGCAACCGCGCCCTCAAGGTCGAGGTCGCGGAAACCAAGGGCATCATCGGCTATCTCCGCTTCAACCAGCTGTTCCCGCCGTTCGACAACCCCGCCATCCGCCGCGCCTTGCTCAAGGCCGTCCGCCAGAAGGACTTCATGGAAGCCGTGGTCGGCGGCAACGCCGACTATGAAGCCGCGGTCGGCGGCAACGCCGCCTATGACGACCATGTCGGCTTCTTCACCCCCGGCATGCCCATGGCCAGCACCGCCGGCATGGCAGCCCTCAGCGGCACCACCGACCCCGCCGACACCAGACGCGAGCTCGCCGCAGCCGGCTACCAGGGCGAGCCCGTGGTCTATCTCAGCGTCAGCGACGTCCCCCGCATCAACGCCATCGCCGAGGTCGGCGCCGACATGCTCCGCCGCGTCGGCATGAACGTGCAGGAAGTCGCCACCGACTGGGGCACCGTCGTGCAGCGCTCGGTCAGCCGCCAACCGCTCGACCATGGCGGCTGGAGCGCGTTTGCCTCCTTCTCCGGCGGTTACGACATGAGCACCCCCGGCAGCCACCAGCTGCTCCGCGGCAACGGCCCCCGCGCCTATAATGGCTGGCCCGACAGCCCCGGACTCGAGGCCCTGCGCGACCAATGGCTGGTCGCCGACAGCCTCGCCGCCCAACAATCCCTAGCAGCAGAGATCCAGCTCCAGGCGTTCGAGGACGTGCCCTACCTCCCCGTCGGTTCCTACCAGCAGCCCACCGCCTACAAGGCCGACCTCACCGGCATGCTCAAAGGCCTCATCCAATTCACCAACGTCCGCCGCGCCTGACGCGGCCCGGCCTTCACCAAGCCCCCGGGATGCCCATATCCTCGGGTAACGAATCAGCGGAAAGATCGCGCCCCATGGATATCCAGCTCACCACCCTGCCCACCGGCCTGCGGGTCATCACCGCCAACCTCCCCGGATTCGACTCCGCCGCCGTCGCCGCCTTCATCGACACCGGCTCCCGCAACGAGACCGCGGCCGAAAACGGCATCGCCCACTTCCTCGAACACATGGCCTTCAAAGGCACCAAAACCCGCAGCTCGCTCGACATCGCCCGCGAGATCGAGATGCTCGGCTCCAACATCAACGCCTACACCTCCCAGGGCACCACCGCCTATTTCGTCACCGGCCTCGCCGCCAACATCGAAAAAGCCGTCGCCATCATCGGCGACGTGCTCACCGCCTCCACGTTCGAGGAAGCCGAGATCGCCACCGAAAAAGGCGTCATCCTCCAGGAAATCAGCCGCAGCTACGACAGCCCCAACAGCATGGCCTATAAAAGCTTCGCGCTCACCGCCTACCCGGACCAGGCCCTCGGCCGCCCCATCCTCGGCGAGCCCGACTTCATCAAATCCGTCACCCGCGACAATTTCACCTCCTTCGTCGGCCGCTATTACACAGCGCAGAACATGATCGTCGTCGGCACCGGCGCCATCGACCACACCGCATTCGCGCAAATGGTCGAGCGCTATTTCGCCGCCCTCCCCAGCACCAACCAGGTCCCGCCGGAAATCCCCGCCAGCTGGGGCGGCGGCTTCAAGCGCACCACCTCGGCGAAATTCGAGCAGGTCACCGCCCTCATCGGCTGGGACTCGGTCGCCGAAACCGACAAGCGCGTCTACGCCCACCGCATGCTCGCCGCCTCCATCGGCGGCGGCATGTCCTCGCCGCTGTTCCAGGAAGTCCGCGAAAAGCGCGGCCTCGTCTACGCCGTCAGCGGCTCGCACGACAGCGGGCCGGACTTCGGCGAATTCCTCCTCTACGCCGGCACCACGCCCGACAAGCTCGATGAAGTCATCAAAGTCGCCTGCGGCGTCTTCACGCAGGCCGCCCAAGCCATCGGCGAGGACGATCTCACCCGCGCCCGCAACGCCGAACTCACCGGCTATGCCACCATCAAGGAAAAACCCTTCTCGCTCGCCCGCTACCTCGCCGCCAACATGTTCGACCACGGCCGCATCGTCACCCCGGACGAGGAAAAACGCGCCGTCGAGGCCGTCGCCAAAGCCGACCTCATCGCGGCCGCGGAAATGATCTTCAAAACCACCCCCGCCGTCGCCCTCGTCGGCCCCGTCCCCGACACCGACTATCTCGGCCTCATCCGCGCGGAGCTGGGCACGGCCCACTAACCCATGCGCGGCCGGCTCCTCGCCGCCCTCCTGCTCCTCCAGGGCTGCGCCAACACCGAGTTCGCCGTCCCCCCAGGGGCGTCAGACGAAGCCCGATACGAAGCCGCCTACCCCTACTACGCCGAGTTCTGCGCCCTGTCCGAGATCCAAAAGATCCCCGGCCAGGGCGTGGACATCGGCAGCGGCGGCCCCGGCGGCCACTCCGTCCTCTACCTCAACGGCGTCTGCCGCCTGACCGACGCGGGCTACCCCGTGATCACCCTCTGCGACGCCCCCAAACGCGACGAAGGCGTCGGCCTCAGCGTCAACGCCCACTACAAAAACGCCATATGGACCGCCACCGAAGGCCGCGACTTCTTCTTCCGTGGCGGCCTGGCCCCCGGCCAACCCGTCAACGCCATCACCTATGCCCAAGCCCAAAGCCGCGCCAAAACCCAAGGCATCCTCGACGGCGTGATCTTCCACAAGGACGCCCTCGCGGACCGCCCCCCCACCATGTCCGTGCGCGACTACATGTATGAACTCTCGATCGCCACTGACTACGCGGTCGCCTTCGGCCGCGACCGCTACTGCGCCCGCGTCCCGCTGGACCGCCCCCGCATGGCCCGCGTGGTGAACTTCCTCAACGACGCCAACGCCCCCTACCGCATCGGTGCCGAGGACTTCGTCTGGAACGTGCTGGAAAACAACTGCGGCCACCTCACCCACAACGCGCTCGCCACCGTCGGCGTCTGGCGCGACTGGCCCGTCGAACGCCCGCTCCTCGAATCCGCCTTCGACTTCCCCGTCCCGAAAAACGAATTCGTCAACCTCATGCGCCGCACCAACGACCTCCCGATCGCCAACCCCGCCGCGATCGAGGCCGATGACGAAGTGCGCACCCAGCTGCTGGAAAAAAATTGGCTCCCCACCCGCCCCGGCGGCCTCGCCGAAGCCGAACCCGCCATCCGCCCCAACAGCCTCTACCGCACCAACCTCCGTTTGATCTTCTTCGACGAACCCATCTTCGGCCACTACCAACAAAACTTCGACGCCATCTTCAAAGATCCCCGCTACACCAACCTCGCCGCCAACAGCGCCTACTTCACCTCCCTATACGAACGCATCCTCACCGCCCGCCCCGCCCAGCCAACGCCGTTCGAACACATCTATTACGACCACATCGCGGCGGAGCTGGCGGACATGACAAAGTAAGTAAGTAAGGCTGGGCTCTGCCCAGACCCGCAAAGGGGCGAGCCCCTTTGATCCCCTGGTGTTAAGGGCGAAGCCAGCCGATCCTTCACGTCAATAGCACCAGGTGCTAGACATTTGTCATGGCTGATGCCCGGTGTGTTCAATCGTATCTTCGAAGCCCTGGCCCGCAAGGGCGGCAAGCCAGATCGTCTGATGATCGATGCGACGCACCTCAAGGCAAACGCGGACCGCGCCGTGCCGATGGCGCCGTTCATCCGGGCATTTGCCATGCCGGGGGTGCAGCTTTTCAGCTTACAGAAGGGGCCACCAGCGGCGGAGATCGGCAGGAACCTTGGTGCACCGATCATCGATCTCGCGCCTTTGCTTGGCGACTTTGCCGATACGGCGGCCGCCATGGAGGCAATGGACCTGATCATCATGACGGATAGCACGGTCGCCCATCTGGCAGGAGCCATGGGCAAGCCCGTCTGGCTTCTGCTGCCTTTCGCCTCATACCGGTTGTGGCCAAGGGGGACGGAGAGAACGCCGTGGTACAAGTCTATCCGGCTGATCCGTCAAGCCGGTGCGGGTGACTGGGGCAGTGCGTTTAGTCGTGCGTCTACAGATCTGGCGAGGCTGGTCTCCGCCAAAGCGGAAAGCAGACAATCAACTGCCACAGCTGCCGCTTCTCCCTAACCCTATCGGACTCTCGTGAAAATCCGACTTACCTTGGCGGCTCACATAGAGCCTCCTCATAGGCGTCATGACATGGTCACACGGCGCGGTCCTGATAGCCGCCTGGTCGGGCTCCCCAGCCCGAAGCAGAAGGGGGCAGGCAATTTGTATGACACTGGCCAGGCCGGTTGTCTTAAGGGAGGATCAATCCCGTGAGGGAGTTGCTATGAGTTTGGTTTTTGTACTGACCGCTGCCCTCAGCGCATTTCTGCTGTTTCTCGTCCAACCTCTGATCGCCAAACCGATGCTGCCTGTGCTCGGGGGCAGCCCATCGGTTTGGATTTCCTGCATGTTGACCTTCCAACTGCTGCTGTTATTCGGCTACGGCTATGCCTATGCGTCGAGCCGCTCCCTCACCGTGCGGCGCCAAAGCATCCTTCATCTAGCCCTGTTGTCGGGGAGCTTCCTGCTGCTTCCGTTCGCTCTCCGCGCGGCACGTTTCGACGCCCTTGACCACCCGCAGCTCTGGTTGATGGCGACTTTGTTGCACAGCGTCGGCGGCCCTTATTTTCTGCTGGCCAGTAGTGCGCCGATGTTACAGCGATGGGCGGCCAACACGTCGCTTCCGCTGGCGAACAATCCGTATCCACTCTATGCCGCAAGCAACGCCGGCAGCCTGCTGGGTCTGCTGGCCTATCCCCTGGTGGTCGAACCGAGTTTCACGACGCCGCAGCAATTCGACATCCTGACCGCCGGATACGTATCGCTGGTGCTAGGGTTCGCCGGTTGCGCCATGCTTTTGCAGTGGTACCTGCGCCGGCCTGCCGTCGGCTCCGTTCCGACGCCGCCGCTATCCGCGGGCAATGCACCGCTCGGCCGCTGGCTGGTGTATTCGGCGATCCCGGCAAGCCTGCTATTCGGCACAACAACGTTTATTGTCAGTGACATTGCGTCTGTGCCGTTGCTGTGGATCCTTCCTTTGATGCTCTATATTTCGAGCTTCATCGTTGCATTTTCCGATCGGCAATGGCGCATACAACATCTGCGGCGTGCATATTTTCCGCTGGGCCTGCTGACCCTGTTCTGCGTTGCGTTCGAGTTGCTGGCAGGCCGCGTCGGTATCACGCCCATCATGGTGATCGCGATCACCCTCAGCACATTATTCATCGCGTCGATCCTATTTCACCGGCGGCTCTACGAATTGCGTCCGAAAGTCGAAGACTCCGGACTATTCTACGTTGTTCTTGCGCTGGGTGGCGCGCTGGGCGGCTGTTTCAACAGCCTCGTGGCGCCGCGAATTTTCGTTACCGCGGCTGAATTTCCCCTGGTGCTCGCACTCAGCCTGCTGATTGTCTTGCCCCCGGACTTCCTGTCGGCTCAACAGCCACGTTCACGGAACGTCCCAGCACGGGCCGTGGTCCTGTTGGTGCTATCGCTCGTCGCCGCGGGGCTCTACGCGTCGTCGGTAGCAGATCCATTTGCGGGTTGGTATCTAGGAGGCAGCGGCGTCCTGGTGCTGCTGATCGTCTTCAGCGCGCTGCTGGTTTCCGACTGGCTGTTCCGGACGCCGACTCGCGCCCTGTTGGCAATCCTCGTCGGCGGACTGCTGGCAATTTATGTCGGCGGCGCCAGTCGCGGCTCGTGGCTCTACGCGGAGCGGAATTTCTTCGGCATCAGCCGTGTCGGTGAGGATGTCAAGCTTGCCCGGCGTTTCTATATACATGGCGTGACCTTGCACGGGGTGCAGAGCACTGACCCGGCGCACCGCTTGGATCCGACTTCGTACTTCGGCGTGCTGCGGGATGTTTTTGCTCACCTGCCGCCCGACGCCCGCGACGCGCCCATCGGCGCGGTGGGTTTGGGTGTCGGTACCGTTGCCTGTTACGCAAAGGCCGCACAGGAGATGGATTTCTACGAGATCGACCCCGCGTCGATCCATATTGCGACCGACCCAGCCTATTTTACGTACATGAGCGAGTGCCCCGGCCAACGCAACATCGTCGTCGGTGACGGACGCATCAACCTGAGCAAGGCGCCAGACGGACGATACGGCATCATCATCATGGACGCCTTTACGTCTGATGCCATCCCAATGCACCTGCTCACTCTGGAAGCAATGGGCATATATGGCCGGAAACTGCGGCCGGACGGGCTGATGGCGTTCAACATCTCCAACCGCTATCTGGACCTCCTGCCCGTCTTTCGGACGCTGTCCGACGAGTTGGGGTGGGCGGCACGCTATCGGTACAATGTCGCCAGTGCCGGATCGCTGGAACTCCCGTCGATTTGGGTTGTGCTGGCGAAAAATGCCGGCAGCATCGCGCCGTTGGACCAATCGGGGCTCTGGAAGACGTTACCGCCGGAACACGGCAACCTCTATCGCTGGACCGACGGTTACACCAACCTGCTTGGCATTCTGCACTTCACGCCGGCGTGGATTTCGGCGCTCTCGAAGTAGCGGCGCGCAATGATGAACGGCCCGGCGCGTAAGCCACTTCGCGAACTGTGGGCGACGGGTCGTTTCACGCCCCGAGATTTGAAGGGGAGCGGAAAAATCCTGGTCTTTCAGGCAGCGGCATTCCCGCGGTTTGTGCTTGCTGACCAGGGGCGCTACCCGGGCGTCAGCCAGGACTCTCGGCACGACCGCAGCCCCAGGCGGACCACCCATCACATCCGTATCGCGGTTAGACGATTCGAATGCGGTCGGAGCCGCTGAACGCATGGCGTCCAAGAAGACCATCACCCCGGACAATCCGCCGAAGGGGCCAGGCAAATGAAACTGTTACAATCACCAAGAAACATCACCAATCAGGGCACGGCCCCGCTGGTTGGGTGAATGCGGATGGACACCTACCTTTATTCATTCCTCCGCGTTCTCCGAGTTGCTGCGCTCATCGGACTGGCCATCTCCTGTATAGTAACCTTCGCAGTCTTGCTGGACATTTTTGCCAAGGCCGATTTTGGATATCCCTGGTGGGCATTACTCATTGCCTTAGAGGCCATTTCGGAATCAATGCGGAACGTCTGCGGAGGGTGGTTGGATGGCCGGGCCAGATGTGATTCTGGGCAGGTGTTCGAAGCCTTGCCGGAGACCTCATGTGGACGCCGACCACCCGCGCGCAGCATAGCCGTGCGGGGCTACGCTATGGAAGCGACGTGACCGACGCCGAGTGGCTGATCTTGTCGCC
>Ga0116226_10003384_pt1 | contig 14106 bp, 12 predicted proteins | sample S1TSphfallax_FD_89692 | JGI IMG/M metagenome (GOLD analysis project Ga0116226, IMG submission 89692) | Host-associated microbial communities from peat moss isolated from Minnesota, USA - S1T2_Fa - Sphagnum fallax MG | ecosystem: Host-associated > Plants > Peat moss > Unclassified | place: USA...
GAAAGCCTGACGGCGGCGTGGGAGAGCTTGCAGACCGGCCGCGCCCGGCGCGCCTCCTACACCGATCAGATCAATGCGGCCAAGGTAGCACTCGAGGGTGTCACGCGCGAAAACCAGGTCGGGTCGCGCACCGTGCTCGACGTGCTGAACGCCGAACAGGAATTACTGCAGGCCGAAGTCAATGAGGTGCAGGCGCATCACGACGAGATCGTTGCCGCCTATCAGGTCCTCAATGCTACCGGCCAGCTGACGGCGCAGTACCTTGCCTTGCCGGTCGAACTTTACGATCCGATGGCCCATTATGAAGAGGTGCATGATTCCTGGGTCGGCTTCGGCGACCGCCCCGACCTCATCGAACACCCGGATCAGGGGCGCCAGTAAAGCAGCCGCCTGACCACCCGGACCACAGGGACCCGCACCGGGCGCACCACCAATATCGGTCGGGGTGCCGGCCGTGGCGCGTAATAGACCACCGGAGCCGGCACCGGCGCGTAATAGACCGGCCTTGGCGCGGGTTGCGGCGCGTAATAGACCGGCGCCGGGATGGGCGGCGCGTAATAGACCGGATGCGGAGCGGAGGGCGTATAGGGCACCAACGCATGCGGCGCCTGTAAGGGAGCGGCCTGCGGCGTTTGCGGGGCTTGCGCCACCTGCGTTTGCGGTGGCTCTGTAAATCCGGGCGGCGGCAGGGCGGAGGCGATCACCTGCGGCGTCGGCGCGGCGGCGGGTGGCGGCGGCAGCTGGGATTGCCGGACCTGGTCCTGCAGGATGGCGATGGTGCCCTGCTGCGCGGCGACCTGTTTCCTGAGGCTCTCGGCGTCGGCGATCTCGCGCAGCTTGGCCGACACGGTGTCCGGGTCATAGCCGATCTTGACCGTGCAGGTCTCGGTGGCGCGGCCCTGACCGTCTATATCGACCCGGTCGCCGGTCATCTCCGACGAGACCACCCCGGCGAAATAGGAGCGCATTTTGAGTTTGGCCTCGTCCTGGCCCGACTCGCTGCGCTCATTCTTCAATTCGGCCTCGAATACCGAGCCGGCGCGGTCGAGCGCGGTGTGCTTGGCCGCCTCGACGCAATGCTGGCGGCCGGCATTGCGCGATTCCTCGTCCGACATCGGGTAGCTGGCGCTCTCCATGACCGACATGGTCTCGGCCGATGCCGCCCCGGCCAGCCCGGCCAGGGCAACGATCAGCAGCGGCCGCGCCCTCACAGCCTATTGCCCTCGATGGAAGGCGTCGGCGCCGTGGCGGGCAGCGGCGGCTCGGCGGGGAGTTGCGGACGTGGGCTTTCGGGATGGACCAGCACACCTGTGCTTTCCGGTTCGGCCGCGGCGGGCACTTCGGCGGTCTGGGCGATCGGCGCGACCGCGCCGGCCGGCGGTGGCATGCCGATCGGGAAGGCGATCACGGCCCTGGGCGCGGTCGGGGTCATGGCGGCGGAGGCGGCAGGCGAAGGCGCGGCCTCCTCTTTGGCGGTGGCGACGTCGCTCTGCAGTTCGCGATGCGCGGCTTCGGCCTGTTTCTGCAGACTGGCCGCCGAGGGCGGTGGCGCGGCCGAAGCCTGTTGCTGCGGCGTGTCGGCGCGGGTGGAAGCGAATCGCAGCAGGACGTAGGAGCGGAATTGGGTGTCGACCGGCACCACCTTGCGCTGGACCACCTGATAGGCGGGCAGGGCGATGTCGGCCACCACATTGCTGGTGGCGCGCTCGGCGGTGCCCGAATGCTGGCCGCCGGCCGTCTCGGTGATGAAATCCTTCTGTTTGCCCGATACTTTGCCGGCCATCTGGTCGGCCAGCTGGTATTTGGCATTCAGCACTGCTTTGTCGACGGCGAATTGCAGGTCGGTGGAGGTGGCAGTTCCGGTGGCGTAAATGACGCCTTCGCCCTTGGGCGGATCCATATACCAATCGGGCGCCTGATCGGCTGCCGTTTTGGTCTTTTCGACTTGGAATTCATGCTGTTGCAGCGCATATTCCGGCGTGCCCGGCTTGGGCGGTCCGCTGCAGGCGGCGAGAGAAAAAAGCAGGGCAATGGACGCGGCTACTTTGAGCATGATGCGACCCCCTCTCGACAATCAAATGATCGCCAAGTTAGTTAAACTAAGCTGATGTTCGGCATCGCCCCTCAAGGACGGCTCTCTTCTTATGAAATACCAAATTTCGCGCTCAATTTCCATTGATGAGCGTCACATCGTCTTTGAATTTGTGCGAGCCGAAGGGCCGGGCGGGCAAAATGTTAACAAGGTATCAAGCGCGGTCGAGCTGCGCTTCGATCTCGCCGCCGCCCACGCCGCCGGCGAGATGCCCGACGCGGTGACCGACCGCTTCGTCACCCTGGCGGGGCGCCGCCTCAACCAAGAGGGCGTGATGATCATCAAGGCGCAGCGTTTCCGCTCGCAGGAGCGCAATCGCGACGATGCGCTGGAGCGCCTGTTCGCGCTGATCCGCGAGGCCGCCATCATTCCCGTCCAGCGCCGTCCGACCAAGCCGAGCTATGGCTCCAAACAGCGCCGGCTGGATGAGAAGAAGGCGCATAAGGAGACCAAGCGCGGCCGCGGACGGATCAAGCACGACGATTAGTCAGCGCATCCGCGAAAACCTCCCTCGCCGAGAGGCGCGTCTGCGGCGACATATGAGTCTTGTCCCCGCGCCGCGCGTAACGGCGAGGGACCAGTCCCTCCCACTCTCCGGTACAGCCCGCGTAAAATGACATGCCGGTTCGACCGGCTTTGCGACGACGTGCCGAAAAGAGTATTGATCAACCTATCATGCCCGCCCGTAGCGCCGACAAGCCCGAAACCCTCTCCCCCCGTGCCGCCGCGACGCGCGAGAAGCTGATGCTGGCCGGCGCCGAGCTGTTGGGCGAAGTCGGCATCGAACGCATCTCGACCAATCAGGTGGCGGCCCACGCCGGCGTGACGCCGCCGGTCTTCTATCGCTATTTCAAGGACAAGTACGAATTGCTCGCGGCCCTGTCCGACGCGCTGATGCAGGGGCAGAACGCCATCCTCTATGAATGGCTGGAAAAGAAGGCGCCCTCCGGCTTCGACGATCTGGTCGCCAGCCATTACGATTTCCTGCTCTCGACCATCGAGGCCACCGCGCAGATGCCGGGCGCCATCTGGATCATGCGGGCGATGCGCGCGGTGCCGTCGCTGACCGCGATCCGCCTGGCCTCGCACGACGCGGTAACCGAGCGCATCGTGCGCGTCATGGCGCCCCTGGTGCCCGAAGCCAATCTGGCCGAGCTGCGCCTGCGCACCCGGATCGCTGTCGAAGCCGGCTATGCCGCCGTCGAGATGGTGGCCGAGGATCCCTCGCTTTCCCCCGTCCAGGTATGCCGGACGCTGACCGAAATGTGGATCGGCGGCCTGCGCTACGGCATCGATCGCCCGTCATGACAGTTGCATGACGCCGAAAAACTAGTTATCACTAACTAGAAGGTTAGCAATAACTAGCATCGGGGGGTGCATGGTTTCCGGCTTACAGCGTGTCAGATCAGCGACACTCGCCCTTTTGCTCGTCCTGGCCGCGTGCGGCAAAGACCAGCCGACACCTTCTGCCACCGAGCTGGCCGCCCGCCATCCCGCCGATCCCCATCTCGACCAGCTTTACCAGACCAGCTGCAAGGCCTGCCACGCCAATGCCGAGTCCGGCGCGCCGCTGGTCGGTGTCGCCAAAGCGTGGGCGCCGCGCGCCGCGAAGGGCGAGGCGGTGTTGCTGTCCCATGTGGTCGACGGGATCGGCGGCATGCCGGCCGGCGGCCAATGCTTCTCCTGCACTCCGGATGAGTACCGGGCTCTGATCCGCTTCCTGGCCGCAAAGGATTGACCATGCTGTCGCGCCGCACTTTGTTCTGGTTGATGGGCGGCGCCGCGGCGGTGGCCGGGGGCGGTATTGCCGCTTCGCGCGTCGGCATCCAGCCCGAACCGTTGGCACCGCCTGCCGAAGATGAGGCGCATCATCTGCTGTGGCGCAATTGGTCGGGCATTCAGCAGGCCTATCCGGCCGAGCGCGCCGCGCCCCAATCCGAAGCCGACCTGCTCGATATTCTGCGCCAGGGTCCGGCGCCCTTCCGCGCCGTCGGCTCGGGCCATTCCTTCATGCCCCTTGTTCCGACGCCGGGGACTTTGCTGACGCTCGACCGCATGGCGGCCTTGCGCAGCCATGACCAGACCGCGCTGACCGCCACGGTCCAGGCCGGCATCCGCCTGGCCGATCTCGGTCCGGCCCTGGCGGCGATCGGGCAGGAGATGCCCAATCTGCCCGACATCAACAAACAGTCGCTGGCCGGCGCGCTGTCGACCGGCACGCACGGCACCGGCGCGACCCTGCCGGCCCTGCATGCCCAAGCGCAGTCTTTCCGCCTGGCCACCGCCGATGGACGGGTCCTCGAGTGCGATGCCACCCACAATCCCGAGCTGTTCGCTGCCGCCCGCGTCGGCCTCGGCGCCTTTGGCATCCTGACCGAAGTCAGCTTACGCAACAGTCCGTTGAAGCGCGTCGAGCGCAATGTCTGGCTGCAGCCGCTCGAACAGACCGTGCAGGATTGGCCGGCGCTGCAGGCCCGGCATCGCAACGTCGAATTCTATTACCTGCCCTTCACCGGCATGAGCGCGGTGATCACCCATGACGAGACCGAGGCCGAGGCGACGCCGCGTCCGCCGACCCAGGACAATGACGCGGTGATGACCTTGAAGGCCTTGCGCGACTGGCTGGGCTGGTCACCCTCGTTGCGCCGCACGGTGGCCCAGCAGCTTCTCAAAACGCTGAAGCCGGAAAAGGTGGTGGCCGAGAGCTGGCAGCTGCTCTCCAACGAGCGGCCGATCCGCTTTAACGAGATGGAATATCATCTGCCGCGCGAGGCGCAGCTCCCCGCCCTGGCCGAGGTGATCGCCGCCATCGAGACGGGCCGGCCCGACGTGTTCTTCCCGATCGAGTGCCGGATCATCAAGGCCGATGATGCCTGGCTGTCGCCGTTTTACCAGCGCGACTCCGGCTCGATCGCCGTGCATGCTTTCTACAAGGACGATTATTCGTTCCTGTTCGAGGTGGTCGAGCCGATCCTGCGCCGCCATGGCGGGCGGCCGCATTGGGGCAAGCTCAATTCTTTGACGGCGGCTGACTTCGCCGCCCTCTATCCGCGCTTTTCCGATGCGGCGAAAATCCGCCGCGAGCTCGATCCCGAAGGGCGCTTCCTCAACCCCTATCTGAAGGGGATCTTCGATGTCTAAGCCCGTTTCCCGGCGCGGCGTGATCATAGGCGGCGTCGCCATGGCCGGGGCTGCCGCCCTGGCCTGGCCGAAATCCGACAAAGGCGGTGGCCACGACAGCTATTTCACCACGCTGTCCCAGGCGCTGAGCCGCGCCGGTATTGCCGAGCCGGTTCTGGTGGTCGACACCCAGCGCCTGGCCGCCAATATCCGCGCCGTCTCGGACACGCTGGGCAGACGCAAGGCGCTGCGCGTGGTGGTGAAATCATTGCCCTGCCACGATCTGATCGATGCCATCGCCGGCGGTATCGGGACCCCGCGCTACATGGTGTTCAACCAGCCGATGCTGGCCGAGATGGTGGCGCGCCATCCCGATGGCGATTATCTGATGGGCAAGCCTCTGCCGGTGGCGGCGGCCAGCGCCTATTACGACCGGCTGGGCGCGTCTGCGCCGGCACCGCAATGGCTGATCGATACGCCCGAGCGGCTGGACCAGTACCAGGCGATGGCCAAGGCCCGTAACATTCCGCTCATGGTCAATTTCGAGATCGATGTCGGACTGCATCGTGGCGGCTTCAAAGCACCGGACGCGCTGGCCGCCGCGCTGGAACGGCTCGAACCAGCGACGAAAGCGTCCGGTCTGATGGGCTATGACCCGCATGTCGCCAAGGTGCCATGGCAGGGCCGGGCGCTGGCCGAGGCGGAACGGATCTATGCCGAGATGGCGGGCCTATTGCGCGCGAAGGCGCCGGGCGACCTCACCTTCAACACGGCGGGCAGCCCGACCTATAAGCTGCATGTCGAGGATGCGGTGGCGACCGAGGTGGCGGTCGGATCCGCTTTCGTCAAACCGACCGATTTCGACATCGATACGCTGGCCCATCATGTGCCGGCCTGTTTCATCGCCACCCCGGTGCTGAAGGTCGAAGAGCCGGCGCCGATCCCGGGGCTGGAGCCGCTGGCCGGCATCACCGCCTGGCATGATCCCAATCTGCGCCGCGCGTTTTTCATTCAGGGCGGGCACTGGCTGGCCGAGCCGGTCTCGCCGCCAGGCCTCTCCTTGAGCGGGCTCTATGGCCGCTCGTCCAATCAGGAACGCTGGGCGGGATCGGCCTCGGTGCCGCTCCACCCCGACGATTGGGTATTCTTCCGCCCGACCCAGAGCGAGGCGGTGCTGCTGCAATTCGGGCCTCTGGTGGCCTTCGACGGACGGGATGCGGTTTCCCGCTGGCCTGTCTTTCCCATGTCGGCATAACGAAAAGAGGGGACGCGCAGATGAACAAGAAACGGATGCTGTTATCGGGTGCCGCCTGTATCGCCTTCGCCCTGCCGGCGATGGGCCAGACATCGCTGGAAGAGATCGTGGTGACGGCGCAGAAGCGCTCGGAAAGTCTGCAGGATGTGCCGGTTACCATGACGGCACTGACCGCCGAGACACTGGAAAAACTCGATGTACGCGACGTGCAGGACCTCCCCGCGGTCACACCCGGCCTGCAGATCAAGACCTCGGACGCGTCCGCCAATCCGAAGATCTTCATCCGCGGCGTCGGCCTCAATGATTTCAACGCCAATGCCGCCGGCGCGGTGGGTATCTATTTCGACGGGGTCTATGTCGCCTCGCCACTCGCCCAGCTCGGCCAGTTCTTCGATCTCGACCGGGTCGAGGTGCTGAAAGGGCCGCAGGGCACGCTCTATGGCCGCAACACCACCGGCGGCACGGTCAATCTGGCGCCCAAGCCGCCGAGTTTCGCGCCTTCCTTCGACGGCAGTGTCGACTATGGCAATGCCGATAATACCAAGGCCGAGATGTCGGCGGGTGGAACGCTGGTCGACAACAAGCTGGCGGCGCGTATCGCCGGCGTTTACGAAAAAGACGATGGCGACATGCTGAACCGTCTGACCGGTCACACGCTCAATGCCACCGACCGTTGGGCCGGCCGGGCCAGTTTTCTCTACACGCCGAGCGACGATCTGGACGTGACCCTGCAGATCCATGGCGGGCAGAACAAGGGCGACAGCCGCTATACCTATGTTCGCCCGCTGATCCCCCAGACCGCCCAGGCGACCGGCTCGGACGGGCTGTGCCGGCCCTCCTTCTACAATTCCGGTCAATGTACCGACCTGCTGGGCTATGCCAATACCGGCGGCAATCCCTATGCCGGGGATTTCGGAGTGGAAGGCCATGACAATGTCGATCTCTATGGCCTGGCGCTGAATGTGCGCTGGGCGGTCGGCAAGGCCACGCTCTATTCGGTGACCGGGTATGATTTCGCCTCGCGCAATGACCTCGAGGATACCGACTCCAGCCCGAATGACGAGTTTCGCAGCACCTATCGCGCGGTGCAGAAGGATTTTTCGCAGGAATTCCGCATCGAGGCGCCGCTGTTCGAGCATGCGCGCGCGGTCGCCGGCCTCTATTACCTGCATGACGATCTGTCGACCGACAGCGAGTATGACGTGCTCGGCGCCTTGCGGCCGATGTTCGTCACACCCCAGGACCCGACCGGCTTCTCGCTGGCCAACGATGTCGCCCTGGTCGGTTTCCCCTATACGCAGAGCACCGATGGCGGCGCCGCCTTTGGGCAGGTCGATGTCGATGTGACCGACAGCGTCACCCTGACCGGCGGGCTGCGCTATTCAGACGATTACAAGAAATTTTCCTATGAAAGCACCGCCGAACAGGCCATCGATGTCTTCTCGCTCGACGAGGCGAAGAATTTCAGCAGCGTCTCGGGCCGCGCCGCGGTCGAATGGCGACCGACCGATCAGGCGATGATCTATGCCAGCTATAATCGCGGCTATAAGAGTGGCGGTTTCTTCGGTGGCTATACCCGCGACCCGGCCGATCTCGCCCCCTATAAAGACGAGACGGTCAACGCCTATGAGCTGGGATCGAAAACCGAGTGGTTCGACCATCGCCTGCGCGTCAACGGCGCCGGTTTCTACTACGACTACCAGAATCTGCAGGAATTCCAGCTGGTCGAACGCGACGGGCTGACGGTGCAGACCTACAACAATGCCTCCAATGCCCGAGTCTATGGCGTCGATGGCGATATCAGCGCCATTCCGCTCGAAGGGCTGGAGTTGTCGCTCGGCGCTGAATATCTCAACACCGAATTTCTCAACTATATCTCCTATGGCGAGGATCTGTCGGGCAACCGGCTGCCGTCGGCGCCGCGCTGGTCGCTGTCGGGGATTGTCGATTACGACCGGCCGATCGGCGATCTCGGCTCGCTCAACGCCATGCTCGACATGTCCTACCGCTCGACCGTCTATTTCGACAGCCATCAGGAATTCCGCCTCAGCCAGGAAGGCTATTGGCTGACCGATGCACGGGTCGGCTGGACGGCGCCTAACGGGCATCTGTCGGCCGGCCTGTGGGTGCGAAATCTGTTCGACAAGACTTATGTGGTGGATATCAATAACCTCGACAGTTTCGGCTTCGACGCGCTCAGCATGGGCACGCCGCGCCGCTTCGGGGGTTACGTGAAATGGCACTTCTGACCGACGATCTGGCGCTGGACCAGGCTTTTGCCAGGCTGCGGCAAGCCTCGCGCGCCGATCCTTATCCAAGCGTCGAGGCGCGCCGCGCCATGCTGCGGGGGGTCGAGACCGCGCTGGCCAAGCGCAAGGATGCCATCGTCGCCGCGGTCGACCAGGATTTCGGCGGGCGGTTGCGCCACGAGACCTTGTTCGCCGAGATCTTCGTCACCATCGAGGCATTTCGCCATGCGCGGCGCCATGTCAAAGGCTGGATGAAGCGGCGCCGGCGGTCCGTGCCCGTGACCCTGGCGCCCGGACGGGCCTGGGTGCAGCCGCAGCCGGTCGGGCTGGTCGGTATCATAGCACCCTGGAATTATCCGCTGATGCTGGCCCTGACTCCGGTGGCCGGCGCGTTGGCGGCCGGCAACCGGGTGCTGGTCAAACCGTCCGAGCTTACCCCCTCGGTGACCACCCTGATCGCCGAGATCCTCGCCGAAGCCCTGCCGTCCGATTGGGCCGCGGTGGCGCTGGGCGGGCCGGAGATGGGCGGCCGCTTCGCCGGGCTGCCCTTCGACCATCTGCTGTTCACCGGCTCGACCCGGGTCGGGCGCAGCGTGATGGAGGCGGCGGCGCCCAACCTGACGCCGGTGACCCTGGAACTGGGCGGGAAATCGCCGGCCCTGATCCTGCCCGGCGCCGATGTGGCCGGGGCGGCGGCCGACATCGCCTATGGCAAATTCACCAATGCCGGCCAGACCTGCGTAGCACCCGATTACGTGCTGGTGCCGCGCGGCGATCTGCAGCCCTTTCTGACGGCGCTGGAACAGCGGGTGGCCGGCTATTTTCCGACCCTGTCGTCGGTGTTCGGCGACAGGGGCAAAAGCCGCGCCGCCGCCTTGCTGAACGAGGCCCGCGCCGCCGGGGTCGACGTGCGCAGCCTGGGCTCCGGCGCCACGGCGGTGATCGATCCGCCCGACAGGCTGGGGATGATGCAGGAAGAGATCTTCGCCCCGATCCTGCCGGTCATTCCCTATGATGGGCTCGACCAGGCGTTGGATCGGGTGCGCGGCCAGGCGCGGCCGCTGGCCTTTTATCTGTTCGGCAAGGATCGTGGTGTGATCGAGCGCAGCCTGCTCTCGACCCTGTCGGGCGGGGTGGTGATCAACGATACGCTGATCCATGTCGCCATCGAGGATCTGCCGTTCGGCGGCATCGGACCCTCGGGCATGGGGCGCTATCACGGACGCGAAGGCTTCGACGCCTTCAGCCATCTGCGCGCCGTGTTCGAACGCACGGGCCCGCGCCTCGACCGCTTGATCCGCCCGCCGCTCAGGGGTCTGCATGAGCGGTTGGCGCGGCTGCTAATTGGCGGTTAATTCCGCGAAGCGGTGCAGGTCGATATTGCCGCCCGAGAGGATGATGCCGACTTTCTTGCCGGCCACCGGCACCCGGCCGGAGAAAGCGGCGGCGGCGCCCAGGCAGCCGGTCGGTTCGACCACCAGCTTCATGCGGCTGGCAAAGAATTTCATCGCCGCGACCAGTTCGGCATCGCTGACGGTGACCACTTCGTCGACCAGCTGCCTCAGGATCGGGAAGGTGTAGTCGCCCAGATGCTGGGTCTGCGCGCCATCGGCGATGGTGCGCGGTGTGTCGATATGGACGATGCGGCCCTCGGTCAGGCTGCGCTGGCCGTCATTGCCGGCTTCCGGCTCGACGCCGACGATACGGCAATGGGGCGACAGCTTGCGCGCCACCACGGCGCTGCCCGACAGCAGCCCCCCGCCGCCCAGCGGCACCAGCAGCACGTCGAAGGTACCGGCATCCTCGATCATCTCCAGCACCGCCGTGCCCTGGCCGGCCATCACATGCGGATGGTCGAAGGGCGGGATCAGGGTAAGGCCCTGTTCCGCGGCCAGGCGGCGGCCGATCTCCTCGCGGTTTTCCGTGTAACGGTCATAGAGCACCACTTGCGCGCCATAGCCCTTGGTGGCGGCGATTTTGACGGCGGGCGCGTCCTCCGGCATGATGATGACGGCGCGCATGTCGAGCAGCCTGGCCGACAAGGCAATGGCTTGGGCATGGTTGCCCGAGGAATAGGCGATGACGCCGCCCTCCCGCTGCTCGGGGGTGAACTGCACCAGGGAATTATAGCCGCCGCGGAATTTGAACGCCCCCATGCGCTGAAGGTTTTCGGCCTTGAACAGCAGGGTCGCCCCACTCTGCTGGTCGGCGGTGCCGGAGGTCAGAATAGGGGTGCGATGGGCAATGCCCTGGATTCGGCCGGCGGCGCCAAGGACATCTTCATAGGAAATGGCGAGACTTGTCATGGCGCCAGCCTACCCGCAAAGAAAAACCCCGCCAAGGCCCGAAGGCCCTGGCGGGGCTGCCAGCGGCGAGTGCCCCCCGCGCGCCAGGCTACTCATAGGTGTGGGGGAGCCTCCCTCGCGCCCTTACAGGGCGAAACGGATCTTGCCCTTGACCACGGCGTTGGCGGCGGTCGGCGCCGGATAGGGTGCTGCGTCCTTGGCGGCCTGAATCGCGGCCAGATCGATCGCCGGGATACCCGACGAATTCAGCACATTCACGCCGGTCAGATTGCCCCTGGGGTCGAGCGAGACGGCGACGGTGACGACGCCTTCCTGGGAATTGACCATCGCGACACGCGGATAGACGGCATGGTCGGCGACACGGGTGAGGACTTCGTGGGTATAGGTGGAGCCGGTCTCGTCAGCCAGGGCCGGAACGGCGGCCAGGGAGGCAACGAGGGCGGAAACCTTCAGAATATTGGCGAAAGACGTCATGATGGTTCTCCAGTGAAAGAGCATGGCGGCCGTCGCTCCCATTATTGGGATGCGTCTTTTATTTGCGCACCCTTCTATTGATAAATTCAGTATTAATTAATTGAAACAAATTTGGTTAATAGGTATTCGATCACGTATGTTTGTTTATCAATTACCTAAAAATTCACAAATGAGATGTAAGTGTGCGCAGGAATATTGCAGGATGCCCCCGACGATGGTCTCTCCTTGATGAAGACTATGAGATAATTTTGCTGCGGCGCACCATGCACAATTTTGCATCAGCGTCATGCAAAATTGAATGACTGCTGAATTATTGTGCTGTTGTCAGCCCTGCTCAGACCAGCAGGCCGTGCGAGAAGGCGGACGGAAAATTCGAGGTGCCCAGCGTCACGGTAAATATGTCATTGGCGCTGTGGCCGGCCTGGTCGGTGGCGGTGATCTCGATCGTCGCCGTGCCCGAGGCGAAGAACGGCGCGATGCCGCTCAAGGTCAGGCTATGGCTGTTGAAGCTGATCCAGCCCGTCAGGGACGGGCCAGACAATTCCTTCGCCGTATAAGTCAAGGTGGCGCCGGGATCGCTGAAGGTATTGGCGGGCAGCTGCAGATCGACAATCTGGCCGGGGGTCCAGCTCTGGTTGGCCGTCTGGTGTGCCAGCACCGGGCCGCTCGAGGTCGTGGCGGCCTGTGTGATGGTGACGCCGAAGACATCCTTGACCGAAAGTCCGCTGGTGTCGGTCGCCGTCACGGTCAGCGACAGGCTTTGTGCGCCCGACGGCACCGTGCCCGAGAAACTGTCCGTGGCCGCGTTGAAGGTCAGCCAGCTGGGCAGCGCCGACCCGTTCGATTGGGTGGCGCTGTAGGTCAGGGTCTCGCCATTCGGATCGGTGAATGTGCCTGAGGCCAAGGTGAACTGCACGGTCTGGCCCGCCGTCCAGCTTTGTGTCGCGGTCTGTTGCGCCAGAACCGGGGGCGACGCGGCGACACTCTGGCTGACGGCAACGCCGAGGCTGGTCCAGTCCCCCCAATAGGAGCCGTTATAGGCGCGGACTTCCAGCGTGTCGGTTCCGGTCGCGCTGCCGGCCACCAGCGCGATGGCGGAGAGCGAGGTGACAGTGATCGCGGCGGCCGCCGAAGTGGCATGCTCAAGCGTGCCGCTCACCGTGAAGCTATCCGAGGTGAGGCTGTCATAGATCTGATATTCGGTGACTGCCTTGCTCTCCGGATCTCTGGCCGAGACCAGGCTGGACAAGCTCTCGGTGGCGCCGAAGGCCAGCTTGACCCCGCTTTTCAACACGCTGACCACCGGCGTGTCGAGTTCGTAGATCACAACCGTGCTGGCCGAGACCCCGGCGAATTCCTGGCTGGCGGCGTGGGGTGCCGAGATGGTCACATCGCTGGCCGAGCCGTCATTGGCTGAATTGGTGATGCGCCCCGAACTGGTCTCGTAGGTGATGTTGTCGACCAGCATGGCCGAGGAGCCCGAGCCGGAGACCACCGTGGTAATATGGCCGCTGCTGCCGGTGTAAAAGCCGACCATCTCGCCCGCGGTCACCATCGATTGCCAATTGCCGCTCTGGCCGGCCGGGCCGTCATAGGCGACGAACCATTCGCCCAGCGATGTCTCCGGCACCCCGACCAGCGAACTGTCGACCGGCAGGGCGGCGCCCGCCTCGGCGGCAATGGTGCTGGCCAGCACCCAGCAGCCATTCATGTTCCATGCCTTGCCGACAAAGGAGAGAGCCGTGCTGCAGATCGAAGAGGGCGTGGCTTGCGTCGGCACCGAGGCTTCGGCGACCACCGGCTGGGCGACGACGGTGGCGCTGGCCAGCAGGGTGGCGCTGGCATTCTGCGACAGGCTGTAGGCGGTCAGGCTGCTGGCAGAGGCATTGGCAAGGCTGGCGCTGTTGGTGCCGAACAGGGTCAGATCGGCAACGTCGTTGGCGCTGGATGGCGCGGTGTAGGTCAGCTGATCGAGATAGCCATAGGTGGCGTTGTAATAGCGTCCGGTCGAGGCCTGATAGGTGAAGACGAGATCCAGGCCGCGAGCGTCGCTGCTCTGTGCGCTCATCGCCAGCGTATGGCCATTGCCCGAGATGGTGCCGGTCGCGCCGCTGGCGCCGGCAGTATATTCGTCGCGGTCGAGCGTGGTGAGGATCAGATAGGTCGGGTTCGAGGCCGAGGCGCTGACGCTGGCGATCGACGACAGCGAGACGGTCTGTCCGGCGCCCACCACGAACGCGCTTTCGCTTTCGGTAATGCTCATGGCGTCCCTCCGCTCTCGGTTCCCACGTTAGATTATACGACGGCCGGGCGCGCTTCCGGTCGTCCGCGCAAAAATATTTTCTAGCGAAAAAGGGGGGGCATGTCAGTGCATGTCGTCACTCAGCCGTCATGCTCGCACAGGCGCGCGAGACCGGGGTTTGGCTTCCGCCCTAGACCACTCTTCCGGGCTCCGCAGCGGGTCTGTCGGGCGCGCACCGCCTCAGCGGGGGTTGATCTTGGCCGGCAGCTTTCCGTCGTCCGTCATCCGGACCCTGAAGCCGTTTTCCCCGAGCAGCGCCACCACCGTCTCGGCATGCTGGGCCGAGCGGCATTCGATGGTCAGTTCCA
>Ga0116226_10003385_pt1 | contig 14104 bp, 10 predicted proteins | sample S1TSphfallax_FD_89692 | JGI IMG/M metagenome (GOLD analysis project Ga0116226, IMG submission 89692) | Host-associated microbial communities from peat moss isolated from Minnesota, USA - S1T2_Fa - Sphagnum fallax MG | ecosystem: Host-associated > Plants > Peat moss > Unclassified | place: USA...
GACGCGGCCGCGTTCCGATCGCTGAGCAGCGAAGCGAGTGCTTGGGTCAGCGCTGCCACGTCGCCCGGCGGTACCAGGCGGCCATGCACGCCATCCTGCAACGTTTCCGCGAAACCGCCGATGTTGCTCGCGACGATCGGGCGGCCATTCGTCACCGCATAGGACAACACCCCGCTCGCCTCGATTTCCCGATATGGAAACACCGCAATGGTGCCGGGGCCGAACAGCGCGTCCACCGCGTCGTCGGCGATGAAATCCGGCTCGATTGATACGAACCCGGACACGCCGCGTTGCATCACTTGCGCCCGCAAGCCGTCCAGCTTCATGTAAGGCTGGCCGACGATGCGCACCCGCGCCTGCGCACGCAACGCGGGTGGCAACGCGGCGTAGGCATCGATCAGAATATCCGCGCCCTTGTAATGTTTTAGCTTGCCGAACAGCAGCAGGGTGATCGTTCCCCGCATCGGATCGGCGCCGACGGATTGCGAATCACTCAGGCTGCCATGCGGCAAAACGGAAATGCGCGCGGCGGTGACACCCTGCTGCAGCAGCCGTTCGCGCCCCTGTTGCGTATGCACGATCAACCGGTCGAAGGCGGCGAGCGCATGTTGCACGCCGAGCCGCTGAATCCGCGCGGCCGGGTCGCCGTTGAACGGATTGGAATCGTGCACGGTGAGCACCAGCGGCGCCAGGCGGCGAAACGGTGCGAGCAACCTGCCGTCCACCAGCGGCAGCGGCAGCCACTGGAAGTGAACGACATCGGGCCGCGCGCGGCGCAGGCGCCGCAAAAGCCGCGCCATGGACGCCACATGATCCACGCCTTTGATCGCCAGCCGCAGCATTTTCGGCAGGGCGCGCACCAGGCTTGTTTCCGCCAGCGGATAGAAATGCGCGTCAAGGTTGATGCCGGCAGCCCCACCGTCGGCAATCTGCCTGCGGCGGCCGTGCAACGTTACCTGGCAGCCGGCGTGCTGAAGGGCGCGGGCGAGGGCGACATCGTAGGGCAGGGTGAAGAGAGACGGGTCAACCAGCGCTACCCGCACGATGCGTCAGCCGCCTGCTTGCAGTTTCGCAACGGCGCGTGCCGAGGCCGGCGGTGTCCAGGTCTGGAACTGCTGGCCGCGGAACGATTGCCCGACGCCGAGACCGGTGGCGATCAGCGCCAGCAAAATTTCCCGCAGCCGGCTGGCCGGACCGCGCCTGGCGGTTGCGACGAGAACGGCCGCGACGGCCGCCAGTATCGTGAATGTCGGCAGAACCCCTGCCACCTGGGACGCTGCCAATCCCGCCGCGAACAGGAGGCAAGCAGCGGCGAGCGAGAATATGCTGAGCCACCGCAGCAATTTGTGCGAAACATACTTGAACCTGTCGAGCCGATTGAGGCGGCGCAGTTCGGGCCACAGCGCCCGGTGCACATTGAACGCCTGGCACGCAATGCGCACCTTGCGGCGAAATTCTTCCCGCGCCGTGGCAACCGATGCCTCGTAGGCCGTTGCGTTTTCCGCACGCACGACCCGGGCACCGGCGCAAACGATGGCAAGCGACACGTACATGTCGTCTATCAGATGCGGCGGCGGCGGCCGGTGCAACGTGCGGCGAATGGCGAAAATGGAGCCGTCCGCGCCCATCACCGAACCGGTGGCGGATTCCATGGCCTTGATATATTCCTCGAGCCGCCAATAGAGCGATCCGGTTTCGGCGGTGTGGCCGTCGCCGGCGAGATAGCGCAAATGGCCACAGACGCAGCCGACCGTGGGGTCGGCGAACGGCGCCACCAGGTTGGCAATCGCGTCCGGCGCGAAGGTTACATTGGCGTCGCTGAACACCACGATGTCGGCCTGCGTCATGCTAACCAGCGTGTTCATGCCGTGGGTCTTGCCGAGCCGCTGGTCCGAAATGACGGCGGTGATCGCATCGCCAAATCCGCGCACGATGTCGGCGGTGCGGTCCGCGGCGCCATCGACGTAAATCAGGATTTCCAGGTCGGCAAACCTCGGCCGGAACGCCAGGATGTTGCGGATGCGGTCGCCGATGACCCGCTCCTCATTATAGGCGCACACGCACACCGCGACGCGCGGCGCGCCATATGGCACGGACAGAAGCAGCGGCGCCGGACGCAGATACGCCATAATCCGCAGCGCCAGGGGATAAATCACGAATGGGTGCAGCGCCAGCAACAGGAAAATTGCCGAGGTGCCGAAAAGGATCGCGCTCGCTGCCGTCACGTCGTGCCCATCCGTTACGTCGTGCTCAAAACGATGGCACCGAGAGGGTTGTGCGACAGCGATGCCAGCCGGCCGGACGCATCGCGTGTCGCGGCGGGAGACGCTGTGGCCATGTCGACCACCAGGACGGTCGTATCGCAACTGCGCGCCAGGCTGAGCGCATGCGGCGCGTGCGCGTCGGGCACGCCGAGAATAATGAGGTCATATTCCTCGCGGGCTTCCACCAGCAGATTTTCCAGTGCCACCGCGCGATATGCCGGATCCGCGCGGTCCAGTTGGCCGAACAGCAGTTTCAAGGGCGACGCGGCGTCGGGCACGACGGTGTCACGCCAGTCCGCGTCGGCGGCGCGTCTCGCCGCCGGCGAGGGATCGGCCGGCATTTGCGAGAATTCACCTTTTTCGCCGCCATATTCCACCAGCAATACGGACTGGCCCTGTTGCGCGGCGATGCGCCCGAGCGACGCGGCCACGCAAGCGGCCCGGCGCCCGGGCTGCGCGGCGACGATGCCGATAATGCGCGCCGGATATGCGCCGCCCGTGCGCATGCGCGTGAGCGCCGTTTGCAGTGCGATGGCGCCCGTCCCGGCAATCACCGGCAGCTTCGCCAGACCGTCCCAGCGCATCCCGCCAGGCCGCAGGCAGGCCAGGATATTCGCGCCGGTGTCGCGCGCCACTTCGGCCTCGTTGCGGAACCGCGTATGCTTGCTGCTAAGATTGAATGCGACCAGCCCGGCGAACAGCGCGCCGGACAAGCCGCCGAGTCCACTTACCAACCCCATCTTCGGCGACGAAGGCAGTCCGGGCGGCGCGGCCACGTTCAGCACCCGCACGTCCGGCAGCGAATCGCCGCTCGGCTTGGCCGCGGTCTGCTGCGCCGCGGTCAGCAACGTGCCATACAACGTGCGGCGTGTCGTGATGTCCTGCTGCAACTGATCGAGCTGCGCCTGCACGTCCTGCGCGGCGGCGCCGGCCTGATGTGCGTCGTTCAACTGCCGTTGAATATCCGCTTCGTGCGCCTGCGCCGCCTTCAATTGCAGTGCCAGCGACGCGACGATGCGGTGCGTCTCGATGCTGAGCTGGCGACGCACCGCTTCCAGGTGGGCCTGCGCGCTTTGCGTTTGCGGGTAATTCTTGCCGAATTCGGCCGAAACATCGGCAAGATCGCCGGCCGCCTGACTTTCCTGGTCGCGAAGCCGGGAAATTGTTGCCGAGCCGAGAACAGTTGACAACTGGTCGGACGATCCGGAAGCCGCCGCCGCCGAGGCGCGCGCGAGATTCGCCTGCAATTCGGAACGCTCGACCGCCGCCTTGGACAGTTCGATCGTCAGGTCCTCCACCTGCTGCTGGCCGACGCTGCCGGCCCGCAGGGCCACGACGCCGGACGAACTGCGCAATTGCTGCATTTGCCGCTCAAGCCGCTCGATATCGGCCTGCACTTCGGCGATCTGCTTGGTCATCGCCGCCGTGCCGCCGATGTCGGCGCTGACTATTCGTTTCGATCTGAAGGCAATATAGTCGGCGATCAGGCGATTGACAACGGTTGCGGCCAGCACCGGGTCCTGCGCGGTGAATTCGACACTGATCACCAGGCTGCGCTTGTCGTTCTTGAAGACGAAGGCGTGATCGACCGCATTGACCACGGCATCGTTCGCCGCATTTGCGCCGGGCGGGGCGGGCGCTTTTGGAAACAGCGACTTGATGCTGCCGACTATTTCGCCGACGATCGTCGGCGGGCGCAGTGCGGCATTGAATTCCGGATCGCGGTCCAGATGCAGCTCCGAAACCAATCCGGCGATCAATTGCCGCGCGTCCAGCGCCTGCATTTCGGTGTTGACCAGCGGCATGGGATCGATCGTGGTGTCGCTCTGCAGCGCGCCTTGCAATTGTGGAATGGCGACCCGGTCGCCGGCGACCGCGATGGCGCTTTCCGCTGTGTAGGATTTCGGCAGCATCGCGGCGATGCCATAGGCGGCGACGGCGGCCAACAGGCCGCAGCCAAGAATCCACCAGCCGTTCCGGCGCAACAATGCAATCAGGTCGCCGCCGCTGACGCCGCGCGCCGGGGGAGCCGCGCTGCCGGGGGAGGATCGCGGCGCGCGCGGGCGGGCGGCGGGCGGCGTCGCCTCGGCAGGCACGTTAATGTCCATGTATCACGTTCTCCAGGCGGCGTTCCGCAGAAGCAGGGCCAAGGCCCACGATCGATGCGGATGTCAGATCATCGAGTGCCGCCAGCAACAGGACAAGATAGATCAGCGGCCGATCTACAGGCTGCAGCAAATCCGGCGATGCCGGCGAGGATTCGTAGACTTTTGCATCGAGCAGCTGTGTCACGAATCGTGCTTCCACCGTACTTAAATTTATGTTGGCCCAGCGGTCCTGCGGACACCTTGCGGCGGCATTCAGCACGGTCTTCATGGCGCCGCCGTCGGGGCCGCGAGTCAATTTGGTGTAGCGCGCGACGATCTCGGGTGCTTGATCGTGGATCAGGCGGCCGATGGCGGCACCGACATCCTGGCGTTCGGTTTCGGTGGCGCCACGCGCAATGGCATGCTGCGCAATGCGCAAGCCCATGAGCTGCGCCATGTGCGGCATGCCGCGCGCCACGCCGGCAACAATGTCGCAGGTATCGTCGGTAAACAACAGGCCGGCCGCCTGGCCGCCGCGCTTCAGCAAGGCGATGATTTCGCAATCCGGCAGCAGCGGCAGGTGAACGCCGATGACATTGCGCTGGATCGAGGGATGCTGGCCGATAATCTGTTCCAAGGTTGTCGATACGCCGACGATCATGAACAGCAATTTCAGGTCGCGATCGGACAGCAGCTTGATGGTGTCGGCAAGTTGGGTGCGCGTGGTTTGATCCCGCACCCGGTCGAATTCGTCGACCACGAAAACCAGTCGCTTGCAGGAAAGCCTGTCCACGATGGCGGCGACGTCGGCCGGCGACACATCAGCTTGCGGGAGAATATGGTCGCAGCCTCTTCGCGCCGACGCGTCGCTGTCGACACCATCTATCGCCAGCAGCGCGGACGGCAGGTCACGCACCAGTCCATGCATAATTTGATCGAAACGACTCTCCGCGTTGCAGACAAAGCGCCCGACGATGGTGCCGGAGCGCCTGAGCCGCTCGATGGCCAGATTTGTCAGTGACGTCTTGCCGCGGCCGCGTTCGGCGTAAATGACGACATGCGCGGCCTCTTCACCGATTGCTTCGAGGACGCGCGCCAGTTCCGCATTGCGGCCCACCAGGGTGCGGCGGCCGGTGCGCGGCCGGGTAGGGGTGAATATCTCGCCGGGAGCAATCCGATGGAGCGCCGCCCCGGCCGCGCCGGATTTAGGGCCAAATTCCGCGCCCGATTTAGTGCCAGATTCCGCGCCCGATTCAGCCGTATCACAAGGCGCGGGCAACCCCCGCGCCGATCGACCAGACGAGACGCCTACGGATAGTCCAAAGCGGCGGCGGAGCGCTTTGGGTAGCCAGATCGATAACGGAATTTGCTGGCTCGACACTGTTCAAAACACCTTTCGCACGCGCGCGAAGGATCACTCGCAACGCCAACTGTAGCGGCCAACTGTAGCGGCAAGGCTAGGAGGATCGCATCCCTTCGTCCAATTTGTCACTTCCAAGCCGCTCAATTTAAGGCGAGCGTGGCTACCATCGGCCGCTGTTGCAACGCCGGGAGCCTTGCATTACCCGTGCCACGGCGCGCCGCGGTCCTCGAATCAGCAAGGACAAACTTCTTTTTTGGAAGAATGAAGCAAAAAAGCGTAGAGCTATTGCTGCTGCCCGCAAATTAAACACCGGCCGAGCCGGCCCAATCCGGCGTGAAAAAAAGTTGGTGCTTTTTTTAAAAAAACAGCATCTTAACTTGGCTTTAAACCGGAGAAGCCTGGCGGGGTTGCGATTTCACCTGCATGAGAAGAATGGTCTCATCGTTCATCCTGAGCCTGGCCGTGCCGGCTTCGCTGGCCGCGCAACAGCCCGATAAAGATGCAAACTGGCTGACAACGCCGAATAATCCATCACCCGCGCCGTTGCCCGTCATTCAGGATGCGACGCCCGGTGATGGGTTGACGTTGCAGCCGGGCGCCAGGAACGCCTTCTCGCTCGTGATGGGGACCAAGGTGGCGGGCGCCAACATGCTGAATTCGCAGTCGATACGAGACCGCTTTTTTCTCAATTATCTGACTGGCGACCTGCACAAGGCGATCGGCGGCCCGATGGATAATGGCCAGGCGAATAACAACACATTCGCCGCCGTGGCCCGCCATTATAGGGTTGGGGATCCGAACGATCTGCACGTCATGGCGGCGGACGGCATGCATTTGCGGGCGATGTGCTCGCACGGGCGGTCGGATTGCCGCCCCGGCCATGTTTGGGCCGCGATGGTGCGTCTGCCGTTCGAGTGGCGCCCGGGCATGACGCTAAAGGTACGGTACCGCAGCCCCAAGGGTGACCATTCGTGGGCGCCGATCTGGATGTTTTCCGGCCAGCAGGTACCACCGCCACCGGGTGGCGACCCCTATCACGGCTTCGGCGGCCCGGACGCCCTGGTTCGCCTGGGCCACGCGTTTGAAATCGACTGGAATGACAATTTTCCGCGCGTGGGCGAAGGCGTGCCAACCGGCTATCAGGTGGATTTCGGAACGCCGGATACCTACCGCACCAAATGGCAGATAAAACCGCATGCGGTATATTACGCCAACGCAGATGGCTGGCGGTATTATCATCAAGCGGTGGCGTTCGAGCGAACGCCGTTCGACTGGTCGGCCGGCTTTCACGATCTGGTGGGCAACTGGCGCGGCGACGGCAGCAATCTCATTGATCTGCTGATCGACGGCAAGCTTGTTGTCACGTCCTACATGGAGTATCCGCAGGCGACATATGTCGATCCGGCCGACGGCAGGCGCAAGACCGTGGCGATGCACCTGATCATCGGCAATCAGGCAATTCCGGGGTTTTCCCCGGGTGCCAGAAACGCACATGATAACGACGGCATCGCCGACGGCTGGACCATTGTCGTGCAGGAAATTTCCGGCTGGTACGGCAACATTGCCCATCCGGACCGGCTACGCGCATCGGCCGAGAATGGCGTGCATCCATAGCGCCGCGTGCTGATGGGTGGCGCGGGAAAAAGGCGCTTTGCTGCCTTTTTCAAACAGTAATGCTGGCTTTTTTTCGTATCGTCAGGCTGACGCGCCTGCCGGAGAAAAACGCGCCATGGCCGTTGACATGTCGCCTGGCGCCGTTAGAAGAATTTGGAAGTCCGCCAGCGTTGGTTTACCACGAGCGGGAGGGATTGCAGGCTGCGTGCCGCCGGGATGTGCGGCTTGGCAGCACAGTCTGTAATTGCGGACACAGCCTGGGCCGGCGACACAGCCGCGCATGCATCCGATGATCGGCGCGCCGGTTTCGGTCGGATGGCATCAAACTCGAAACCTCGGCTGTTCCGAGTATTATTGTATCCCGCGGTAAACCTTATGGTGAGACCATGTCTCTCGATCTCTACAGGACGTTGTCCTGGCTGCCGGCGGCCCAGAAGGATTTCACCGCGAAATGCAAGGAGCTTGCGGCGGGCGTGGCACCGCTGGGTGACCGGATCAGGGCCCTGGCCGGGTATTCCCTGAACGAGCATCAACTCGCGCGCCTGGGGCGTTGCATCGAGGCCGCACACGCGGCTGGGCGGTCGCTGGCACCTTTGACGCCATTCCGATTGGGCCTCCTGGGGAATGGCACGCTCGATCTTATTGCACCCGTCCTGGTCGCCACTGCGGCGCGCCACGGCATCGCCCTGACCTGTATCCGCGGTGCCTACGATCAGTTCCTGCAGGACGCGCTGTGCGCGGAGTCCGAGGTCAACCAGGCAAGGCCGGACGCCGTGCTGATTGCGCTGGACTATCGTGGCCTTGGATTTCAGCAAGTTGCGGGCCAGGCGGAAGCGGCCGGCCAGGCGATCGATGCGGCGTGCGGGCTGCTGGACAATATTCGCGCCGGCATCCGCCGCAACAGCGGTGCAATCTGCATCCTGCAAACACTGGCGCCGCCGCCCGAGGGTCTGTTTGGTTCGCTCGATCGCGGATTGCCGGGAACCGCCCGCTTCCTGGTCGATGCGGTCAATCGTCGGATTGTCGAAGCCGCCGTCGGGTCCGACGACGTGCTGCTAGATGTTGCCGCCATTGCCGAAACCGTGGGGCTTGCCGAATGGCATTCGCCGGCGCAATGGAATCTCGCCAAGCTGCCGTTCGCCGATACATTTGTTCCGTTGTACGCGGATCACGTCGCCCGGGTCGTCGCGGCGATGCGCGGCAAGAGCCGCCGCTGCCTGGTGCTCGATCTCGATAATACGGTGTGGGGCGGCGTCATCGGTGACGACGGCATGGAAGGCATCAAGCTTGCGCAGGGCGACGCCACCGGGGAGGCACATCTCTCCGTGCAGTGCATGGCGCTGGCGCTGCGCGAACGCGGCATCGTGCTCGCTGTCAGTTCAAAGAATACCGATAGCGTGGCGCGGCTTGTGTTCCAGGAACACCCGGACATGCTGCTGAGGGAGGAGCATATTTCCGTCTTTCAGGCGAATTGGAACGATAAAGCGACGAATATCCGCGCCATCGCGGAGGCTTTGTCGCTCGGCCTGGAATCGCTTGTTTTCCTTGACGACAACCCGGTCGAGCGCGCGCTCGTTCGCCGCGAACTGCCGGAGGTTGCGGTACCGGAATTGGATGACGATCCCGCGCTGTATGCCCGGACGCTGGCCGCGGCAGGCTATTTCGAGTCGATCCGGTTTCTGGAGGAGGATCGCGTGCGGGCGGCGATGTATGAGGGCAATGCGCGCCGCCTGAGCCTGCAGAACGAAACCGGCGATATCGATGCCTATCTCCGTTCGCTCGACATGCGGATCGTGTTTCGGCCATTCGATCGCACCACGCGCGCGCGGGTGTCGCAGCTGATCAATAAGAGCAATCAGTTCAATCTCACGACACGCCGCTACACCGAGGCCGAGGTGGCCGCGGTTGAGGCGGATGACACCGCCATCGGCTTCGCGGCGCGGCTGATCGACAGTTTTGGCGACAACGGCATCATCAGCGTGGTGATCTGCCGAGCCTCCGCACCCGCCACCTGGATGATCGACACCTGGCTGATGAGCTGCCGGGTGCTGGGGCGCCGTGTCGAACATGAGGTTCTGCGGGAAATTCTCCTGCGTGCGAGGGAGCGGGGCGTTACCACGCTGCGCGGCGTGTATCGCCCCACCGCGCGCAACGCCATGGTGCGCGACCACTATCAGAAACTGGGTTTCAGGCAGGCGGGCGCCGATGCCGACGGTGCCACCTGGTGGGAACTGCCCACCGATGCCTGGCTCGAGGAAGGCCTGATGATCGTGGAACGCGACATGCCGCAATTGGTTGCGATTTGACCGCGCGCGCGGGATTTGACGCGGGCCGCATGGCTTGCGCCGTCGCGCCGGCATGAATCTCGTTTCGCCGGCATTCTTCGGCTTCGTCGCTGTGACGATCATCGCGTATCACGCCTTCGTATCGGTACCCTGGCGCAGGATTGTGCTGATGGTTGCGAATGGCGTGTTCATCGCCAGCTACCTCGACAAGGTCACCGAGGTGTTGCCGCTCTTCGGGTTCCTGGCACTCGGTTATGGCGGCCTGCACATCGTGCGCTTGCGCCGCGGCGGGGCAACACTTGCCCTGGTGATCCTGACAATAGTGGCGGCATATGTTTTCCTCAAGCGCTTCTCGTTCTTGCACGGCGTGGCGGAATTGCCGTTCCCCTACCTGATCATCGGCCTGTCCTACATCCTTTTTCGCATCATTCAGGTGATCGTGGACGCCGGATCGGCCGATCCGGCGGAAGCGATTCTGATGAGCGACATCGGGCCGCTGGCATTCTTTCGCTATACTTGCAATTTCCTGTGTTTCGTCTCCGGTCCGATCCAGCGCTACCAGGATTTCGCTGCGATGGATGGCATCGACATCTCGCCGCTGAGCGACGAGGTGGTATACAAGGCGTTCTCGCGCGTGGTCGCCGGATACGTCAAGTTCGTCGTGCTCGCGGCTTCGGCGAACTACGTATATATCCATCTCAGCACTCAGTTGATCGGTTCGCAGGCGTTCGAAATGGCCTCGGCCGGGCTCCCCCGATTTTGCGCCATGAACGTTTTGTGCGCGGCGTCCTACACGATTTATCTGTATTTCAACTTTTCCGGCTACATGGATATCGTGATTGGAATCGGGCTGCTTCTCGGCCAGGTTCTGCCGGAGAATTTCGACCGCCCGTTCGCGGCGCGCAGCTTTCTCGAGTTCTGGCAGCGCTGGCACATGACGTTGTCCAATTGGTTCAAGCTCTATCTGTTCAACCCGTTGCTGATGCAACTGATGACCTGGTTTCCGGCGCCGGGGTTGAGCCAGTATATCGGTATTGTAGCGTTTTTCGTGACCTTCCTGGTGATGGGCGTATGGCATGGCACGACGGTGGTGTTCGTGGTCTATGGTCTGCTGATGGGAGCCGGCGCCAGCGTGAACAAGGTTTGGCAGCTCGCGTGCGCGAAACGCCTGGGCAAGAAGCGGTATCGCCTGGTCAGCCAGACCACCGCGTATATTTATTTCGCACGTGGGTTGACGGTGGGATATTTTGCGCTTGCGCTGACCTGCCTGTGGGTGCCCGATCCGCCGCAGTTTTTCGCGCTTGCGGCGAGGCTCGGCCTGCCCGGCGAAGTCGCCTCCCTGCTATTGCTGTCTTTGGGTTTTGCCGCCGCTAGTTTTGCGGTGGATACCGTGCGGGCGCTCGTCGCCAGGCGCAAATACAGCCTGCGCGCCCTGTCGACCGGCTTGTTCACCCGCAACTTTACACTGGCCCTGCGCATTCTCGCCATCATGGCGATCAACTCGCTGTTCAACAAGGCGCCAGACTTCGTCTACAAGGCGTTCTGAAATGAAGTTCATTGCACGGCAGGCCGCACTGACCGCAATTTTCGTCGCGGCCTTATACGGAATGCTGCTCGCGATCACCTTCATCGTGCAGCCGGATCCACCGCGCGACGGCCGGATCGACCTCTGGACCGCCGGGCGCACGATATACCTGACACTGCCGAAATATGCTTTTCTCGGGCGCGATGCCCTGGATGTGCCGGAACCGAAGATTTTGTTACTCGGCGCATCGAACACCGGTGTCGGATTCAGGCAAACCCAGCTGCAGGCCCTGGTGCCTTGCGCCAAGGTGAGCAATCTGGCGATCGGCAGCGCCAATATCACCGAACTGCGCCAGATGATCGACCTGGTCCACGACGTGCAGAGCGATGCGGCGCGCCGCTCCGACACATTCGTATTTGGTTTGTGGTTCGGAATGTTCGTCGATACAGCGCTGCGCTGGCCGGATCCCGACCGGCAGCTTGGCGATACCGATCTCGACATTGAACGCTACCGTTACGGGTTTTACCGCCGTGGCAAGGACGGCCCGGTCGCCGTGCTGCCGCCATCATGGCTGCGTGTCGGCGTGATGCTCATCCGGCCCTATCTGTTGTTTGAGAAAGTTACGCGCGACGTGACCGAGGGTCTCCGCAGGGCGCTGTATACCCACACGCCGGAGCGAACCGATGCACAGCGGGAAGCGCATGTGGAGACCGCAGCGGAAAAAGCCGACGCGCTGCAATACTGGCGCCGGTCGATGGGCAACGCGAAGACAATCTCGGCCGATCAGGTCGCCTTGCTGCGCGACATGATTGGAGGCCTGTTGCAATCGGGCAACAAGGTGGTGCTGGTCGATTTGCCGATTCCGAAATGGCTGGGCGATGCCAGCCAATACCAGCCCGGCTACGTTGCGGCGATGCAAGGTCTGGTCGATCATTTCGCGGGGCGGCCGGGCTTTGCTGACCTCACGATGCCTGATCTGACGGCATCCGAGGACTTTTCCGACGAGGTGCACCCAAAGCCGCATGTCGCGCGCGTATGGGTGGCTCGTCTGGCGGAAACACTGAACAGCGCACTGTGCCCGGCGCAACCGCCCCACGGCGCCGCCGGCACCGGGCGCAATGCCGATCGGTTTCGGCAATCCATTCCGATGAATAAGGAATTTCATGATGGATGAGTCCGTGGTCTATGAAAAACTCACCGCAGTGTTTCGCGACGTATTCGCCGAGGACGATCTGGTGCTGACGCCCTCCACCACGGCCGAAGATGTGGACGGTTGGGATAGCCTCAATCATATCCGGCTTGTTCTGGCGGTATCGAAGGCATTTGGGGTAAAGTTCTCGGCGGCCGAAGTCGGCGGATTGAATAATGTCGGCGAATTCGTAGGCGTCATAAGAACGAAAATGTGATCAGGAATTATTTTACTATGTCCAAGAGTTTTTTGTTTCGTCTTTTCAAAAGAGAAATACCTCCTCTCCTGCTGGCCTCGCCATGAGAGCCGCGCCCGGGCTTTCGTTCCACCATTTCGGACTGGCGGTTCGTCAACCCGACGAGGCGTTTACCTATTTGCGTGCGCTGGGCTACAAGGACGGCAACCAGGTTTTCGACGAGCGGCAACGGGTGAACCTCGCCATGCGCCACCATGCGCTGATGCCGGATGTCGAAGTGATCTGGCCGGGCGATGGGCCATCGCCGATCGACGTTCACATCAGGCGCATGGGCACGCTGATCTACCATCTCTGCTACAGCTGCGCCGACGGCGACGCCGCCATCGCAGCCATCGAGGCGGCTGGCATAGAGACGGCACTGGTCAGCCCGCCGACACCGGCGATTCTATTTGGAGGCCGTCACGTATCGTTTCATATGATTTCCGGTTTCGGGTTGATCGAACTGCTGCACTGTGGTGAGCAGCTGGCAGGCGATTAGAGCATTTTCAGCCTGACTGGAATCGGCCTTCATGAGCCGGCGGTTTGAGGCTGATACAAATGCTCTGCAAACAAATGGCTGGAGCGGCCCGCCGGATGCCGATGATTTTCCAGTCAGGATGAAGCCGCTCTAGAAAGCATGTTCTTGCTTGAAAAAAAGAAATCTTTTTTTCAAAAAAGAAGTGCTTTCTTTCCTTCGAAAGAGGGTGGGTCGCGAAGGCGCAACCCACCCTACAGCAGTCGCAACGATTTTTGGCGCTGGGCCTGTTGATGGAGAAACGTCCACAGAATCAGGGCGCCGATCGACCCGTAACCGATGAAGGGCGAGACCAGCAGGTAGCGCGGGATGGGCCAGGTCCAGGCGAGCCAGCCGAGCAGGGCGCCTTGGGCGATCAGGCCGGCGCCCCAGACGATGGAGGCGACGCGCAGGGCGCGCATGACATGAGGAAATTGCATTCCCGTTTCGAACTGCCCGCGGCGCTCGGCCGATTGGCGGGCGAATATTGCGACAGACATATGATAGAAAATCGGGCGCTTCATGGCAGCGGACAGCAGGAAGACGAGGCCAATCGGGATGGAGAACAGATTTTCGCGCACCAGCAGCAGGCGCGGCGAGCCGCCGAGCAGGAGGGCCGCGAGCGACAAAGCGATGCCGCTGAGCACCATCATGCTGAGCGCGTCTATTTTGCGGTCGCGGGCGAGCTCGTAGAGGCTCCACAATGTCGGCGGCGCGGCGGAGGCGGCGAGTGAAGTGAAGTCGCCGTAGCGGTCGCTGAGGGCGGTGTAGACGAGCCAGGGAAGCAGGAAATTAGCGGCGATTTCCGTTATGGCGGCACGCAGACCGGCGAGTCGAATGGAAGGAAGGCCTTCTTTCTTGAAAAAACGAGGCAAAAAACTTTTACCCAATGCAGCCAACATACGTTGCAAAACAGCCAATCAGGCGCCGCCCGCAAGTGATAAAAGTTTTTTGGTTCTCTTTCTCAAAAAAGAACTGCTTCCTGTCTTCCTTATGCACTCTTCGCCATGATCTCATCGGCGATGTTA
>Ga0116226_10003386_pt1 | contig 14096 bp, 9 predicted proteins | sample S1TSphfallax_FD_89692 | JGI IMG/M metagenome (GOLD analysis project Ga0116226, IMG submission 89692) | Host-associated microbial communities from peat moss isolated from Minnesota, USA - S1T2_Fa - Sphagnum fallax MG | ecosystem: Host-associated > Plants > Peat moss > Unclassified | place: USA...
AACAAAAAAACCCCCCAGATACCACGGGCACTTTTTAAATGCCTCTTCCAAAAAAATTGGGGGTTTTTTTCCCCCCCCCCCCCCCCCAACCAATCTAGTTGTTTTTACTAGAATTCCCAATTTGAAAAACTAGGAATTCTAGTAGTGAAACTCTTCAAGTCATTTAGGATTAAATTTTATTAGATACATGAAGGATTTGTAAATGTTGGGCACATTAGGAAGTGAAAGGCCTATTGCTTGTAGAATATTGAAACTTGCAACGCTCCATGTCAAGATTTTACCTTCCTTAAATCCTCTCACACTAATATTTTGTGAAGCGCAAACATTGCTATTTGTTTCTTCATCATTAAAAGGGTTGTTTGCACCAACATCAACTAATTCACCAAACTTCTTTGGAGAATATGGTGGTGATGGGTATCGCTTTGGGTTTGTAGATAAGTCCTTTTTATGTTCCCAATAGCTCATACTCCATTCATTTAATTGTCGAAGCTGCTTTGACCTCTCTATAGTCCAATCAAACCCCTCTTTGATGCATTTTGAATTTTTTTCATACAACCTAGGCAAGTCACTCATGCGTGCACAAAGATTACAAAAGTTGCAATGTGGGGAAGCTGGAAAGATTGAACAAGATGACATATCAGCAATGATGGTAAACTTTGGCTATGGTGTGGAACAAAACCCAACAAATGCAAAGTGGGAAGGTGGTTAGGGTTTAAAGGGTAATAGACTATAGTAGACCTAGATGACAATGAAGGCAACGTGCATAGACTCTGGTAAGTTCAAATCTTTGCACATGCATGGTTCAATTTACTGGGCCCGATCGATTCAAATCAACATTTAAATCCATTCAATTAGGGAATGTTTTCAAAACAAGACTATAGAAAGGAAACCTTCTTTTTTGTCCTGGTTGGTACACCTTAAAGAGTTTTTACCCCCAAAGGGTGGTTCATGTGAAATAGCTCTGGACCTTTTGTAGTTGGTGGTGAAACTAGTGGACTATTTCCTCCATCATCACCTCTAGTTATAACTCCTACTAATCTTTGCTATGTTATGCTTAGTAGCTATGCATTGATTGGAATAGATATAGGCACATGAGGTACTTGGGTGGATAATGTTGATGGACATACACCTCTTGCCATGGAATATGTCATCAGGTTTGTGCTCATTGGCATCATTGATGTTCCCATTGGAAAAGCGTATGGGTTCAACCCATGCACCAATATGGACGTACAACAATTGAAGGTTATTTTTGTTCAAACCCTGTTGTTGTCCTCAAGCACTTCTCGACATTACTTGTCAACATATTAATAGAACTCATGTAGTCATTGGTGCTTGTGAATTCTATAACTAGGGTTGGTTCAATGGATTTGTTGTCAAACAATTCCTTTGAATATTTTGAATAAAGCTCCACTATTCATCAATCATCTATTGTGAATAATATGTGTATTCGTATGACACAACTTACAAGCAAATCCATTTCTTTGTGTTGGTATAGCTTGTAGATTGCTTGGTTGTTTTCCTTTAGGCCCATACTACGCATTATGTGCAACATTGCCTTGTTGATCTTGGTTTGCTTACGCATTCATGGGTATAATTAATCTGTTAACATTGTTGTGTTGTTGATTCATGTTTGTACACTAATACTTTTGCCATAAGTTTTTAGTCCATTTTCTTGAGAGCCCATGGTTTTGTTCATCTGAACTAGATTTGATACGTGATTGATGGATTTTTTTGATCCGTCATTTGTGATTGGATCCTGTGATCTAGTCTTGGTAACATGGGTGAAAACACATTATGGGGGGGCCACTTTGGGCACTTTCGTGACATGTATATAATGTATATTTCTACAAAACATGTTGCATTTAATTTTGGGTTTCACTTTTAGTGTTTGGGTTTGATATTTTGATTTTCACAAAATCAATGATATTTACATTATTTGAAAAAAAATAAAAATTAAAAGATTAAATTCAAGGAATAATGAGTATATTTATGGTATATGCAATAAAATAACTATTTTTGTTTTTGGATTGCACCAAGTTTGGGTTAGAACTTTTTTAATGTTTTAAATGAAATTTAAAAAAAAGACCCACCTCACATATCTTGTCATTTTCCATTTGAAAGTGATAGTTTGTTGAAATGTTAATTTACCACATACTTGTGGTCATCGCCCCCAAAAACACATGTTTGTGATATGATAATTATCAAATTCTTCACATGGTTCACAAATTTCTTCTAATCATATGGAATCACAATGTTTAATAAATGTTACAAATTTCATAAATAATAAAAATCATTTTAATCACTTTTTTTAGTACATTTGCATTTTTTAGTATGTTGTGATGTATATTTTTTGGCACAAATATATTCTAACATCACATCATATTAGATTAAAAAATGTATTTTCTTTATAATTTGACTTATGGGTCCAACCACGTTATTAGGAGCCAAATGTGCCTACTTGACCATTACTTTAATTTTTGAATCTTTTAAATACTTCTTTCAAAAAAAATTAAATTAAAAAATATCTTAATACAATTATGTTAAGGTGTATATTAAAAAAATTCCAAAATATGTCATTAAAAAATATTTTCAAATTGTGCTTTTAGTGTTAAAAGCGTCTTTAAATAGCTTTTATGTAATTTTTAAACAATGATTATAAAAGGTTAACACTCTTTATAAGTATTTTTCACTTATTAGATTAATTTCAAATTTTTATGATATGTACACAATGTATTCACAATAACATTTTATATAAAAAAAATATTTCTTCTTATTATTATTTTTTACAATCCAAAGTTCAAAAAATTAAGTAGTGGTTACAACTACTAATGGTACATGTTAGTATGATTACACCTTTATTTGGGGGTTTGACCTACCATAATATGCAAAAACATTGTGAATTTGTTTCATAATAATGACATGGTTGAAGTTCAAACATGGGACCCTTAAAAAATAGTACAATGTGACAACAATTTTGCCCCCCCCCCCTAATGTGCTTTCCCTCACATCTTTTATATTAAGAAGATCTTTTGATGAATTCAACATATTTCCAACACCTTTAGATGTTTGTTGTGGGTTTTACATTCTTTTCTACTTTGTAACTTCATTTGGATTTGTCTTTTTTTTAATATTAACTTTGTTTGGTTATGAATGAAAGCCTATTTCTCTAGTAATCCTATTAATAAGTACCATTTTCAATGTATCAATATGATTTTTTTCTTGATTTTGATTACTTTGACTAATTTGTTTATGTAAACTCCTTGTAACCACTCTAGACATGTCTATTTTTTATCACATTCAATTTCAAAATATAGATTTTGTAAAGATAATTATCTTTTCAACTATTGGAATATATATATTCCCCTTACAAATTAGTTAGATTATTACTCTAACTCAATATTTTCTTTAGAACCTTCTTTTGAAAGACAAAAATATCAAAGTTATCACACATAAAATTTAAAAACAATTAAATAACCAATCTAAAACCAAAAATTCGTGAAGAATGCTTTTGAAATTCTTCCTTGGAATGGTCACCAAAAATTTAAAAATCAAATTTTATGCTTCAATTTTTATTAAGTTTTTTCAAATCAAAGCAAGTTTTACAAATCATTTTTTTGATTTGCAATATAGATTAATTCATTTTGTACAAAACATATTCTACAATTCCAAAATCAAAGAAAACTAAAGAACTTCAAGAAAGAATTCATTCGATTCAATAACAATAATCATGATTCTTATTACAATTTCATGTCTTGAAGTGCATGGTCATTTGTACTTATATACAAGAATAAAGATGAAAAATGATGATCAATAACTAACTAGTAAGAAAATAACTAATAAAGTCATTAAAAAATGAAAACATTTATTAAAAAACATAACAACTATGTACAACTACAAATCTAACAACTTTGAATGACAATTACAAATCCCAAATCACCCCTTAACATGTTGCATATATAGTCCTATTCCAAAAACACCAAATAGTCATTTTAAATGAAATTAGGAAGGAGGTAATATAAAAAACAAAAAAAACTACAATATTTTATAGAAAGTTGAACTTACACCCACACATCCAAAAAGTCAAGGCATAAATAAATAAATAGAGTACATATTTAAGGTCCACATTCTTCTTTCTCCCATATATTCCTTTTATAATGAAGTACAAAATGCTTCTCCTACCAAACTCTTCCAACATCTTTATATCTCTTCCTACCATGCTACTTCAAGAATCACCCTCCTTCTTCCAAGTTCTCCATTTAACAAATCCACATATGGTCCTCCTCTTCCTTTAAAAAATAGGCCCTTATTGTAATCCTTTCACAAAAATCTTTTAGTTGACTGGATGAACCAAAACCCAATCCCTCATCCACAAAAAACTAACACAAGTAATTTCATCTCCTAGTATATAAACTAGGGGATGATAAATAGTATCTACAATTAGTAATTAGTTAATTACTAGGATGCCCATTAAGCTAATTAGGTTAGAAGATTTTTACCCTTAACAATGTGAAAACCCATGGGGTCACACATTTATGAGATAAAACTTCATTTTTGATGTATCACACCATTTTGGGCCATCAAATAACATCACAAGACAGCAAATGTAATCATCCCTAATGAACTTGATTTCCCAAAGTCTATTACATATATTCATGATTACCCTTCTTGGTCAACATTGATTGAAGGTATGAAAGAGGGGTTGTGAAAATCCATGGATCATACATTCATGAGACATAATTTCATTATGGGTGTTTGATTACAATTTGAACCATGAAACCACATAACAAGACATCAAATATAATGATGTCATTTTTATCATTTAAAGAAACATGCATATGTGGCTTCAAATCTAGTTCAAAGAAAAATTCCTATAGGAGTTCAAATTGTGTCCATGGAAATATGTTTAATTCTTCTATATATGCCAATTGGTTTTGAGTATTTCTTGGTTCTTTTAATGGATGACTTTTATTACATGCTTACATTATTGAACATGTAAAAAAAGGAATTAACATGTTGAATATAGGAAATTCACATTCCCCATTAAGAGTACTTTTGGTAGGTAATGGATCTTGCATTCATTGTTAAATGTGGTGAGAGGAATAGAAATTGGAGTTTTATGTGTAGGTGAAACTTTTCAAATTAGTTTAATTTTGAAAGGTTCGTAGCTTCAAGTGTTACTATACCCTAGCAAGAGGAAATTGAGAGGGAGAGTTAACAATGATGAATGTAATGGTTCAAAGTCAAAGTTAGGTGCATTTTGAATTATAAGTGTGAGGGGTACCTTACTCCATTCTTGTCGCCACAATCCCTTGACTTTTAAATATTTTGTTCATTTCTCCTTTTAAAACATTTTCAAACTCCCACTTCTATGCACAAATGGATTTTAGCAAGCCAAGTTAAAACATGCAACCATGAAAACAAGATTTCTAACACCTATTTGCACACCATGTTCCCAAGCACCTTCCCTTTGCTTTATTTTCAGCTTGAAAATTGAGAATACTTGATTGCTAACTCTTTCACCTCTTTCACAAACTCATTTTGGAATTACCTCACCATGTTCGAAATATTCTCAAGTTTGCATATTTCTTGCAAAACAAGTTTTTTTAGCTCTTTGGGTTCTCGCCTCCTGTAAGAAGTCTCATTCCTACTTTCAAGCAAAAATGGCTGAAAGAATTACCATTGACCAAGGCTACCCCTTAAGGAAGTTCAAAGGCACCTCCATAAATCTTCCACACTTCCATCTTGCACCTTTATGTGCAATCCATTAACTTTAACTATCTTCCTCTAAGCTACATTTCACCACCACTACCATCATTATCTCAAGAAGCACCTCACCTAACTCCCTTTAAGCACCCTCTTTCCATTCAATGGTCCTTTTATTCCAAAAAAAAAATGGATTCGTCAAATCTACCTAATAAAGTCAACTGTGAGGTCTTGATGGATATATATAGATATATGTATCCATATGTTGACATAATTTAGTTTCACAACAATGATAATTAATTTTCTTGAATGCCAACATCAATTTTAATGATTGAACCTTTTATTCTACTATCAATGAACATTTAATGTGCCTCAATTGCATGCAAATCTCGTCAAATGAAGGTCGAATTTCAGGGTTTGAATGGAAACAATTTTCAAGTAAGGTGATTAAGCTTGTAGGATATTGTTTTGGAATCTTTGGTCGCAAACCATCTTTAATCTGTTGTCGCAATTCCATCATCATTGTGATTTCATAAAAAGGCAAGTGACCAGTCAAAATTTCGTAACACACCATCCCAAAGCTATATACATCAACTTTGAATGGATATTTTAGGATTTTATTAGACTCAATTGATGAGCTTATTGTAGGGCTTTGATGTTCATGTAGTTCAGGAGCCATCCATCGAGTTGTACCAACATTTTCAGTCAAGTTTGAATATGTGCAAATTGATGATCTAGTTTTGGAGAGCCCAAAATCCGCCACTTTTGCACATACATACTCATCATACTTGATGATGAGAACATTCATTGATTTCAAGTCTCGGTGAACCACCTTGTTTTGATGTAGGTAACGCATGCCTTCAGCTATTTGCAACATGATGTCCATTGCTTCAAGAAGGCCAAACGGGGCATCAAGGGTTTTGTCTTTGTGCATATTTTCATGCATCAAACTTTGAAGATCCCCATTCATTAGTTCCATGATGAGGGAACAACTTTTATCATTAGTAGCATAACAAACAAAGGGCACAATATTTGGGTGGGAGAATCTTGCAAGAAGTGATGCTTCTTGTTGAAAACTTTGCTCAATCGGTCCATTGTAGCACTTTTCTGCAAACTTTTGTCCAAGCCAACTTATTTTGTGCACATTTGATACAGATGTCTTGTATAAAGGTTTCAATCGCTTGAGGCTATCATATTTCACTTTGCATGCATCCATCACATTCACTTCATTAGAGTCAATGCATAATCGTTTGATAAGATATTTGGCCAAAAAAACTTTTTCATCGTCATTATGATCATTTGACATAATTTGAGCTTCCAAACTAGACAAATTTTTTTGTCGATCGTGAATTGCCATTTCTGTAATAATGTTAATTTCTTCTATCTTGGCATTATTGCTCCACGTACCAAGTTCACACAAGAACTTTTTTGCCTGGCCATAAATGCTCTTTTGCAAAAGTGTTTTGTATAATTCCAATTCAAAAGCTAGTAACACAAAATGTTCTATTGTGTTTCCCCACATAACAACCTTTTGAATCCATTGGTCATTGCAACAATAATTCACAAGTCTTTCAATATCCTTAGCCACTTGCCAAAGGTTCTTCAAAATCTATTCCAAGGTCTGAATGCGTTGAGGTGTCAAATTATGGATGTCTTTATGTGCATCATCCATAACCTTTGTGAGCTTATAAAGTAAGTAGCAACATTGTAATTCATTGCTCTGTACTCGATTTTTCAATTCCATAGTAACCTCCAAATAATGTTTGAATATGGCAATGAAATCACATGATGGCTTTGATCCCTAATTTGTTAAAACCAACACAGTACATTAGTTTATTAACTATTGGGCATAACTAATCAAACATGGGATGGTGAAGTTATAACATGTTCATCATATTGGGGTATTTATTCAAATAATGTGCCATAATAAAGATGAATAAAATACATATTTATGCTAAATGCATTCACCTATTTATGGGGTTTACTTTCATTTTTAAAAGAACATGATAGAAATAGGTTGAATGAAATAACCCATCATCCCCAACTCAAATTGTTGTCAACCTCATCAAACAAGGTTTCATTAACCATGCATGCATTTGAACCACATTATGCAATAACGTAAAATACGTTCATAATATGAATGGTCTTCCACCACCATTATGGTACAAGAAATTTGAGCACTTGAGGAATTTTCCCAACCCCACACATACTATCACAAAGTGAAGATATCAATCCCTTCTTGGGTCGTTTGATTTTGTAGTTTGTTCATAAAAGTTTTTACTTGGAGATTTATTAAATAAGTCATGATGTTAATTATGCATGCAAGTTTTGTAAATGTCATTTGTGTAAAGACTATTGTAGTACCTTGATAGCTTTGACATTAATTATATCACTTTTAGAAATGTTGATTTTAAGAAAATAAATTCAAGAACAAAATTTTGTGAAAGAAAAATAATTTTTTTAGAATATTAATGAATATTTTAGTTTTCAACATGGAATCTTCAAAATTAATTAATTATTCAACAAACATGTGTTGAACTTGCCAATGTACCATGGTATTTTTAAAATTTTGTTTTTTCTAATCTTTATGTTTCAATTGAACAACTTGCATGTTTTAATCCCTTGCAAATGGTTCAATGTGAGATTTTCCATGTCCACATGATTGAGTATATCTTCACCTTTGGGCTTATGTATTTTGAAGGTGAAAACTTTGTGTCCACATGCTAGGAGTGAATTGAACAAGTAAGCACTTGCAAGGTGGTTATTAGTTCCAACCACTTGGGCTTTTGATTTCATGTTAGGTTTTTCAAACATGTGATGTAATTACTTGTTCATTCATAAAGGTTATGATTGGATAGTTAACAACTATTCTTAGAAAACTTAATGATTTAAAATCTAATTATGCAACTTTTTCCAAAACTATATATGTTCATGAACTTGACATAAATTGCATGAACATGGATGAATTGGTGAAATATATATATATATATATATATAATCTTTTTTGTTTTTGACATGACAATATTTTATAAAGAGTTTTACATTCAAATAAATTATTGTAGGTCATTCATTTATTTTTGAAAAATAATGGTTAAATAACATTCACCAAGGTGTAGATTATTTTATGTTTGTGACTAACATTAATAGATAAAATCACTCATGTTCTTGGTTACTTGGACAAAACATTAAAAACATATGCCATGAAGAAAATGTTAGTAGAACATAAAATGAAAAAAAAGAAATAGGAAAGAGAGTCAAATAAGGAAAAATGATTGAATAAAATAGAAATAAGTTCATGATGAAAAATTACCTTTGGAACGATTGAGTCAAGATTAAGCGGTGTTGGCTTGTGTTCTTGAGGTGCAATGACAAATGTTTCAATGGGAATGGGCTTATCAAAGGTTGAGGGATCAATATTGTTATTCCTTTCTTCCAATTTGTTTTCCATGCTTATTTGGAATTGATGAGGTATTTCAACCTTCATTGGGGAAGGGTCCATTGTGGAAACAGAATCAAGTTGCGCTAATGAATTGAATTTTTCAAGAGCTTTTTTCAAGCGGCCAATAGATGTAGGTAATACTTTTAATTTGGAGCAATCTACCAAACCAAACCTGTCAAGAGTCAATTGGTTGATACTTTTAGGTAATTTCCTCAACTCATGGCATCGTGACAAATCAAGTTGTTCAAGTGCAATCAATTGGCCAAGAGATGTTGGTAACTCTTTTAATTGATTACAATCCGATAAATTGAGCTCTCGAAGATTATTCAATTGGCCAATAGACGTCGGTAGTTCTTTCAATTTAGAACACATCGATACATCCAAATGTTGAAGATTAATCAATTGACCAATGGATGTAGGCAATTCTCTCAACTTCGAACACCCCAATAAATAGAACTCTTTAAGAGCAATCAATTGACCAATAGATGTAGGTAGTTCTTTCAACTCATAACACCTTGACAAATCCAATTTTCGAAGAACAACCATTTGACCAATAGATATAGGTAATTCCCTCAACTCAGAACATCTAAATAGATCAAACTCTTGAAGAGCAATTAATTGACCAATAGATGTAGGTAATTCTTTCAAATTTGAGCACCCCGATAAATCAAACTTTTGAAGAGCAACCAATTGACCAATAGATGTAGGTAGTTTTACCAACTCAATGCATCCTAACAAATCCAACTTTTGAAGAATAATCAATTGGCCAATAGATATAGGTAATTTTGTTAATCGAGAGCAACCATAAAATTCAAACTTTTGAAGAGCAACTAATTGGCCAATAGATGTAGGTAATTCCTTCAATTTAGAACACCCTGATAAATCCAACTTTTGAAGAGTAATCAATTTGCCAATTGATGAAGGTAGTTCGTCCAACTCAAGGCACCCTGACAAATCCAATTCTTGAAGGAAAAGCAATTTACCAATAGATGTAGGTAGGTTTTTCACCTTAAAACACTTTGATAAATCAAACTCTTGGAGTTTAGTCAATTGACAAATAGATTCCGGTATCTCTTCCAAATTTGAACAATTTGATAAATCAAGCTTTTGGAGGTTGATTAATTGGCCAATAGATGAAGGTAATGTTTTTAATTTTGAGCACCCTGACAAATCAAGCTCTTGGAGATTAATCAAATGGTCGATAGATGTTTGTAGCTCAATTAACTCACAACATTTTGACAAATTCAATTTTTGAAGAACAATCAATTTGCCAATAGTTGAAGGTAGTTCCTTCAATTTAAAACATTCTGATAAATCAAGAATTTGGAGATTTGTCAATTGATCAATAGACATAAATAATCCTTGCAACTCAAAGCATTTTGATACATCAAATTCTTGGAGAGCAACTAATTGGCCAATAGATGTAGGTAGTTTTTTCAAATTTGAGCACCCTGACAAATCAAACTTTTGAAGCATAATCAATTGACCAATTGATGTTGGTATCTCTTTTAACTTTAAACATCCCGATAAATCCAACTCTTGGAGATTAGTCAAATGGCCAATAGATGTAAGTGTTTCTTGTAATTGGAAACACCTTGACAAATCAAACTCTTGGAGAGCAATCAATTGATTAATTGATGTAGGTATTTCCTTCAAATTTGAACAACTTGACAAATTGAACTTTTGGAGACCAATTAATTGGCCAATAGATGGAGGTAGTTCTTTCAATGTTGAACACCCTGACATATCAAACTCTTGAAGAGCAATCAATTGGCCAATAGATGTAGGTAGGTTTTTAAGCTCAAAACACCTTGATATATCCAACTTTCGCAAAGCTATCAATTGGCCAATAGATGTAGGTAGTTCTTCTAATTTAGAACACCCTGATAAATCAAACTTTTGAAGGGTAATCAATTGACCGATAGAGGTAGGTAACTTTTGCAATTCAGAACATTCTGACAAATCCAACTTTCGTAATGCTATCAATTGGCCAATAGATGTAGGTAGTTGTTTTAATCCAGAACACCCTGATAAATCAAATTCTTGGAGAGTAATCAATTGTTCAATAGATGTAGGTAGTTCTTCTAATTCAGAACAATTTGACAAATCAAGTTGTTGAAAAGCAATCATTTGACTGGTAAATGTAGGCAAGATTTTTAATTCCCAACAATTTGACAATTTAAGATGTTTGAGACCAATCAATTGGCTGATAGATATTGGCAACTCTTTTAATTTAGAGCATAATGACAAATCAAATTCATGAAGGTTAATCAATTTGGCAATTGATGTAGGTAACCCTTTCAATTCAGAGCATTTTGATAAGTCAAATTCATTAAGAGCAATTAATTGACCGATAGTTGTAGGTAATTCCAATAATTTAGAACACCCCGACATATCAAATTTTTGCAAAGCAATTAATTGGTCAATAGATGTAGGTAACTTTTTTAAGTCGGAACACATCGACAAGTTCAATTCTTGAAGGGTAATTAGTTGGCCAATAGATATAGGTAACTCTTTCAACTTGAAGCACTTTGCCAAATTAAGCACACGCAAATGAAAACAATGAACCAAATTGTTTGGTAATTCTTCAATCTTAGAATTTTGAAAACGTAGCCATCGCAAGTAATGTAGGTGTTGTTGATGGATGAAGCTTTCCAAAATATTTTTTGAAACTTCAGTCATGTCCAATAACCTTAGGTTGGGAAGCTTTATATTTTCAAAAAATGATGAAGGCAATTCTTCATATCCTTTTAATGACATGCCTTCCAACCTTTGTGCCACCTATCACATTGAAGATTTAAACATATGAATAACACAAAAGAATAAATTCAACATTTAGATATAAATATTTTTTGCACTATTCTTATAATAGAAAAAATGACCAATATCTATTTCCATGGCACTAACCTTTTCTTCTTGCAAAATTTGTAAATCTTCCTTTGTTGAACCCCATAATCTATTCCTTTCAATAGTTTTTGCAATCTTTTGTCCCATGTCTTCCAATTGTTGATGCATACTTATCTCTCCATTTTTGCTCACTTCCACAATTGATTTGTCTTTCAAGCTTTGCAATCCAATCAAGTGTGATTGAAAATCCCATATTCGAATCGCAGTAGTTTCCTTCAAACCAGAAAAGTAGCAAGCAATATCCAAAAAAACAGTGCGTTCTATCTCTTGCAAGTCATTGTAACAAGTATCCTCACCCTTCAAAATCACATCACACCCATCCAATGCCTCTGAATTGTTCATGTCATGTGAGTTTTTGGGCATGAACTCACATGGTTGTGGCAATGGAAGAGATGTCAATTTCTGCCACAATTTATACACATCATGTATCAGCAAAGACCAAAAGTAGCAATACTACATAAACATGAAGTACATGATCACAAGAAAACAACCAAGGAAACAAGACATGTTTCTTATTGTTTGTGTGTGATTATATGTCCTTTGTTGAATCAATAAACTTTAACTTGATACTGGATTTCAACTATAACGTTTTGCATATTCAAATGAAACATAAAAAAACTCAAATACCTACCTTGGTAGGCATTAAGACATCTTCAAATTTCAAGTTTAAACAAGTGTCAAATCATTACTTTGTAAAACATGACACCATATTTTACATTCAATATTTTGACGAAGTGTAAGTAATCTTTTCCTTAATTACAATTAAGTCAACTTGAATGAGAAAAAGATCATGTGATGATTAAGGTTGGAGAGATTTCAAATTCAAGGGAAAAGGGAAGACACCATGAAATTTATGTTACAATTTTTTATTGTAAAAAAAAGGGAGAAGAAAAAAGTGAAACCAAAGTAAGTGGAATTTGAACGTGCAACAAGGTCATCAAAACTGACCTCTTGTATTTGGTCAGGTTCAAGTGATGTCAACCTCTGCTCTTGAGCCAAAGAAGTATGCGTCTCAATAAAATTGGGCTGATCAACTATCAATGGACCACCACTCTGCCCTCCTTCCAATTCTGGCTCCATGGTTATTTCCGATTGATGATGAGATGGCTTGCCACTTGTTTTTATCCTTGGTGAAGAAGGTTCTTGGGGAACATGTTTTACCATTATGTCACTGGCATCTCCGGTGCCTTGGAAGGGCATCTTGACTGGCCACTTCCACGATGGCCACTTCCATAAGACTTGATCGACTTCTCTGGAACCTTGGGGCTCTATTGTCCAACAGCAGATCCACCGAAGCACAAAATGGCCGAAAATCCCAAACTACAAGACAGAAGAAGACTCAAGGATCAGTGTGATCAGTACTAAAGCTCTCTCACATTTTCAATCACTACATGTTTATGTTGAATAATATCGGTACTAACTTACTTAGTACTAAGTAGATACCCACTACATCCCCACCAATTTGATCAATTCCAGAAAGTGGGATATTCACCACTTGAGTTGCCGAGTTTTTATCAGTGTTGGCCCCGTTGGGCAGTTATTTGATTTTGTTAATGAACTTCTGTTCTGATTTCTTAAATTTTAGAAATCAAAGAACATCCTGTTCTGGTTTTTTTAAACCCCTGAAAGAACTTGCAATTTTAATGAAACAACCAGTTAATCCCGGTAGTTTTGTAAAACGTTATTTGATCAGTTTTTGATTTTATTGAAAATCACAGATATATATCAGCTTTGAATCTTTTATTGCTTGAGAACCATGGTTATATATCTGAACACGTTCTTTAAATTTTTGAGAATCACAATTCTGAAATTGAAGACCTGAAACCGAGGGGGGTTTGGTGATACCCACCTAACACTGATTTCTACCAGCATTGGAGAGTTCTCATGTTTTGAAAGCTGGGATTGACAAGGATAAGATATATGCGTGCCCTTGATTGATGGCTCTCAAAATCAAAGAACTGGTGTTGACCCTTGATTGGAGGTTCTAAAAAATCACAGAACTGGTTTTGACCCTTCATTGGGGTTCTTTAAAAATCAAAGAACTTAC
>Ga0116226_10003387_pt1 | contig 14095 bp, 12 predicted proteins | sample S1TSphfallax_FD_89692 | JGI IMG/M metagenome (GOLD analysis project Ga0116226, IMG submission 89692) | Host-associated microbial communities from peat moss isolated from Minnesota, USA - S1T2_Fa - Sphagnum fallax MG | ecosystem: Host-associated > Plants > Peat moss > Unclassified | place: USA...
AGTCGATCGTGCTGATCGGCATCGCGGCGTAAAAGGGGATCGCATTGTCACGCGCGGCGAGTGCCTTGAGATAGGTGCCGACCTTGTTGCAGACATCGCCGGCCGCGGTCACCCTGTCGCTGCCGACGAGCACCATGTCGACCTCGCCCTGCTGCATCAAATGCCCACCCAGGTTGTCGGCAATGACGGTGTGCGGCACGCCATGCGCGCCGAGTTCGAAGGCCGTCAGCGACGCGCCTTGATTGCGCGGTCGTGTCTCATCGACCCACACATGCACGGGAATACCGGCATCGTGCGCGCGATAAATCGACGACAAGGCCGTACCCCAATCGACGCAGGCGAGCCAGCCCGCATTGCAATGCGTGAGGATGTTGATGCGCTCCTGCGCCCCGGCAAGCGCGCGGATCAATTCGATCCCATGCTCACCAATGGCGATGCACTGCGCGACGTAGGCATCGCTGATCGCACCGGCGAGCTCGAGCGCACGATCGGCGCGCCGCTCGGGCGCAAGCTCCTGCAGCGCTTTGCGCATGCGTGCGATCGCCCACGCGAGATCGACTGCCGTCGGCCGCGTGGCGATCAACAGGCGGTCCGCGGCCGCAAGATCCTCGTCCGAGTTTCCGGCACGCATCGCGAGGGCCACGCCGTAGGCGGCCGTCGCACCGATCAGCGGCGCGCCGCGAACGGCCATCGAGCGGATTGCCTGCGCCGCGTCGGCGACCGTGTCGAGATCGGTGATTGCGAATTCGAACGGCAGCCGCGATTGATCGATGATCCGGACGGCCCCGCTCGTGGTGTGCCAGATGCCGCGGTAGTGCGTCCCGGAAATTTTCATGGCGCATTATAAGTGATGCGCGGGGGGATCCGCAGGTGCATCCGCCGGACCATGCGCCGCCGCGACGATTCCGGTGGCGGTACCGAAGCCGAGCCGCGCGCAACCCGGCCGCTCGCACCAGGCGCGCAGCACGACGCGATCGCCGTCTTCGAGAAATCCTCGCGTCTCGCCAGCGTCGAGCACGAGCGGCCGCCGGCCGCCGTCCGTGAGCTCGAGCAGCGAGCCGGCTTCGCCGGGGTCCGGGCCCGACAGGGTGCCGGTGCCGAGCAGATCCCCGGGGCGCAGATTGCAGCCGTTCACCGTGTGGTGCGCCACCATCTGGGCGAGCGTCCAGTACGCGTGCCGAAAATTCGAACGGGTAATGACCTGCGGCGGCGTGCCGCGCGAGCGCATGCTGGCCGTCTGCAGCGCGACCTCGAGCTGTACGTCGAGCACGCCACCGTGTCGATTCGCAGCGCCGTCAAGGTAGGCCAGGGGTTGTGGATCGCCGACGGGTCGCGAGAAGGGCAGTCGATAGGGCGCGAGCGCTTCGAGCGTCACCACCCAGGGCGAGATCGTCGTCGCGAAGTTCTTGCCGAGAAAAGGACCCAGCGGTTGGTACTCCCAGCCCTGCAGGTCGCGGGCCGACCAGTCGTTGAGCAGGCACAGGCCGAAAACGTGCGACTCGGCCCGTTCGATGTCGATGGGCCGGCCGAGCGCATTCCCACAGCCGATGAAGATGCCCATTTCGAGCTCGAAGTCCAGCCGCCGGCTTGGATGTACGCCCGGCGTCGCTGCGCCTCGCGGCAGACTTTGCCCGACCGGGCGCACGAACTCCTGTTCCGAGACCCCGATCGAGGAGCTGCGCCCGTGGTAGGCGATTGGTATCCATTGATAGTTCGGCAACAAAGGTTGCTCGGGCCGAAACTGCGCACCCACGGTACGGGCGTGATGAATGGACGAATAAAAGTCCGTGTAGTCGCCGATTTGCGCGGGCAGCGCATAGTCGGCCTCGGCTTGGGCAACGAGCGCGCCGGCCAGCGCCGGCGCATCGCGCGAGTCGCCGGCGAGCGCCTCGCTGAGTGCCGCGCGCAGCGATCCATTGACCGCGGGTCCCGCAGCCATGAGTCGATTGAGCGTCGGCTCGCAGCAGGCGAGCAACGTCGCCTCGCCGATCGCGGGCAGCAGGCGGCGTCGATAAACCTCGCGCAGGTCCAGAATCTGATCGCCGATCGCGACCCCGGCGCGAAATTCCTCGTCGCTGCCGCTGCGCCGAAACACGGCGAAGGGCAGATTCTGGATCGGAAAGTCGCCGTCCACGCGATTGGCGCTCGCCACCCAGCTGCCGAGCACGGCATCATGCGTAGCATTGATCGCAGGCGTCACGAGCCCTGCTGGTCAACCGGCGAGAAGTGCCTGGGCAGGCCGCTCCAACACCGCTGATAATCGGGCTGCAGTTCGGGCAGCCCCAACGCGATCGGCGTCGGACACAGCGGCGTACGCGATTCGAACATGAACGCCATCGTCTCGGCGACGTACTGCGGGTGCGTGGTATCCGCCGCGCGCGCCTTTTCGTAGGTCGCTGCATCCGGGCCATGACCGCTCATACAATTGTGCAGCGAGGCGCCGCCCGGCAGGAAGCCGTCCTCCTTGGCATCGTAGCGGCCCTCGATCAGGCCCATGAACTCGCTCGCGCAATTGCGGTGAAACCAGGGCGGTCGGAAGGTGTCGGTCATGGCCAGCCAGCGCGGCGGGAAGATCACGAAGTCGAGGGCATCGGCTCCGGGCGTATCGCTCGGCGACTGCAACACCAGAAAGATCGAGGGGTCCGGGTGATCGTAGCTGATCGAGCCGATGGTGTTGAAGCGTCGCAGATCGTACTTGTAGGGCGCGTTCGTCCCGTGCCAGGCGACCACGTCGAGCGGCGAGTGCCCGATACGGGCCGACCAGAAGCCACCCATGAATTTCGTCACCAACTCGAACTCCCCCGAGAGGTCTTCGTAAGCGGCGACCGGCGTCTCGAAATCGCGTGCGCGCGCGAGGCCGTTCGAGCCGATCGGACCGAGATCGGGCAGGCGCAAGGCCGCCCCATGGTTCTCGCAAACGTAGCCGCGGGCCTGCGCACCCAGCAACTCGACGCGGAACCGTAATCCGCGCGGTATCACGGCGATCTCGAGCGGCGCGATGTCCAGAATCCCGAGTTCGGTCGCCAGACGCAGCCCGCCCAGTTGCGGCACCAGCAGCAACTCGCCGTCCGCGTCACAAAAATAGCGGTCGCGCATCGAGCGGTTCGCGACGTACCAATGAATCCCGGAGCCCGCCTGGGATTCCGGCGAGCCATTGCCGCAGACGGTCACCAAACCCTCGATCCAGTCCGTCGGCTCATCCGGGATCGGCAGCGGACTCCAGCGCAGCTGGTTCGGTGAGGCGAGGCGCGGATCGCCCGCGCGACCGGCACGGGCATGCTCGATGCGCCGGAAGCTCGCATGCATCGCCGCCGGCCGGATGCGGTACAACCAGCTGCGCCGGCTTGCATGGCGGGGCACGGTGAAGGCGGTCCCGGAGAATTGCTCGGCGTACAAACCGTAGGGACAGCGCTGCGGCGAATTCATGACGGCCGGCAGGGCGCCCGGCAGGGCTTCGGTAGCAAACTCGTTGCCGAAGCCGCTTTGGTAGCGCAGGGTCATGGTTCTTCGGTCTTGAGCACGCCGCGGCGGATCTGGTCGCGCTCCATGCTGACGAACAAGGCGCGGAAATTGCCCTGGCCGAATCCGTCGTCGCCGCGCCGGTCGATGATTTCGAAGAAAATCGGGCCGATCAAGGTCTCCGTGAAGATTTGCAGCAGGAAGCGGCCCTTGGCCCCGTCGAGCAGGATCCCGCGCTTCTGCAGCTCCTCGATCGCCTGCCCATGTCCCGGGACCCGCTCCTCGAGCATCTCGTAATACGTGTCGGGCGGCGGTGTCATGAACTTCAGACCGTTTGCATGCAGGCGGTCCCAGGTCCGCAAGATGTCGTCGCTGCGCAGCGCCACGTGTTGAATCCCTTCTCCGCGGTATTGCTGGATGAACTCCTGGATCTGATCGATCTTGTCGCTGCCGTCCGCGAATTTCGATTCGTTGATCGGAATGCGGATCTTGCCGCAGGGCGCCGACAGGGCGCGGCTCGTGAGACCGGTGTGTTCGCCGGTGATGTCGAAATACTGATGCTCGCGGAAATTGAAGACGCGATGATAAAAGTCGTAAAAGTGGTCCATGCGGCCTTTGCCGACGTTGTGCGTCAGGTGATCGATCTCGGCGAGCCCGACACCGATCGGAAAGGCGGGCACACCGGGCTCGGCGATGAAATCGATGTCGTAAATCGACGGTCCGGTATGCCGGTCGACGAGGTAGAGCAGGCTGCCGCCGATCCCCTCGATCGCCGGAATGTTCAATTCCATCGGCCCGACCGTGCCCTTGACCTCGCGCGCGCCCGCCTGCACCGCACTGCGCAGGGCGAGTGCGGCATCCTTGACGCGGAAGGCCATCGCGCAGGCGCTCGGTCCATGATCGCGCGCGAATTGCCGGGCGAGGCTGTTGGGCTCCGCATTGACGATGAAATTGATCCGGCCCTGCCGGTACAGCGAGACGTCCTTGGAGCGGTGGCGTGCGACGCGGCTGAAGCCCATGCGCTCGAACAGTCGGCCGAGTTCCGCCGTATCCGGCGCCGTGTACTCGACGAACTCGAATCCATCCGTGCCGAGAGGGTTGTCCCACAAGGGCGCGGAAGGCGTGATCGTGCTCATAGGCTTGCCTTGGGGAATCGAATGATGCACCATAATAAATAGTTGCGCCCGCAACTGTCAATCGAGGCTCACCGTGGTTCGCGATCCCGTGACTGCATCCGAGGCGCTGGTCTTGGCGCAGTTCGTCCCGTTCCGCTTGAATCGCCTCGCCGACGCGGTCAGCCGCAACCTTTCGGAGGTCTACCGGCGACGCTTCGGCCTCGAAATTCCCGAATGGCGCGTGCTCGTGACCGTCGGTCAGCATGGCGACTGCACCGCGCAGCACATCGCCGCGAGCACCCGCATGCACAAGACGCGCGTCAGCCGGGCGGTGTCCGGCCTCGAAGCCCGGAAATTGCTCGCGCGGGAACTGAGCGGCGAGGATGGCCGCGAGTTGCGCCTGCATCTGACTGCGGGCGGGCGGCGCGTCTACGAGGAACTCGTGCCCCTGGCGCTCGAGCGCGAGCGCAGCTTGCTCGCCTGTCTCGGCGGCAACCGCCAGCAGGGTTTTCTCTCCGCGCTGTCGGTGCTGGAGCAATCACTCGGGCTCGGCGCCGATGAGTGATTGCGTCGTCCCCCAGGAATGGCAGCGCTACACGGCTGCGGAACACGCGCTCTGGGACACCTTGTTCGCCCGCCAAGCGGGGATGCTCGCCGATCGCGTCGCGCCGGCGTTTCTCGAGGGGCTCGATGTGCTGCGCATGTCGAAGCCGGGGATTCCGGATTTCGACGAACTCTCCGAACGTCTGACGCGCGCGACCGGCTGGTCGGTCGCTGCGGTTCCGGGGCTCATTCCCGACGAAGAGTTCTTTGCCAACCTGGCGCGCCGGCGTTTCGTGGCGGGCCGCTTCATCCGCTCGCCCGAACAGATCGACTATCTGCAAGAACCGGATGTGTTCCACGATGTGTTCGGCCACGTGCCGCTGCTCGTCAATCCCGTGTTTGCCGATTACATGCAGGCCTACGGACAGGGCGGTTTGCGTGCCATGCGCCATGGCGCGATCCATCGGCTCGCGCGGCTCTACTGGTATACGGTGGAGTTCGGTTTGATTCAGAGTCCCACCGGCCTCAAGATCTACGGCGCCGGCATCGTCTCCTCGAACCGTGAGAGCGTGTTTGCCCTCGACAGCGATACACCGCATCGGCTCGGATTCGATCTGCAACGCGTGATGCGCACCGAGTACCAGATCGACGACTTGCAACGCAACTACTTCGTGATCGACAGCTTCGAACAGCTGTTGCGACAAACGCTCGACACCGATTTCGCACCGCTCTACGCCGAGCTCGAGACTTTGCCGGACATCGAGGTCGCGACGATCCTGCCCGGTGACCGCCTGGTCACGCACGGCAGCCAGCAGCGCTGGTTGCCCGGCTAGCCGCGGCTTCCTGGCGCAAGTGCCAGCCGGACCAGGAGTTTCGACGGCGCCATCGTGAAGTCCAGCCATTCCTCGACCGGCCCGCCATGCGGGGTACGCAGCGAGGCGATCGTAAAATTGCGAAACAGCATGGCGGCGACCATGTTCATCTCGAGCAAGGCGAGATTGCGACCCGGACAGATGCGCGGTCCCGCGCCGAACGGCATGGAAATGCGCTCGCCGCGCGTCGACACGGAGCCGTCGCCCGAGCGGGCCAGCCAGCGCTCGGGCTCGAACTCGCTCGCCCGCTCGAAATTACGCTCATCGAGCGCGCCGTGGCGCATCAGCGCCGCGACGATCGTGTCGCGGGGTACGCAGACGTCGCCGATCTTGGTCGCTTCGATCGCCTGCAAGATCAGCAGCGGCGCGACCGGCTTGAGACGCATGGTCTCGTGGATGCAGGCGGCGGTGTAATTCAAGGCCGACACCGTCTCGAGGCGGTCGGGGAAAGCACAGAATCCGAGGACCGCGCACGCCTCCTGGTTGAGTCTTTCCAGGACCGGCACACGCCGGTGCACGAGATGGATCAGCCAGGCGAGCGAATTGGCCGTCGTGTCCTCCCCCGCAAGCAGCATCGTCACGACATTGCTGGTGACGTCGCGGTCGCTGAGCTCCGTGCCCGACTCACCGGCAACCAACAGGGCCTCGAGCAGATTCTCCGGCGCGGCGCGCAATTCGGGACGCGCTTCGAGCCGCCGGCGGGCTGCAGCGATCAGATCGGCGACCGAACGGCTGACGACCGCGAGATGCCGGTCCAGCCGCCGATCCGCGGGCAGACGCAACCAGCGCCAGTACGGAAAGGGCGCCGTCAGCCGGCGCGTCAGCATCGGAAAGATCTGATTCAGGTGCGTCTGAATCGTCTCCTCTTGTGATTCCGTGGTATTGATGTCCACGCCGAATGCAAGACCCGCGACGACGTCGACCGTGTAGCGCATGAGGTCCGCCTGCAGATCGAACTCCGTGCCCTGCCGAGCGAATTCCAGCCAGCGCCGATGGAAGCGTTCCGTGACCCGGACCAGGAACGGGAAATAGCTGCGCAGATGGCCGGTGTCGAAAGCCGCCATGACCACTTTGCGCTGTGCCCGCCAGGCATCGCCGTTGGCGGCGAACACGCCGGAGATGCCGAGCTCCTCGAAGATGGCTTCGAGCAACTTGGTCCGCCGGAAGCCGTTCGGGCGATCGCGCAGCATCGTCGCGATCGCGGTCGGATCAGCGACGCCGAGGATCTGACGCGGTCCCAGACGGAAGCGAAAGTAGGGCCCATGCCGATCGCTCCAACCCTCCATGGTCCGATGCAGGCGCCGCGCATCGATTTGATGATAGTTGCCGATCAAAGGCCAGGGGCTGGGTCCCGGAAGATCTCGGATCGCGCGCAGGGTCGATGACATGGTGTTACTTTATAGGAGCAGATCCTGCATTATTCATTGCCGTGAGCATATTCAAATTGTCGACATCGCAGAGTCCCGCGATCCGATCCGGATTGGGACCGCTGGAAGCGCAGGTGCTCGAACTGCTCTGGGAGCGGGGCCGGGCGATGACCGTGCGGCAGCTCCTGCCGGAGTTTCCCGCTCTTGCCTACACCACGCTGCAGACGACGCTCGACCGCCTGTACCGAAAAGGCTTGTTGACCCGCCTTCCGCAAGGTCGCGCGTTCGCCTTCGAGCCGCGCTGTTCGCGCGAGAGCTTGCTGAGCGAACTGGTATCCAAGCATTTCGTCGATGTCTTGGCGGCCTCACGCGTGAACACGGGGATTCTGTCCACGCTTGTGCAGTGCGTCGGGCAGAAGGATGCCGCCCTGCTCGATGAACTCGAGGCCCTGGTCCAAGCCGAGCGTATCCGCATCCAGCAAGACGAAAAATGAACAACCTTGCCGTCATGTTCCTCGTCTTGCTCGCAGCGTACGGTCTGCTCAGCCTGGTGCTCTCGTTGCTCGTCGCCGGCCTGTGGACCGCGTGGCTGGAAGCGAAGCCCCTGACCTCTCGCGGCCTCTTTGCGCTGCGCATGCTGCCCTCCCTGGGCGCATTGTTCTTGACGTGGTCCGTGGTGATGCCCGCCTTCTCGATCAAAGAGCCAAGCCGGGCGGCCGAACCCGTGGGACCGCTGCTGCTCCTGATGGTGGCCTTCGCGCTGGTCACCTTGGGCGCCGGCTGCTTGCGCGGATGGCGCGCATGTCTGGCGACGACCAGGCTCCTGCGCGATTGCGGACCGGGCTATCCACGGTTCAGGGTTGCGGGTCGGGATGTCGAGATCATCGACCTGCCGGGGATCATGGTGGCGGTCGTGGGTGCGTGGCGGCCGAGAATCGTCGCCGCAACGCGCGTGCTCGAGGCCTGCAGCCGCGAGGAACTCGATGCAGTCATTGAGCACGAGGCCGCGCACATCTTGAGCCACGATAATCTGAAGCTCCTGCTGCTGCTTTCGAGTCCGGATCTGCTCGCCTCGATGCCGGCCGGAGAGGAACTGATTGCGCGCTGGCGCGCGGCAGCGGAGTTCGAGGCCGACGCTGTCGCAACGGCTCAGGATCCCTTGACGCGCGTCACGCTCGCATCCGCCTTGATCAAGGTTGCGCGCCTGTCGGGCGCGCAACGCCGGCCCGCGGCACTGAGCATGCCGATCGTCGTGGATGATGTGGATGGCCGCGTGCGTCGGCTGCTCGCACCCTTGCCGGCTGCGAACACACTGCTGCCTGCGGTGAGTATCGCAGCCCTTGCGCTGCTCGTGCCGTTTTTGGGTGTGCCGCTCTATGGCTTGATCCAGGACTTGATCGAGATGCTCGTCGCGTTCGGGCGTTGAGGCCGCCCCGAGCTACGATCGCTGGTAGTAGCCCATTGCTCCTGAGTAGACTCCTCCCGCGTCGATGGCGCGGAACAGGGAGATCGGATTGTCGCATTGGAACCGTGGCGGGATCGTCCTGTCGATATTCGCGAGTTTGCCCCTGGCCGCCATCGCCGAAGATACCGACAACGCCCTGCAAGAGATCGTCGTGACCGCCCAGCGCCGCAGCCAGTCCGAACAGGACATCGGCGTGGCGGTGACGGCCGTCAGCGGCGAGGAGATGCAGGCACTGCGCATCCAGCAGCCGCTGATGTTGTCGACGTTGTCGCCGAGCCTCTCCACGATGAACTCCACCACGGACGGCACGCCCTTGTTCTTGATTCGCGGCGTCGGCCTCGATGACTTCAACACGAACAACAGCAGCGGAGTAGGCACCTACCTCGATGACGTATTCGCGAGTTTTCCCGGCTTCCTGACCGAATCGCTCTACGACGTGGACAGGATCGAGATCTTGAAAGGCCCGCAGGGCACGCTGTACGGCAAGAACACCGCGGGCGGCGCCATCAACATCATTTCAAAACGTCCCAGCGACGATTTCGAAGGCTATGTCGATCTCGACTACAGCCGTTGGCAGACGACCGACGTGACCGCTGCGGTCAGCGGTCCCTTGACCGATGCCGTCAAGGCACGTCTTGCCGGGACCGCGACCGTGCAGGGCGAGGGATATCAGACCGACATCGACGACGGTCAGAGGTTCGGCAGGTTGAACCGCGGCGGCCTGCGTACGCTGTTCGACGTGCGTTTGGGCGATACGGCCGAACTGCTGCTCAATTTCCATTACAGCTACGATCACTCGGTACCGTCCTCGCCGTCGACACCGAACGTCGAGGCACTGATTCCGCCACAACCCTTCCCGACCGCGGGACTGCTCGACAGTCCTCCGGGCGGTACTCTGGTGCGCGTCGGCGGCTTGCCGCTCTACAAGGACGAGAACGGCGACGGCGTGGTCGGGACGCTCAATTGGCATTTCGCCGGTCTGACGCTGACCTCGATCAGCGCGTTCGACGAATTTTTTTCCCACAGCCTCGAGAATTACGACGGCTATCCGGCCGCGGACAACAATTGGAACAAGAATTTTCAGCAGCAACAGTACAGCGAGGAGCTCAGGCTCGCGTCGGCGACCGGGGGTTTGATCGACTGGATTCTGGGCGCCGAGTACTCGGCAAACTGGTATCACTGCCGCGACGCGCTCGACTGGACTTTCGTTTATGGCCTGGCGACCGACATCACGCAAGGCGGCCTGGCGATCACCGCGACCAATTTTCTCCAGACCCAGTACTCGGGCGGCCTGTACGCGCACGCGGAGACGCATCTGACGGATCGGCTCACGCTCGTGACGGGACTGCGCTACTCGCACGACCAGGCGAGTTTCGACGGCAAGACCATCGATCCGACGGGACTGCTCACCTATGCCGCCGATAATTTCACGGGGCCGATCGTCCCGAATACCGTGCTTGCGGCGCTCGACGAGTCACGTTCGAGCCAGAACGTTTCCTATCGCCTCGAGCCGGATTTTCATCTGACCGACCGAATCATGGTCTATGCCAGCCTCGCGACCGCCTACAAGGCGGGCATTTTTTACGGCCAACCGGCCCAGGTTCAGGTGGACTGGAGTTACGTACAGCCCGAGCACGTGCGCACGACCGAGATCGGCATCAAGAGCCGTTTCCTCGGCGACTCCCTGCAGGTGGACGCGGCGCTGTTCGACAGCGTGATTCGCGATCGCCAGTCGAGTCTCTCCCTGTGGGCGGGTCCCGTCGGCACCCAGCCGCTGATTGCCGGGCTCGGCAATGTCCCGGAATCGCGCATCGACGGGGCCGAAGCCGAAATCGACTGGCGACCGCTCAACGGGCTTCAGGTCCACCTGGCCGGCACTTATCTGCATGCGCGCGTGACCGAAACGCTGACCAACGACAATGGCTTGGCGCTGTACACACCGGTTGAGGTCGGTCAGATGCTGCCCGACGCGCCGAAGCTCAGCGAAAGTTATATCGTCACCTACGAGCATGCTGTGCACGGCAACTTGAAAATCTACGGCCAGGTCAACGATCACTATGTCGGCGCGGAACATCCGTACCTGGCCGATCCCACGAGCTTTGGCGACGGTCATTCGCTGGGTGCGCGCCTCGGTTTGCGCAATCCCGCCGAGCGCTGGGACACGAGTTTGTGGGTGACGAACCTGACCGATACGCGTCCCCTGACCTATGCCTTTGCCGGCAGCGAGGGACAGCAAGTGTCCTTCTATCAGAAGCCGCGCTCCGTCGGAGTCAGCCTCAACTACCGCTTTTAGGCGCTTGCGCGATCAGCACGCTGCCGCCGGACGGGAGGGCGGCCATGCTCAATGAGCCGCCCAATGCCTGCAGGCGATAGCGCAGGGCGGTGAGCGCGGCTGCATCGGCGTCGCTCAACACTTCGCTGGTCGCGACCGACAGCGAGATCGAGTCGGCTTCGAGATGGACGCGCAGATCGACCGAGGCTGCGCGCGTTTCAACTTGCTGCGCCGGCCGGCCAGCGACGCGCGACAAAGCGTACTGCGCGATACGAAACAGGACGATCGCGGCCTCGCGTGCGATCGCGGGTTCTCCCGGAGGGAGGCTTTCCGAGTAATCGAAGCGTCCGTCCGCGCCGAGTCTCTTCAATTCCCAGCGCAGCGCCGTGAACAGTCCGAAATTGTCGAGCATGCTGGGCCGCATTTCTTCGACCATGCGCCGGGTCACGTCGATCGCTGATTTGAGCGTCGTCCTGGCGCGTTCCAGCTGGAGCGAGACCGAAGCGTCGGCGGCGATGGCCCGGTCGCTCACGAAGGATATGTCCATGAGAGCCGCGACGATCAGTCCGGCGACTTCGTCGTGGAGTTGGCGGGCGAAGCGGTCGCGATCGGATTCGGCCGCGGATTGCAGGTTGACGATCAAGGATTCGGCATCGGATCGGCGTTGTTCTGCGTTGAATTGCATCTTTGTCGACCATGATTCGAGGGCGGAGAAGGGGGCGGATCATAGTGGCATAGCTCGCCGGACGACCATGCGGCGAATGCGACAGTCGGCGTCAGAAGCGACCTACGTGCCGGCCGCGCGCTACAATCGGCCGTCCCCAAGCCCGTTCAAGGAGCAAGTCATGCGCTACGCGATTTCCGGAACCGTGATGCAGACCGTGGCCATCGATCTCGCGCCCGGTGAGGTCGTCTACAGTCAGACGAATTCGATGGCCTGGATGACCGACACGATCGAAATGAACACGCACACCGGCGGCGGCCTGTTTGCCGGCATCAAGCGCAGTTTGAGCGGCGGCAGTTTCTTCGTCACGGACTTCACGGCGCGGGCACCGGCGCACATTGCCTTTGCGCCCCGGTTCCCCGGTGCGATTCTCGCGCGTCAACTGCAGGCCGGCGAATCCTTGATCTGCCGCAAGGAGACCTTTCTCTGTGCGGAAAAATCCGTCTCCTTGGAACTCGCCTGGCAGCAGCGCATCGGCGCGGGCTTCTTCGGCGGAGCGGGCTTCATTCTGCAAAAGGTCACGGGTCCGGGCGTCGTCTGGCTCGATTTGTCCGGCGAGGTCGTGGAGCGCGTTCTCGCGCCGAACGAGCGGCTGCTCGTGCATGCCGGCCACATCGGAGTGCACGAGCCGAGCATACACTTCGACATCCAGCTCGTGCCGGGTTTTCGCAATATCCTGTTCGGCGGCGAGGGACTCTACCTCGCGATGCTCACGGGGCCGGGCCGGGTGTGGCTGCAGAGCATGCCGATCATGAACCTGGCCGAAGAAATCGGCCGCTATCTACCGGGTTCCGGCAGCCACGACGGGTCGGGCTCGCCACTCGGCTCGGCCTTGACCGGTGTTGCGGCCGCCGCCGCCGTGGGCGGGCTGCTCGGCGGCTTGTTCGGCGGCGAGGACTAGGCTGCGGACGGCGCAGATTCAGTTCTGCCGGAAGCTGAATTCCGGCGCCACCGTATGGCGATGGCCTCGCTTGCGAAAGAATTCGCGCGCGAGTGCGAGTATGCCGCCATCCTGCGGATCGCTGAGCGTCTCGATGCCGGTGATGCGTGCCGCAAGGTCGGGTCGCTTGCGGGCGATGTAGGTTTGTAATTCGAACTTGGAATTTCCGGGACCCACGATCAACGTGAACCCCTCGTGCCCGAGAGCGCCGAGGATGGTCTGCATGAACTCATCGTCGCCGGCATGTTTCGTGGCATCTTCGTGGTCGGCCGCGTGATGCGCACGGTGTGCCCCGGTATGAGTGAGGACGAGTTTGACCTCGTCGCGCGCGCTGAAGTGAAAGATCTTCGCCAGGCGGCGATCGATGAAGACGATGGCGTCGTAATATTCACTCATGGGTCAGGTCCTGACAGCTTCGGGTTTTGCCGATTGCGGGATCTCGGCGGGCGCTCGCGGCGTGCCATGGGGCGCGACAGGCGACTGCGGTGGCACGAAGACGGGGTAATCGGTATAGCCTGCGGCGCCACCACCGTAGAGCGTCTTGGCATCGACCGGTGCCAGGGGTTCGTCGCAGCGCAGCCGATTGACGAGGTCCGGATTGCTGACGAACGCGCGGCCGAAGCCGACCATATCCGCGGCACCGCTCGCAACCGCGGCCATGGCCATGCGCCGCGTATAGCCGTTATTGACGATCCAGATGCCGGCCTCGTGGCCGTTCTGGAAACGCTTTCGCAATGCCGGGTAGTCGAAGGCGACCGCGTTGCGCGCCCCGGCCGTGACCCCTTCGATGACGTGGACGTAAGCGAGATGCAGGGGATTCAAGCGGTCCATCAAATGATTGAACAGTCCTTGGGCATCGCTGTCCTGTCCCGCATCGTTGACCGGGCTCACCGGCGAAATACGGATGCCGGTCCGATCGGCGCCGATTTCCGCGGCGATCGCGGTCATGACTTCCACCGGCAGCCGGACGCGATTGGCCACCGGCCCACCGTAGGCGTCGGTGCGATCGTTGATGCTGTCGCGCAGGAACTGCTCGAGCAGATAACCGTTGGCGCCGTGCACCTCGATGCCGTCGAAACCGGCTTCGATCGCGTGACGAGCGGCGCTGCGAAACTGCGCGACGATGCCGCGCATCTCCTCCAAGCGCAGCGCTCGCGGCGTCGAGACATCCTCGAAACCCATCGCTGTCAAGGTCCGGGCCTGTGCGCGGCGCGCCGTGCTCGATACCGGCGCCTGACCGTAGGGTTGCAGCGAGGCATGTGAGATTCGGCCGACGTGCCAGAGTTGCGCGACGATCGTTCCGCCGTCCGCGTGTACCGCGGCGGTTACGCTGCGCCA
>Ga0116226_10003388_pt1 | contig 14091 bp, 11 predicted proteins | sample S1TSphfallax_FD_89692 | JGI IMG/M metagenome (GOLD analysis project Ga0116226, IMG submission 89692) | Host-associated microbial communities from peat moss isolated from Minnesota, USA - S1T2_Fa - Sphagnum fallax MG | ecosystem: Host-associated > Plants > Peat moss > Unclassified | place: USA...
CGATCGGGTCGTCGTACTCGGGCCGGCACCGGCGTCCAAGAGTTATCTGGACTGCCGCCTCGTTGTCCACGCCGCCAAGGGCACGGGATGCGATGCCTTGCATCCGGGCTACGGCTTCTTGTCGGAAAAGCCCGAGTTGGCGCGTCTCTGCGAGAGCGAGGGCGTAGCCTTCGTCGGGCCACGCGCGGAAACCATCGAAGCGCTGGGCGACAAGTTATCGGCGCGCCGCCTGGCACGTGAGACCGGTGTACGAACCGTGCCCGGAACCGATCATATGATCTCGGTCGCGGCCGCGCGTGCGGCCGCCGCCGAACTCGGTTACCCGGTCGTCATGAAAGCGTCTGCCGGCGGCGGCGGCCGCGGCATGTTCAAGGCGGCCGGACCCGCTGAACTCGAAGCTTCTTTCGACAAGGCCTCGCGCGAGGCGCAGAATGCCTTCGGTGACGGCCGCTTGTACCTGGAGCGGTTCGTGGAACGCGCGCGTCACGTCGAGGTGCAAATCGTCGGCGACGGCAACGGCAATGTCGTGCATTTCGGGGAGCGGGATTGCTCCGTCCAGCGGCGCTATCAGAAACTCATCGAAGAGGCCCCCGCATCCGCGGTCCCCGACGCCACGCGCGAACGTCTGCATGAGGCAGCCTTGCGCTTGACCCGCTTCGCCAAATACCGCAATGCGGGTACGGTGGAATTCCTCTATGACGTCGATCGCGACGATTTTTACTTCATCGAAGTCAATTCGCGGATTCAAGTCGAGCATCCGGTCAGCGAAGCGATCACGGGCCGGGATCTCATCGCGTTGCAGCTGCGCGTCGCCGCGGGTGACGGCATCGGCATGTCGCAGAGCGACATCGAGATCTCGGGGCATGCGATCGAATGCCGCATCAACGCCGAGGATCCGCGCAACGGATTCGCTCCCGCACCCGGGCGCATCACTCGTTGGCGGCCGCCGATGGGCGAGGGGATACGCCTCGACACGCACGCGCGCGAGGGCTATCTCGTGCCGCCGTTCTACGATTCGATGATCGGCAAATTGATCGCTCACGGCCGTACTCGGGACGAGGCAATCAGCCGGATGTTGAGTGCGATCGAGTGTTTTACTCTCGAGGGGCCTAAGACGACGCTGCCGCTCGCCGCGGCGATCGTCGCGCACCCCGATTTTCGCGGCAATCGTATTTCAACGCGATGGTTGGAGGACGTGGGTCTTCCGGACTTTCAGACCGGACGAGGAGGACACGATGGCGCACATCGAATTCCTGGATGAGACGATGCGGGATGGTCAGCAGAGCCTCTGGGGTCTGCGCATGCAGGCGGGTATGGCCCTGCCAGTCTCTCCGCTGATCGACCGCACGGGGTTTCGCGTCATCGATTTGACCGGCGGCGGCATGCTCGACGTGCTGACGCGGTACTGCCAGGAGAATTATTGGGAGGGGCTCGATCTGCTCGTCGCCTCGATGCCACGCACGCCGGTGCGTGCCGGCCTGCGCGCCAATGCCAACGTGACGTTCGGCCTGACGCCCGATGCACTCATGGATCTGTGGGTGCGCCGTCTTTGCGCCCACGGCGTGCGATCCTTCTGGATCTACGACGTGTTGTTCAACATCGACAAGATGCTGCGCCTGGCCAAGGTGGCCAAGGAGGCCAAGGCGGAGGTTGCCGGCGCCATCATGTTCGCGCTTTCTCCGGTGCACACCGACGAGTACTACGCGGCCAAGGCGGACCAGCTCTCCGCTTGCCCCGACATCGACACGATTCTCCTGTATGACACCGCCGGTGTGCTCGACCGCCAGCGGATGGCGACGCTCGTGCCCGCGATCGTCAAGAACGCCCGCGGCAGGAAGATCGAATTCCATTCCAACAATCTGCTCGGCATTTCGGCCAAGGCCTACCTTGATGCGATCGACTTCGGCATCACGGTGTTGCATACCGCCAGCCGGCCCATGGCGAACGGTCCGTCCGTACCCTCGACCGAGATCATGGCCAAGAACGTCGAGTTGATGGGCCACACTCACGGACTGAATCCGGCTCTGTTCAAGCCCGTGGCCGATCACTTCGAGGCGGTCGGCAAAGCGGCCGGTTTTCTGGTCAATCAATATTCGGAATACGATGTCTTCTCGATCGCGCATCAGATCCCAGGCGGCATGATGGGGACGTTCAAGGCCCAGCTGGAACGCCACAATATGATGGACAAGCTCGGCGAGGTCCTCGATGAGACCGCGCGCGTACGGCGGGATCTCGGCTATCCCGGCATGGCCACTCCGTTCAGTCAACTCGTGGGAATTCAGGCGGTTCTGAACGTGGTGACCGGCAAGCGTTACGGGACGATCCCTGACGAGGTCATCCAGTACGCGGCGGGCTACTACGGCAAGACCGTCGCGCCGATCGAACCCGGCGTCTTCGATCAGATCATGAGCGCCGCCCGGGCCAAGGAGGTGCTCGCCAATCCGCCTGAACAGCCGACGATCGCCGAGCTCAAGAAACGCTACGGCACCGACGACGAGGATGAGCTCATTCTGCGCGCGCTACTGCCGGCCGCCGACATCGAGAAAATGCGTGCCGCCGGCCCGGTGAAGACGAGCTATCCGCTGCTGTCGACCCCGGAACTCGAGCAAGTCCGGCGGCTCATGCGCGTCGCGCGCGCGCCCGTCGTGGAGATCAAATCGTCGTTGCTGAATCTGTCGCTGCGGCGGCACGGGGTCTAGACATGCTGATCGTGGGCATCGGCGGTACGCTGCGGGCCGGTTCATCGACGGAGCGCGTGCTGTTCCATGTTCTGCGCTATGCGCGCGATCTAGGCGCCGAGACCGCGTTGTTCGTCGGCGATGCGATCAATCTGCCGATGTACGTGCCGGGTCAGACCGAACACTGCGGCAATGCCGCGGCGTTATTGGACGCGGTGCGCCGGGCTGACGCCATAGCCTTGGGATCGCCGGGCTATCACGGCGGCATTTCAGGCCTCGTCAAGAACGCACTGGACTATGTAGAGGACCTTGCCAGAGATGCGGCACCGTATTTCGACGGCCGGGCGGTGGGTTGCATAGCGACCGGGGCCGGTTGGCAGGGGGCGAACGCAACCTTGATGGCGTTGCGCAACACGGTGCACGCCTTGAGAGGCTGGCCGACGCCCTTGGGCCTCGCGCTGAATACGCGCGAACCCCTGTTCGGGGCGGACGGCGAGTGTCTGTTCCCGGAGGTCACCGGGCTGATGCGCGTCATGGCGGGTCAGTTGGTGCGCTTTGCCGCCACGTTTCGTTGAGCGGTGGCGCAGCATTGTCGTTGCGCTGCATCGGACCTCACTGCGCCGTGTAAGCTCCGTCGATGACGAGGCTGGAACCCGTCAGATACCGTGATTCGTCGCTCGCAAGATAAACGGCAGCATTGGCGATTTCAGAGGCGTCACCGATCCTGCCTTGTGGGATCATCTTCGTGACAGCCTCGATGTATTCGGCAGGCATGGTCTCGACGATCCCGGTCCTGATCGGACCGGGACAAATGGCATTGACGCGGATTCCCTTGGCTGCATATTCCACGGCAGCGGTCTTCGTGAGCATGATCACGGCGCCTTTGGCGGCACAATAACCGCACATGGTCGGGAATGCGACCATGCTCGCTATGGACGCCGTGTTGATGATGGAGCCCCCACCGCCGTTCAACATCAACGGAATCGCATGACGCATGCCGAGGAACACGCCACGGCCGTTGATGTTCCAGACACGATCGAAGTCGTCTTCGTCGTACTCTCCGGTCGGCGCCATCGCCCCCTCGATTCCGGCGTTGTTACACAAAATGTCGAGACGACCGAAGCGTGAGATCGCGACGGCGAGCATGGCTTGGACGTCCGGACTTTTCGACACGTCAGCACGAACGGCCACACACGAGGCACCCAGTTTGGCGGCGATCGCATCCTGTTTGCCCGAAATATCCGCGATCACGACGTTCGCGCCCTCGGCGACAAACGCCTGCGCCATCGCCGCACCCATTCCGGCACCGCCGCCGGTGATTACCGCCACCTTGCCTGCCAGTCTGCCGCTCATGTGGGGCTCACTTGAAATTCAGTTTGAGGGATATTCCGTAAATGGCCGGTTCGCCTGTGAGGCGGAACCGGGTGTCGAGGTACGCCGTGACGCTCGTCAGGTAGTACTTGTTGGTCACGTTGCGTCCATAGGCGGTCACCTGCCAGCGCCCGTCATCGGAGCGTACGCCCGCGCGCAAATCGAGCGTCGCGTACGACGGAATATCGAAATCCGGCGCCAACAGGGTCGAATTCGTAAACGTCGTATTCTCCGCGGCCTGGTAGAAGACGTTGCCGCCGGCAAACGGCACCCAGCTGCGGTTGGTATGCCAGTCATATTGCGCATCAGCATTGGCGCTGAACTTCGGCGTGAACGGCAGGGTCGAGCCCTTGAAATCGCCCGTATAGCCTTCCGCGTTGTAGACCTCCGAGCCATCGGGGGTCTTCGAGAAGGAACTCGTGACCTCGGACTTCAAGTAGGTGCCGCTCGCGCTCAGCGTCAAAGCTTCGATCGGCCGCACGACGAGTTCACCCTCGACTCCATAGACCTCGGACTTCGGCACGTTGATCATCTTTTCCAGCAAGCCGTAGACGGGATCCAGCACGTCGCCTCTGACCTGCTTGTTGCTGTAGTCGTAGTAAAACGCGGCCCCGTTGAGGTTCATCCGGCGGTCGAACAGAGGCAGCTTGAAGCCCGTCTCGTAGGCCAGGACTTTTTCCTGCACCGCGGGCGCGTACTGCGACGTGCTCGAAGCGCCGATCGCCGAGAAGAGTCCCGCCTTATAGCCCTGGCTGACGGTCGCGTACAAGAGCGCGCCCTCGTCAAACTTGTAGTCGAGTCCGAATCGGAACGAGGTGTTGTCCTCATCCAAGGAGCGATTGACCGGCGTAAGCGTCGACTTGCCGAAAGTCGTTCCCGACAGGCCGTCGCCCAGCGGGAAGCACTGGCCTGGCAGGATGCCCGGCAGCGCCTGACCGGTAAACAGATCTTGGAAGATGCTGAAGATCCCGGCGGCCCCCTGCACGGGATCACTGGCAGGATCGTTGTAGCAATAGGTCGCCGTTTCATTGTTTTTCGTATAGCGCACCCCGCCGCTCGCCGAGAAATTCGAGGTCATTTTGAACTCGAGATTGGCGAATGCTGCATAGGTCTTGAGCGTGGACTGGAAGGCATTCAAGGTGGTGCCGATCTCGGGAATGCCCGGAATCGGCGCATTGCCCGAATAGTCAGTCAGGAAATAGTCATTGTACTGCTCCGAGGAAGAGTCATCGTAATTGGCGCCGACGATCCAGTTGAGCCGATCCCCGGTTCCGCTGACGTGCAGTTCCTGGTTGAAGCTGCGCACATTTCCCCAGAGCGGCACGTTCGGCCCCGTGCCTACAGTCGCGTCGAGGTCCTGGTTGTAATCCAGTTTCTGATGGGCAAAGGCCGAGATCGACGCCAGGGTGATGTCGTCGCGCAGCTTGTAGTCGATGCGCAGCGTCTCTTGAAAGTAGCTGTTCTGCGCCGGCCCGAGAAAGCCGGGCGTCCATTCCGCGGCACGTGCGTTGCCGATCGCATTGACCGTGCCCAAGAGTGCCTGCGCGCCGGCGGCTACTTGCGGCGACCCCGTGTTGAGTCGATTGACGAGGGTGCTTTGATTGGCGAGGAACGTGGAGTCATAGTTCGGCGACCCCGGCGTGGTGTAGCCTGCGTACACCGAATTGTTGACGATGCCGTACGGGTTCCGTGTCGCGGGATTCGCATCGGCTGCGGCCAATGATGCTGCGCTGTATGTGTCGTACTTGCTGCCGGCGTACTGGGGGGCCTGCGGATCGGAGCCATCACCCACCGCCGTGAAGCTGGGTTCTATTTTCAGGCCCTCGATCGGCGTCCAGTCGAGCGTCAATCTCCCCTCCAATCTACGCGTTGCGCCGTTGTCGTCATTGGGGCGTGAGTCGCTGTATTGCCAGGCGCCGCCCTCGACCGCACGGATCGCGACGCGCGCGTCGAGCGTGTCCGTCAGCGGTCCGCTGATGAACCCCGCGATGGTCTGCTTGTTGAAACGCTCCTCGGATACTTCGAGGCCCGCGGCAAATTTATCCGTCGGCTTTTCCGTGATGTAGTTGATTGCGCCGCCGGTGGCGCTTTGACCGAACAGCGTACCCTGAGGACCCTTGAGCACCTCGACCCGCTCGATGTCCAGGTCCAGTGCCGATGACATGACGGGGAAGTTGCGTGGCACCTGGTCGGTGTAGACGGCAACCGCGGGCGGCGCACCGAATGTGGCGTCGTACAGTCCGATACCGCGCAGCGTGAAGACCGGGGTCTCGTAGATCGAGTTCGTAAACGTGAATCCAGGCACGAGTTTCGCGAGATCTTCGGGCCCTTGAATGCCGCGATTCTCCAGAGTCAGCGCCGATGCCGCCTGGATGGTCATGCCGACGTCGTTGATCGACTGAACCCTTTTTTGGGCAGTGACGACGATCTCCTCGAGTTGCCCCGATTGAGCCGCCTCGTCCGCGGGCGCAGCCGCAGCGGCGAAGCCGGCGGCCAGCGCCAGGGTTTGAACGAATACGCAAGACTTAGTGATTCCAGCCATTACTCGGATCTCCCAATCCTGATTTGTGAACTTGTTGTTTCAATGCTCCGGCGCCCGCCTGCAATCCCCAGAATTCAACCCGCCAGCATGCCTCCGTCGATGACGTGCTCCGCACCCGAAATGAACGAGGATTCGTCGGACGCCAGGAAGACCATGAGATTGGAGACCTCCTCGGGCTCCGCGTAGCGCCGCAACGGTATGCGCTCCGTCGCGCCACCGCCTTCCGAGTCGGTTGCGGCAACCATCATGGGCGTCTTGATCCAGCCAGGGTGTACGGAATTGGCGCGGATGTTGTTCGGGCCGAAACAGGTGGCGGCAAACTTGGTCATGCCGCGGACGGCGAACTTGCTCGCTACGTATGCGAAATTGGGTGATTCCGGCAAGCCAACCAATCCGGCGATCGATGAGACGTTTACGATCGATCCTCCGCCCGCGGCGATCATCGACGGGACGACGGCTTTCATTCCCAGGAAAACCCCGAGCTGGTTCACGGCGCAGACATCCAAGAACGATGCCTCCGAGAAATCCTTCAAGTGCTGGACGGGGCCGATCACGCCGGCATTGTTGATGAGAACATTGACAAGGCCGAAGCGTTTTTCCGCCTGTTTGACAACCGATTCCCACTGATCCCAGAGGCGCACGTCGTGTTGAATGAACAATGCGGAAGGTCCCAATTCACGCGCCAAGGCGCTGCCCGCCGTTGCATTGAGGTCTGTCAAAACGGTGGAGGCACCTTCACGCACGAAGGCGCGTGCGTGTGCCGCGCCCATGCCCTGGGATGCGCCGGTTACTATTGCTACCTTGCCGGATAGTCTTGCCATCATCTCCCCCGGGAGTTTGACTAATTCATTTCAGTTTCGGCGCGACTTCGCCGACCAGCCGATGCATCGATTCTTCCCAGGGCTTGGGATCACCGATGTAGTCGTGGCTGTAGACCAACAGAGTTCCGAACGGCCCGCCGAGGTCATCGAACCATTCTTGAAACTTGGCGACGACGGTTTCCGGAGACCCGACGATCCACACGTGCTCCGCCAAGTAGGCGGCGTCAACGTCGGCCGGGTTCATCGAGGGATCGTGGAGCAAGCCTTTGAGCACGCCGAAGCGTTCATAGGTCGGCTTGAGGTATTCCATCCAAGCCCGCCCCAAGGGTCCATGGATCGCGAGTCGACGCGCTTCCTCGTCGGTGTCGGCTATCAGCACGTCGCGGACGACCCGATGGACGCGCCGATCGTAGGACCTGCCGGCGGTTTCGGCAGCTTGAGCATAGGACTCAAAATGGCTGCGCAGGAAAGCATTGCCGGCATAAACCGATGCGGGAATATAGCCCCGCGTGCCCGCGAAAGTGATCGACGGCGACGGAGAACTCAAGCCCGTCATCGCCATCTCCATCCTGCCGCCATAGGGCCTGGTATCGCGGAAGGGCTTCTTCGGATCCGGCGTGGGAAACCCCGCATTCCAAAATTCGCCCTTGAATTCGAACGGCTCGGCAGCCCAGATCTTCTCCATGATGCCGATGGCTTCGAGCATCATCTTATGGTTCTTCGACATGTCCTTGATACCGCGCAGCGCGGCGTCGGTCGGATACGCGCCGGTCGCTACGCCCAGCATGTAGCGGCCTTTCAGCACCTGGCTCATCCACGCTGTTTGAATCGCGAGAGTGGCAGGATGATAGTAGGGAAGCAGGTGTGCGAGCGGTCCGAACTTGATGTTCTTGGTCTTCGATGCCGCAGCGGCAATGACGAGTTCGGGACTCGGGATCCCCTCCCAATTCAGCGTTGCATGCTCGCCGACCCAATATTCCTCGAAGCCGGCTTCATCAGCAACAACCGCCTGACGTACGCCCCAATCGAACACTTGGGTTGCACTGCGCTCCGGTCCAAGAAAAGGCGTTTGGAACATTCCGATTTTCATTTCTTTACTTTCCCCAGGTGCCTGACGCTCGGCTCAACTAGCCGTAGTCCTTCCACTCCACCAGGATTCCTGCGTCGTCGAAGCGCATGACGGTGCAGAATTTCAGATGTATTTTGCCGCCGGCCGACGCGAACCCCGGCAGATCGACTTTCGCGGTGCCGGTGTAGTACCCCTCGCGCACAACGACGTTGCCGCAGACGGAAACTCGTTCCGCAGGCAGGAAGCATCGATCGGGTACGAGCGCATCGGCGAAGTGTTTGAGTACCTCGAATAATCCTGCCCGATTGTCGAAACGGAAATCGCGATTGAAATGCGCAAAGTCCAGCGCCGGCGCAATCAGGAGTTGCATTGCTGCGAATTCCTTGCGGTTGTAGAGCGCCACGAGTTTTTCTGCAGCGGCAGCAAAATCGGTCTTCACGTCATTGCCTCCCCACCTCCGCGTCGCAGCGCGCGCACATCGCCTCGGGCTGCACATCTTGCGGTGCATCATCCGATCAGCGTGCGTCTCTCGCGCGCCAACGCGTGCCAGCCAATTCCCCGGGGTCGGCGCCATGGTGTCGGCCACAGCACCGCTCCAATGCGCTGTGAGACTAGCCCCAGGAATCATTCGCGTCAACAGAAACTCAACGTTTATTCGGTTTTTTTAAATAAGCAGCTCATGCCTGGACAGCCGCATGTCGTGAGCGGAAATGAGACGTCGAGGACGAGAAAAACGCAGATTAAAAGCCAGAAAGTGTCACAAACTCACGTTCTTTGCCGGCGCCGGGCGGGCTCGAAGCGCTCCTTGCAAAGTCGTCATCGGGAGCGAGGAATATTCGGGATCACTTGACCTGTGCGAGAGCGAACTATAGAGTCGCAACGGCTGTCCGATGTGGGGTCGTCGGGCTGCGTGACGGCTGGCAATTCGCGGCAAACGGTCGGTAAACAGCGAAGAAAACGGAGAGATTGCGTGTCAAGCATCCAGGAATTGTCTCGCCCGGCGCATATACCTGCGGATCGCGTGATCGATTTCGACATCTACCAGCCGTTGCGGGAGGGGCTGGATTTTCACGAGTCCTGGAAGGCGCTGCAAGACTCCGGCCTTCCCGACGTCGTTTGGACCCCATGCAACGGTGGACATTGGATGGTGATGCGTGGCGCCCTGGTCCCGATCGTATTGTCCGACTATGCGAATTTCTCCAATCACACCGTGCTGGTGCCGAAGGAGACCGCCGGCGAGGCGTACCGCCTGATACCGCTGTCGCTCGATCCACCGGAACATGCGCCGTTTCGCAGCCTGTTGAATGCGGGTCTGTCGCAAAAAGCCGTGGGTACGATCGAGGATTCCATTCGCGCCCTGACGATTGAATTGATCGAAGGGTTCCGCCCGGCCGGACACTGTAATTTCACGACCGACTTCGCCGAGCAACTGCCGATCCGCATTTTCATGGAACTCGTCAATCTGCCGTTCACCGACATGCCCACGCTGAAGCATCTGGCGGATCAGTTCACGCGGCCGGACGGAACCCTGACCTACCCGGAAGTCACCGCGAAATTCCATGCGTACCTCACCCCCATCATCGACGCGCGCCGCGGCGGGGACGGCACCGATCTGCTCAGTCGGATGATCAACGGCAAGGTGCATGATCGACCCCTGACCGATCAAGAAGCCGTGGCCCTCAGCATACAAGTGTTGGTCGGCGGCCTCGATACCGTCGTCAATTTCATGGCCTTTTTGATGCTCTTCCTCGCTGAAGACCCAATCACGCGCCGCAGTCTCGCGGCGAATCCGGACAAGATAAGGCCGGCGCTCAATGAAATTGCACGGCGCTTCCCGCTGGTCACCGTCGGCCGAGAAATCCGACATGACATGGTTTTCGAGGGCGTCCACCTCAAAGCCGGGGAAATGATCATCGCACCCACCGTGTTGCACGGCTTGGATGAGAGGGATAATTCGGATCCGTTCACACTGCGCATCGAGCGCACGCAGATTCGACACTCCACTTTTGGCGGCGGGGCGCATACCTGCCCGGGTGCGCACCTCGCCCGTACGGAGACCAGGATTTTGCTGGAGGAGTGGTTGGCACGAATCCCCGAGTTTTCAGTGACAATGGGGCACACCGTTAGCTACACGGGGGGCATCGTGGGCAGTGTCAACGCCCTGCCGCTCAGCTGGGACCCCGCGAGCACACATGCCGTTGCTTGAGCTGCGATAAAATTGCCCTATGACCGAAGTCTACGTTTGCGACGCTATTCGCACGCCCTTCGGCCGCTATGGCGGGGCACTCGCCGCGGTGCGGCCGGACGATCTCGCAGCGCTCGTTCTACGGGAGCTCGTCAGTCGTAACCCAGGACTCGATCCTGGCGCGGTGGATGAGGTCATCCTGGGCTGCGCGAACCAGTCGGGCGAGGATAATCGCAACGTCGCGAGAATGGCGGCCTTGCTCGCGGGGCTGCCGGTGGGCGTTCCGGGCGTAACCGTCAATCGCTTGTGTGGTTCCGGCCTCGATGCCGTCGCGAGCGCCGCCCGGATGATCCTCACAGGCGAGGCCGATTGCGTCCTTGCAGGCGGTGTCGAAAGCATGAGTCGCGCTCCGTATGTGGTTTCCAAAGGCGCCACGCCGTTTGCGCGCGACGTCAAGATGTATGACACTACGATGGGCTGGCGGTTCGTGAATCCAGCGCTCGAAGGACTCTACGGCGTCGATACGATGGGTGAGACCGCCGAGAATGTCGCGTCGGAGTTCGAAGTCTCGCGCGCAGACCAGGATCTGTTCGCCTTGCGCAGCCAGCAGCGTGCCGCAGCGGCGCAAGCCCGCGGATTGTTCGCAGCGGAGATCGTTCCCGTGCCGCTGCCGGCGAAGCGCGGTGAGCCGACGCTGTTCGCCGTCGATGAGCATCCACGTGAAACCAATCTGGCCGCCTTGGCGAAATTGCCGACACCGTTTCGCGACGGTGGAACCGTCACGGCGGGCAATTCCTCGGGCATCAACGACGGCGCCTGCGTGTTGTTGGTGGCCGGTGCGGCATCGGTTCGGCGGTTCGGGCTCCAGCCGCGGGCTCGTGTGCTCGGCACCGCCGCAGCCGGAGTGGCCCCGCGAGTCATGGGCATGGGGCCGGTGGCGGCGACGCGCAAACTGATCGCCAGGCTCGATCTGCAGCTATCGCATGTCGACGTCATCGAGCTCAACGAAGCTTTCGCCGCACAGGCGCTGGCCGTCCTGCGGGAACTCGGGATTCCCGACGACGCCGCCCACGTCAACGCACTGGGTGGTGCCATCGCACTGGGTCATCCGCTGGGCGCCAGCGGCGCACGACTCGTGACCACGGCCATGCGCCAGCTCGAGCGCGGTCGCGGCCGGTACGGGCTGTGCACGATGTGCATCGGCGTGGGTCAAGGCATCGCCATGATGCTCGAACGTGTCGGCGCCTGAGGCCGGCCTGGCTAGAACACTTCGAACAGCGCCGCCGCTCCCATGCCACCGGCGATGCACATCGTAACCACGCCATAGCGAGCGCGGCGACGCTTGCCCTCGAGCAAGAGGTGGCCCGCCATGCGGGCGCCCGACATGCCGTAGGGGTGGCCAATCGCGATCGCGCCGCCATTGACGTTCAGCCGCTCGTTCGGGATGCCGAGCCGATCGCGGCAGTAGACCGCTTGACTCGAAAAGGCCTCGTTAAGCTCCCAAAGATCGATGTCGTCGATCGCAAGATCATGTTGCCGCAAGAGCTTGGGTACCGCGAGGACCGGTCCTATGCCCATCTCGGCCGGATCGCACCCGGCGACGGCCATGCCGAGATAGGCGCCCAGCGGCACGAGATTTCGCTTCTCTGCCTCGCGGGCTTCCATCAAGACCATCGCCGACGCGCCGTCCGAGAGCTGCGACGAGTTCCCGGCGGTCACGGAGCTTCCCCGTTCGACCCAGCGGCCACTCTCGAGCGCAGGTTTGAGTGCGGCGAGATCCGTCAGCGTCGTTGCCGGTCGATTGCCCTCGTCTCGATCGAGAGTCACCACGTGCTCGGTGTGCGCGCCAGTCTCGCGATCCGTACGGATCATCCTGGTCGTGAGCGGAACGATCTCGTGTGCGAAACGCTGTGCGGCCTGCGCCGCCGCAGTGCGCTGCTGCGATTGCAGCGCGAATGCGTCCTGCGCTTGTCTCGATATGCCATAGCGCTGCGCCACGATCTCGGCCGTCTCGAGCATCGGGATATAGATTTCGGGAAGCGACTCCAGGAGATGCGGGTCCCTGGCATGCGGCGCGCTTTGATAAGGCCCGCGAACGAGCGATATGGACTCGACGCCGCCGCCGATCACGATGGTCATTCCGTCCATGACGATCTGTTTCGCCGCCGTGGCAATTGCCATGAGTCCCGAGGCGCAGGCACGATCGATACTCATGCCCGGGACGTGAGTCGGAAGTCCGGCGCGCAGCAGGCTCTGCCGGGCAATGTTGCCGCCCGTCGATCCCACTTGCATTGCCGCACCCAGGATGACGTCGTCCACGCTCCCGGCGTCGATCCCGGCGCGCGCCACCACCGATTCGATCGCGAGGCCGGCCAGCGTCTGGGCCTGGGTATGATTGAACGCACCGCGGAAGGCCTTCGCGATGGGTGTGCGCGCGGTCGCGAGAATGACGGCTCGTCGCAGCATGTTGCCTCCGAAATTAGCGTAGGTGAGAAACCGAAGTCAATTCGACTTTTAGATCCCAGATCGACTAGAAAACCTCCGGATCAGACCAAAAAATTTGCTAATCCGCTCGTAAGGCGCTCATATGCTCAATTCATAGGACGTGCGCGTGCAGAAAAGTCGAGAAAAAATCGTGTTTTAATTGACGTGTCGGACGCGCGGATGTTATACACCTACTGAGTTGGCTGAGCATGGTCCGGCAATCTGCTCCGGGCCCGTGGAAGTTTTGCTCAGGGGTGTGCACATTTCGAATAAGGAGCCTTCGCATGAGCGGCAATACAGCCAGACTCGTTCCGTCCGTCACCAACATCGTGCCCGCTGCAACGCATCGTGGTGAACGCGAGCTACCATTCGTCGAATTCTTCCCCGGCATCCTGGTGCAACTCGTCCACGCGGATATCAAAGCGGGGCTCTGGGTGACGCGCATGCGAGCCCAGCCCGGCGTGACGATTCAACCGCATAAACACACCGGCGAGGTCTTCGCGTTTACGCTCTCGGGCGCGTGGAAGTATCTGGAGTATCCGGAGATCAATACGGCCGGTTCGTATCTGCACGAGCCCGCCGGGTCGGTGCACACCTTGCACGTGTTGGCGGCTAACCCTGGCATCACCGATGTATGGTTCGCGATCCGCGGCGCCAATCTGAATCTCGATACGGAAGGGAAAGTCGAATCCGTCATGGACGCAACGATGGCGCTCGACATGTATCTTGCCGGCTGCCGCAAGGCCGGCCTGCCCGTGCCGGACGTCATTCAATAGCCTCCAAGGTTCCCGTGCCTCAGACCGTTGGTGCATTCCAACTCGACGTCGGTGATGACGGCGTCGCGGTCGTCACATTTTCGCGTCCTCCCGTCAACGCAGTCTCGATTTCCGTCTATGAGGATCTCGGCAAACTCGTCGATCTGATCGAACAGGAACCGCGCA
>Ga0116226_10003389_pt1 | contig 14091 bp, 7 predicted proteins | sample S1TSphfallax_FD_89692 | JGI IMG/M metagenome (GOLD analysis project Ga0116226, IMG submission 89692) | Host-associated microbial communities from peat moss isolated from Minnesota, USA - S1T2_Fa - Sphagnum fallax MG | ecosystem: Host-associated > Plants > Peat moss > Unclassified | place: USA...
CGGCGAGTCGAAGTTCCACGCCGCAACCGCACAGGAAGCGCTCGCGCAAGCGTACGCGCGCGGCGAGACCGATGAGTTCGTGCAGCCCTCGGTCGTCGGCGAGCCGGCCCCGATCGCCGACGGCGATGCGTGTATCTTCATCAATTTCCGTCCCGACCGCGCGCGCGAACTCACGCTTGCGTTCACGCAGCCGGGGTTTCGCGAATTCCCGGTTCATTCGTTCGCGAACTTCGTGTTCGCGACGATGACGCGCTACGAGGAAGACTTCGCGAACCCGTTCCTGTTCGGCCCGCGTCCGCAAAGCGAGACCTTCGGCGAAATCGTGGCGGAAGCGGGGCTCACGCAGCTGCGGCTCGCGGAGACCGAGAAATACGCCCACGTCACCTACTTTTTCAACGGCGGCCGGGAAGACGTGTTCGTGGGTGAAGACCGCACGCTGATCCCCTCGAACCGCAGCGTCGCGACCTACGATCTCGCGCCCGAGATGTCGGCCGCCGAGATCACGAACGTGGCCGTCGAAGATATCAAGCACCAACACCATGACGTGATCGTGATGAATTATGCCAACGCGGACATGGTCGGGCACACCGGCAAGTGGAATCCGACGATCTCGAGCGTCGAGACGCTCGATGTGTGTTTGGGACGGCTCGAACAGGCCGTGCGCGCCGCGGGCGGGGTACTCGCGATCACCGCCGACCACGGCAACGCGGAAGAGAAAATCGACGCCGACGGGAACCCGCTCACGGCGCACACGACCAATCCCGTCCCGTTCGTCCTCGTGAGCGACGCGCCGGTGGGGACTTTTACCGGAAGCGGCAAACTCGGTGATGTCGCGCCGACCTTGCTCCCGCTCCTCGGTCTGCCCGTTCCCGCCGCTATGACCGGCTCGAATCTCCTTGCGCCGTCCGCTCCGGAGACATGAAGAAAAAACACCTCCACGAAGCCGCCGAGTTCATTCAAAATCGCGCGGGCGGTCCGATCGACTGTGCGGTCGTGCTCGGCTCGGGCTTCGACGCGGTGCTCCGCGACCGGATCGAAGGCGAGTCGGTTTCGTACAAGAAGCTCGCCGGCTTTCCCACGCCGACCGTCGCCGGGCACACGGGCGAGGCATACATCGGCCAACTGCACGGACGGCGCGTGGTCGCCTTCGCGGGCCGGTTTCATCTCTACGAAGGACGCACGCCGCGCGAGGTCATCGCGCCGGTGCTGCTCGCCGCGGCCGCGGGCGCGAAGACGTTCGTTCTGACGAACGCTGCAGGCGGACTCAATCTCGATTACCGGCCCGGCGACCTGATGCTGCTCTCCGACCAGATCAACCTCACCGGAACGAGCCCGCTCGTCGGTCCGGCCTTACCGCTCGACGTGCCTTCGCGATTCACGGATATGTCGGATGCCTACGACGTTCGCTTGCGTGAACTCGCGCGCCACATGGCGGGAGAATATCAGATCGTGATGCACGACGGCGTGTATGTCGGGCTCGCGGGGCCGGCGTACGAGACGCAGGCGGAAGTGCGCTGGCTGCGCTCGATCGGCGCCGACGCGGTCGGGATGTCGACCGTGCTCGAAACGATCGCCGCGCGCGCCCTCGGCGCAAGCGTGATCGGCTTCAGCTTGATCACCAACGTTCAAGACGGCAGCAAGACCTCGCACGAGGAAGTGCTGGCAGCCGGTGCGCGCGGTGCCGAATCGATCGGGCGCCTCATCGAAGGCATCGTCGCCAACGTCGAATCGCCCGCCGCCGCGCCGGCGTAACGCTACGTAGCGACGGGAGGAGCCACCCGGTCATCCTGAGCCGCCACCCGGTCATCCTGAGCCTGTCGAAGGATAGCCGGCATCGTGGCGATCCTTCGACAAGGCTCAGGATGACAAAATGGGTTCTAGTGGTTGTGGGTCTGTCGTGCGGAGGCGTGCCAGATTTCGTCCAGCTCGTGCTTCACGGTCTCGGCCGCTTCGGGGCGAACCGATTCGCCGTCGTCGCGCAGCTCTTGCAGCACGACGGCCGGGACGCCATCGCTGATTTCGATGATGAGCGGAGCGATATCGGCAAGGTGCCGTTTCGCAAGCGCGGCGGTCGTCGCATCGCCCAGACCCGTCGCGGTCGTGTAGAGCATCGTGTAGCTGATCGAGGCCAGGCTCAGGGCCGTGTGATCGTCGCGCAGAAACTTCGAGACCTTGGTCTTGCGGGCGCTGCCGACGGCTGAGGCGCCGGCGCCGAGCACGCTTGCCCAGGCCGCCTTGAGCGGGTGATTGGCGTTGCCGCCAAGTTCTTTGAGGCGCGCTTCGAGCGCCGGGATATGCGATTGACCGAGCGCCACGACGCGATCGATCAACGCGCTCGCCGTCGCGAAGTTGGCGGTCTCCGCGTGATCGTGTTGATGCGAGGCGGGCTGCGCGATATGACGTTCGAGAGCGAGCATGTCGCTGACGTACGTTGCCAGCGTGTGCTTCTCGTCGCCGGTCGGCTCGGTCGAGTCGTAGCGCAGTGAAGCTTCGGTGTTGGTGGTTGTCACGTACGAATGTCCTCCGGTGGTAAGCGTGGAGTTCGTTCGTTCCCGCGCACGGCGAGATGACGCGCAGCGAAAGGCTGCCCGCGGCCCAGGCAAGCCGCGAACGACCGATCGTGCGAAATCGTACGGTGCGCGCTACGGCGGCGGTAGCGTTGGATGGAATTCCGGGTAGGCGGGTTTCGGATAGGTCGGAATCGGGTGTTCACGCAGCAAGCGGAGTGCTTCGCGTACGCCCGCTTCGAGCTGCGGATCGTGCCCGTCGCGCACGAGCTTCGGATCTTGCCAGACGGTGATGTCGGGCGGGATGCCTTGATTCTCGACTTCGTAGCGGCCGCGCAGGCCGGCGATCGCGATGTGCGGCGCCTCGACGTAGCCGCCGTCTTTGAGCGACGGGGTTCCGCCGATGCCGACGAGACCGCCCCAGGTGCGTTCGCCGACCAGCACGCCGACGTGATTCTTGCGGAAGTACCACGGCAGCGCGTCGCCGCCGGAACCCGAGAACTGATTGATCAGCATGACCTTCGGCCCGTAGATCGCCAGCGGCGGGTCGACCGTCATCTTGCCTTCGCGCGGGATGAGGAGACTCTGCGGTTTGCGGTTGAGGTAATCGATGACGTAGTCGGCGAGTTGACCGCCGTGATTGAAGCGCTCGTCGATGATCACGCCCGCTTTGCCGATCGCCGCGAAGAAGTAGCGGTTGAAGTTCGTGAAGCCGCCGTACTCCGTGTCGGGCAGGTAGACGTAGCCGAGTTTGCCGCCACTGAGCGCGTCGACTTTGCGGCGATTCGATTCGATCCAATCGTTGTTGCGCAGCTCGAATTCATTCGCCACGGGAACCACGACGATATCGCGCGCGCCGCTGCCGTCGGCGTGCGGCCCGACGCGGATCGTCGTTTGTTTGCCCGCCGTTTCCTCGAAGAACCCGTAGAGGTTCTCGCTTGCGGAGACGGACTTGCCGTTGACCGCGAGCAGATACTCGCCCGCGCGCACGTCCGAGCCCGGTTGCGTCAGCGGCGCCATCAGCTCGGGATTCCAGTTCTCGCCGGTGTAGATCTTGGCAAATTGATAGCGGCCGTCCACGATCCGATAGTCGGCGCCGAGTAAGCCGGTGCTCACGCGACCGGTCGGCGGTTGCGTGCCGCCGCCGACGAACATGTGGCCGACCGAGAGATAGCTGAGCATTTCGCGGAAGAGAAACGAGAGATCGTTCCGCGAGGTGATGCCCGCGAGGTACGGCTCGAAGCGCTTCTCCGCGGCCGCGATGTCGAGGCCGTGGTAGTGCGGATCGTAGAAGAAATCGCGCTCGATCCGCCAGACCTCGTGGTACATCTGACGCCACTCGGCGGGCGGATCGACGGCGACTTCCAGATTCTGCGTCGGCAGCAGATTCGCACCGGCCGGCGGCGCGACGGCGGTGCTTGCGATTGAGCAGTGGGTGAATTGGCAGTACAGCGTCTTGTCGCCGTTCGCCGAGACGGTGAATCCGGTCACGCCCGAGACATACGGCGTGGCCTTGCGCGTCGCGAGGTCGAACTTTACGACTTCGGCCGGCGGCGGCGCGGGCGAGGTCTGCGTCTCGGCGGTCGCGAGCGCAAAGAGCTGGCCCGCTTTGCCGGCCGCGAGCGCGATGTAGTTCGCGTCCGGCAGCGGCAACGCGACGATGCGCTGCGAGAACCCGTCGAAATCGATCGTCGTTTTCGTCGCGGCGGGTGCCTTCGGCTTGGCGCTCGCGCGCGCCGCGGCGGCGGGCGGTGTGGCGGGCGTGGTGGGCTCATCGGACGTGTCCGGCTCGTCGTCGCTCTGCGGGCTCACCGGCGAGGGGACGTCGCGCGCGAGGACGGCGAGATACACACTGCTGCTCACCGGGTGCTCGTCGCTCGTCATATCGAGGCCGGCCGAGGTGAGTGCGGTGTTCGTACTGGCGGTAAAATAGAGATATTTTCCGCTTCGATCGAATTGCGGGTATTCCACATCGCTGAGCCCGTCGGTCAACTGGTGCGTCGCGTGCGTATCGAGATCGAAAACGTACGCGGCGTGGAGGAAGTTCGGCAGTGCGTTCGTGTAGGCGAGCCAGCGGCTGTCGGGCGACCACGCGATCCCGAAATCGTTCGGTCCGAAATTTTCGTACGGCGCGGTCGCGACCTTGACGGGCGTCGGATGGTCGAGGGTCACGTACCAAAGGTTGAGGCGCTTATCGCTGTAGGCGATCTTCTTGCTATCCGGCGACCACACCGGCGTGTAATAGAACGACGGCGAACCGGAATGGACGTCGATGACGCGCGGCGGCTTGAGGCCCTTCTGATCCGAGATGTAGAGCTGGTACTCGCCCGAGGCGTCGGAAAAATAGGCGATGGAGCGGCCGTCCGGCGACCACGACGGATCGCGGTTCATGACGCTCGACGACGCGGCGATCGTACGGATATCGCCGTGCTCCGCGGGGATCGTCATGACCGCGCCGTGCGCCGCGAAGACCGCGCGCACACCGGTGGGCGAAATACCCCCCGACTCGATCATCGTTCCGACGTGCAGCCAGTGCGGGCGCACCTGCGGCATATCGGCCGCCATCGTCACGTGCACCGCGTGCGCGGTGCCGCTGCGCGGATCGTAGATGTTCAGCGCGCCGAATTGCGAGTAGACGATCGCGTCCGGACCGGCGGACGCCGACGTGATGTCGAAGCCCTCGGCGGGGAGCGCGCGGCTCACGCGTCGCGAGCCGGGGTCGTAGGCGAAGAGCGTGATCGGGCCGTCGCGATCGGAGAGGAAGTAGACCCGGTCGCCGAGCCACATCGGGTTCTCGTCGTTCGAGTTGTTGCGCGGGACGCGCACGGTGCTCGAATCGCTCAGGCTGGCGATGTCGACTTCCGTCGTCTGCCCGCCGCGGTAGTGCTTCCAGAACGGCTCCCAGCGAAAGCCGGGCGTGAACGCGATGCGCGCGCCGTCCGGCGCATAGGATCCGGTTTCGGCCGCATCGAGCGGCAGCGGCGCCGGGAAGCCGCCGCCCACGGGGACGGTGAAGAGCTTGTCCGAGTCGTTCGTGCTCAGCGCGTGAGAGACGAACAGGACGTTCTTCCCATCGGGGGTCCAGCCGACCGCGATCTCGGGATCGGGATGGAACGTGAGGCGCTTGGGTTCGCCCCCGGCGGCCGGCACCACGTAGACGTCGGTATGGCCGTCGTAGTCGCCGCTGAAGGCGACTTGGCTGCCGTCCGGCGAGAAGAACGGCGACGATTCCAAATCGTATCCGGTGACGAGGCGGTGCGCGGCGCCGCCGGCACGCGGAACGATCCAGATGTCTCCGCCGAACTCGAAGGCGATCGCCGTTGCGCTGAGCGTCGGGCGTTGAATCAGAAGCGGCGGCGTGCCCGGCGCACTCGAGACCGGGCGCGCGACTGCCGCGAGCAACACCGCAAAAACGACGACGGCAATCGAACGAAAGCGCTTCATCGCGGCGCTTTTGGTACGCCGCGAGGCCAGTCCTCGCGTTAGCCGGGAGCGAACACGCGGAAATTCATGACGCGGTCGTCGCCCGGCACGGTCTGGCCACCACCGTCGGCATGGAGGGTGAGCTCATCGAAGCGGACGCTGCGTTCGAGCGGGACGTCAACGGTCACGCGGGTACCGACCACCGCACGTGCGACTTCCGAGCCATCGGCCGCCAGGACGACGAGATTGAATGGTTGCGATGCAAATCCGGGGCCGGATTCAACATCGAAACTCAGCGTCGCGCCGCGCGCATTCGCAAGCCTGATCGTCGCATCGCCGCCGATCCAGCGGAAGAGCCGGTCGTCGTCCCGTTCGGGCGCATAGAAGCCGGCCTCCGGCTCGGCCCAAATCGGAAACACGTCGTCGGCCCGCTCGAGATTGATATCGAAAACGCGAAAGTCGAGGACGCGCTCGTCGTCCGGCGTTGTGAAGCCGCCATCCTCGGCGTTGAGCACGATCGAGAACAGATGCGGCGCTTCGCGCGGTAGGTCGAATGAAACCCGCTCGCGACCCCGGACCAGGATCCGTTGCAACGGCGTTCCGTCGATGAGACGAACCGCAAGCATGAACGGCTCGAGTCCCACCCCGGGCCCGGGCTCGACGACAAGCGATAGGGTGTGCCGAACTTCGTGTACGAGCGCAACGTAAACGGTCGCATCGGGTTGAGCCCAGCGAAACGGAAACCCATCCTCGAACTCGGCCGGGTACCAGCCCGGGCCGAGCATCGTACCGAGTCCATCGACGATGTCGTTCTCGATCCGGTGTTGCGCGCCGGCACTTCCCTCGGCAGCTTCGGCCTGGGCTGCGCGAATCTCATCGATTGTCCGCGCCTGCTCCTCGATCAAAGCCATTCGCTCATCGCACGTCGCCTGCAGCGCACGGACGGCAGCGCGCGACTCATCGGACTCCTTCGCGGCCGCATCCAATTTATCGCGCAGGGCTTCAGCTTCGGCAGAGAGCGACGCGATATTCTCCAGCCGCTCGTCGCAGATCCGGCGCAGTTTATCGACTTCCGCTTCGAGCACGGCGCTACGCTCGCCCATCGCCGTCATGGTGCGTTCCGTGTCGCGTTGCAGCTGCCGCAATTCGCTTTCTCGATCTCGTACGAGCGCCAAACGCTCCGCAATTTGATGTTCTTGCTCTTGAATCAGAGCGAGACGCTCATCGCAGGTCGCCTGAATGTGCAGCACCGCTTCGCGCGACTCATCAGATTCTTTCGTCGCTGCATCCAATTTATCGCGAAGGAGCTGAGCCTCGGCATGCAGCGCCCCGATGTTCTCCAGCCGTTCGTCGCAGGTCCGTCGCAGACTCTCGACTTCCGCCTCGAGCGCGGCGCTGCGCTCGTTCATCGCAGTCATGATCTGCTCTGCGTTGCTTTGCGCCTGACGCAGTTCGTTTTCTCGTTCGTGTACGAGCGTCAGACGCTGCGCGAGCTGGCCCTCTTGCTCTTGAATCAGCCCGAGACGCTCATCGCAGGTCACCTGCAGTTGCCGCACGGCTTCGCGCGATTCCTCAGATTCCTTCGTTGCCTCATTCAATTTATCGCGAAGCAACTGAGCCTCGGCGTGAAGTGAAGCAATATTCTCCAGCCGCTCCTCGCAGATGAGTCGCAGATTGTCGACTTCTTGCTCGAGCACGGCGCTACGCTCATTCATCGCGATCTCATAGCGGGTCCAGCGCGTATCCCGCTCTTGAAGGGCACTGGCCATCGCATCCGAGAGCTCGCGCACACGGCGGGGCGAGGCCCCAGCGTTTTGCTCGTCGTCATCGCTTTCCAAAGGGGCATGAGGCAAGGTGGCCGGGACCGACTCCCACCACGTATCAGATTCCTCGTAGCCGAGGTCGACGAGCAAATGCGGAAACGCCTCCTCGAAATGACGCGCGAAATCACGATCGAAGTGATTGCGCCAGTCCCCCGCCACGCCTTGCCGATAATGACTAAACGGGTCGGACTCGCCGCGCGCTCTGCCGCCCGACCGAACCACAAAGGAGTGAGCCGCAACGACCTCACGCAGCACATCGCCGGGAATCGGCCATCCGAGGAAATCGAATATCGCCGAAAACTCGCGTTCCTGATCGTCGACGACGCGTTCGTAGGTCGTCACGTAACATCCCGACGATCGATCGGCTCCACTCCACGAACGAAGAACACCAGTGGAATTGCCAAGCAGTATCGCAGCAGCCATCATGAAGCGCCGGCGCTCGTCGAGCGTCAATAATGGCGAGCGAACGAGCGAGACGAACGGATCCGTCACATGCGAGTATGCAAGCGAGTAAGCGTAGGACAGGACCGCATCACGCGGATCGCGACCGACGCGAACCGCGCGATCGCCGTCGGACCTGAGAGTCATCCAGAGCGAATACGACACGTCGAAGATCGGTGCGACGAGCACATCTGACTCTTCGCGAGTGAAGGCAGTCAACTCGTATTCCGCATCGGCCGCGCGTTTGAATCGCACGTGCGGCACGCATGCGAGGATTCGATAGTCGGAGAGGACGTCGGTGATCCATTGACTCCCCGCCTTCCGATGCGTAAAAAATGCGAAGCGAGTCATGCCGGCCAGACCCAATTCGGCGCCGTTACCTCGTAGGGCAGAGCCGACCACGAGGACCATCGTCGGAGGCTCTTCATATTCATGAATGCGGTATTTGCCACGTCCCTCGTCTCTTCCTCAACGTCAAGAATCCCCGAGCATATCTAAGCCAAGGTATGAGCGCGTCCGGGCGACGAACTCACACCATCGCATAATTTGCCATTTGTTGACGAGTCGTGCGGATTCACGGAGCAAGCGTCGGTGGGGCTGTCCTACGATGCTCCGAAATGAAAGCCAAACGGATTAGGGGATTCGCTTCATGGATATCATTTCGGATTCGCCGGATATCGCACTCGGACCGGGCTGGTTCCCTGTGGAGCGCGCGGACGATACGGTATTTCGCTGGGTCGAAAACGATGCCGTGTTGCACGTCGCGGCCCTCCGGCCGCTGCGGAATACGATTACAATCGTCGTCGAGCCCGGTCCCGGGGTCCATTTGTCGCCGTTCGTGCTCGCCATCCAACTGGCCGACGGAACGCCGCTCGAGCGAGTTCAAGTATTGGGAAAGCAACGGGTTACGTTTACATTGCCCCCCGAAAGTCCGCGCTTATTCTCTGTGCACTTTCACGTAGACGAGGGTGGCCACACGAGTGGCGCCGATCCGCGCATCCTGAATTTTCGGATTTTCAGCATCACCATCGATCGAACAGCAGATGTTTTTCCACCGTGGGCAACGCCCGTAAGCGGCTTCTATTCGCTTGAGCAAGATGGTAACCGGCTATTCCGTTGGGTAAGAGGCGATGCACGCATAGCGCTGGCGCCAGCCGCGCAAAAGATGCTGCGCTTCGAGGTGGAGTCGGGCCCGGGTTTCGAGTCGAAACCCTTCACGTTGCAGGTCATCGATTCGAGCGGCGCTGAGATCGCTTCCGAAGAAGTCGGTTCACGATCGACCGTAACGGTGCCACTCGATCGGACAAGAGTCGGTGACACGTTGCTTCTCAAGGCCGAAGGTGGGGGCCGCGTGGTCCCCGGAGATAGTCGCGTCATGAACTTTCGAGTCTTCGGCATGCCCTAGCGGCGATCGCCGCAATCTGTTTACGCTCGACCTTTACCGTCGCCTCACCGAAAGAACGGTACGCTCCGTGTCCCGCTAGACGGGAGCAATCGAATTCGTCAGGAAAAATGCCGAATCGAAATTCTGGGGAGTCAATCCAGGTTCATGATCGCGCTTACCGTTAGCTTGTTGATTTTCGCCTATTTCCTCGTCCTTGGGCTCGGCATCACCGCTCTGTTGCCGTCATCATATTCGACCGGAACGCGGCTCCGACTCTCGCCCGGGATCGGGATCGGACTGTACCTCATTTTCGCAATCGGACTGAGTCGGTTCGGCTTGCCAGTGAAGTCGTTCGTCTTTCCGTTAGCCACTGGCTTGTTCGTCGTCTCGCTAATCGCAATCGTCCGCTGTCAGCCGCGGCCATCGCTCTCTCAGGTTGCCGGTATCGTCGGACCAATCGTGGTAGCGATTGTTCTCGTCGGCTCACCGATGATTACGTTCGGTTACCATTGGCTATCCTTTGCGAACAATGATATGACGAACTACGCGCTCACCGCACAACGCTTCTCAGAGAACGGGTATTTCACGCCGCCGGGCCCTGAAACATACGAAGCAAATAAAGAAATGAATCGTTACTTCGGGTGGAAGCTCGCGGTGGTAGGGGGAGAGCGTTCGGGCGTCGATATTTTGCTCGCGTCCGCGTCCAGCGTCGCTAAAATAAATCCGGTCGAAATGTTCATGCCGCTCATTTTTAGCGGTTTCTTGTCAATTGTACTGGCAGCTGGGGCGCTTGGTTTATCGGGCAAAGGGGAACTGCTTCCGTTCCTGATCTCACTTGCCGTCGCCGCCTCTCCGCTTTCAGCATTTGGACTGTTTTATCAATTGCTCGGACAGGAATTCGGACTGGCTTGCCTGTGTACAACCGCTGCGCTCATCGTCGGTCCGGACAGATACTCGACTTGGCCGACACTCGTTCGCACAGCCATCGTCACGTCCGTCGCCAGCTCCGGGCTCGTCGCGAATTATCCGGAACTCCTGCCGTTCCTTGCGCTCGGCATCTTCATCTGGCTTTCGGCGCGGCGCCAGTCGATTGAGATGAGGTGGCAGATCGCAAAGATCGGCCTAGCGTCAATTGGTGTCTTCGTTCTACTCAATGCTCAAGCTGTTGCGATGTTGCATGTCATAGCAAATCGGGTACACGTTCAAGTCGGCATCGGAAAAACAACTGACGAGATGTTCCCGTACTACCTGATCCCGAGCGGCATTGCAAATTTATGGGGGCTGCAGCCGATCGCTTCGTTTTATGCCGATCCGCAGCAATCCATCCTGATCGCAATAGCCCTCATACTAACACTTGGAGCGCTCGCCACCAGCATCATACTCGTATTATCTGAAGATGCGGGTGCCGCCCCAGTCCTGTTGGCTTTTGTGGCGTATGCCATTGTTGCGGCAATGACCAGCCAAGGATTCTCGCTCTACAAAATCGCGATGTACGTTCAACCATTCATGCTCGCCGTCGTGGCAAGCGGCGTTTGGTTGGCGGCGAACCGTATCGCGCGGATATCACATAGCAGTCAATGGATCGCAATTGCCTCGCCGATGGCTCTCTTGATCGCGGCGGGGCTTCCAGCGCTATTTGTCTTGCGTGACGACAGCGTGGATCGACATTCTGGATTAGGAGCGGCATTCACAGAAATAGCTTTAGGCTCCGTGGACGGCGTTACCCGCTCGCTAGATTCCGTTTCATCTGCGGCACGCGGTATCAGAACTGACATCACTTCCGATACGTCCAGTGTCGTACTCGCAAGACTCGAATCTGTCTACCTCGCGAAACAGTCGCTAGATTTTACCTCATACGATTTCCTGGGCGGAATTAAGCCAACCGATGATTTCCGAGTGCGTCTGACATCTTCTAAGTATAGTTCCGCAGAACTTTTCGATTACGACTTGAGTCATGCTCGTAGCCACCACTACGAAATCGCCAAATTTAATTTCGACCCGGGGCGAAAGATACCGGTTTACGCCGCTTTCGTCATCGAACAACGAACGAGACCTGCTAACGCGCTGTTGTTCTCTTCGCACGATCTCGACATCGTTAATCGTGACGAACCACTTCCGCAAAAGGGCACGCTCGCCATTTCACCGCTGCGTTCGATGCAGGGACATCTGACGTTTATCACGACGACGATCGGCTCGAGCGGTAGCATTGATCGCCGGCACGCAAGCCTTTTCGAACTCGAGCGTGACTATTTCTCGCCCGATCTGACTATGGCCAGCATCGGGCGGTATCTGCTCTTTGCATACGACGGCAAACCGGGGCCGATTCGCCTGGTTCTTGATATCTCCGCGAGCCTGGCGCAGGACGGACGAAATTTCGTCCCGCCTGCGACCGCCGTAGGCACGCGACGTGTTTCTTTTCATGCGGTAGGCCGTGGCTCAGCACGATTGATCTCCGATCCCGTCGAGCCAGTGTTGATCGACGGGCGACCGTACATCGGCATAGACATGGGACCGCGGACCATCCAGTTCGTCGATCATCGGACCGGGCTGATGAGACTCTATGGTGGCTGGGTACGGGCCGACTCACGCGACATTTCGGGTTTCGCGCGCGATATTTCGGTTGCTCCCCCGAGCGTCGTCGCCGATAGCAATGCACCGGTGGAGATTAGCAACTTTCCACGCGATTTTGACAATCCGGCATTCTTCTATTCCGGCCTCTACGAGGACGGTTGGATGAGCGACGACGCGCGGCTACGCCTTGCCGCGCCCAAAAATGGAAGTCATCTGAAATTCAGTATCCTCGTCCCGTTAATCAAGGATACAAATTTTTCGACGAGCGTCACGATCGATGTCGACGGCCGCACGATCGGAACATGGCCCACTCCCGTCGGTGAATCGACGATCGAGGTGCCGAAGGAATTCCGTCGCGGCGATCATGTGGTGCGGCTTCAATTCGAGAGCGGACAGGCGCTGCCGGGTCTCGACCGCCGGATCGTCGCGGGGCGCCTTACTTCGGTCGGTTTTGAATGAAATGGATTAACCGGCTAAAATTGTTCGCTGCTCTGCGCGTGCTCGCTCGGCTTCATACCAATCGATCGTCGCGCGCAATCCCTCGCGAAACGTCGTCTGCGAGCGGAAGCCGAATTCATTTTCGGCACGCGTCGTGTCGAGTTTGCGGCGCGGCTGTCCGTTCGGCCTACTCGTATCCCACACGATGCGGCCACCGTAGTCGCACATCTCAACGATGATCTCCGCGAGCGCACGAATCGAAATCTCCTCTCCGCTTCCGATATTAACCGGATCCCCGCCGTCGTATGACTCGGCCGCGCGGACGAAACCTTCCGCCGCATCGTCGACATAGAGAAACTCGCGCGTTGCGCTTCCGTCGCCCCAGACAACCAGATCCTCGGCGCCTGCGTCGCGTGCCTCCAGCGTACGACGGATCAACGCCGGGATGACGTGCGAAGAGGCGAGATCGAAATTATCGCGCGGCCCGTAGAGGTTAACCGGTAAGAGATAAACGCCGTTCATCCCATATTGTTCGCGGTATGCTTGCAACTGAACGAGCATCGCCTTCTTCGCGATGCCGTATGGGGCGTTCGTCTCTTCGGGATAGCCGTCCCAAAGCGAGTCCTCGGAGAAGGGGATCGGCGCAAACTTCGGATACGCGCAGACCGTGCCGGCGACGACGATCTTCTGAACTCCGAACAGCCGAGCGTACTCGATGAGCTGGATGCCCATGATCGCGTTCTCGTAGAAGAATCGGCCCGGATTGTCGCGATTCGCACCGATTCCGCCGACGACCGCCGCCAGATGGAAGATTACTTCGGGGCGTTCCCGCTCCATGAGCGCTTCGATCGCATCGGCACGAGTAAGATCGAATTCCCGGCTGCGCGGTACGGCGACCTCGCCACAGCCGCGACGATGCAACGCCGCGACCAGTGAAGATCCAAGAAAGCCGGCACCGCCGGTAACCAAAACGCGTTTGGAACTCAAGTCGAGCACGACTAGCGCGGCCCTCCAAAAACAAGGTTCGCCCGGATAGCGAAGAAACGACGTATTTCCGGCGAATTCCTCTCATGTACCCATCCCAAGCAAGAAAGCCCTTAGTATCTTTCATTTTCAAGAGAGAGTCTGGTGACTATTTCCCGGACAGCGGTAAGTAAACATGACCTCGGAATTCCGTCCACGATGAGATTCCGGAGGCAAACGACGTAATGAAAGTAAGCAAGCGCTGCGATCGGAGTCGCGCGCGGCTCGGCGAGTGAAGTTGTATTTTCTACTTAAATTCATGATGGGCGGGGTGATCTCGCGGGCAACAACTTGGCCGACGATCTCGTAAGCGTCATAACGCCCGCTCTCAATGCCGGGCCGTTCATTGCGCGCACTATCTCCAGCGTCGCAAGCCAAACGTATCGACCCCTCGAGCACATCGTCGTCGATGGCGGGTCGCTCGACGAGACGGCCGCAATCGTCGGCCGCGACTCGTCGGTGCGCCTAATCGAGGCGCCCG
>Ga0116226_10003390_pt1 | contig 14090 bp, 13 predicted proteins | sample S1TSphfallax_FD_89692 | JGI IMG/M metagenome (GOLD analysis project Ga0116226, IMG submission 89692) | Host-associated microbial communities from peat moss isolated from Minnesota, USA - S1T2_Fa - Sphagnum fallax MG | ecosystem: Host-associated > Plants > Peat moss > Unclassified | place: USA...
GATTGCCCACTGACGATTTGCAGCGGTAAGTCACTGTAGCCATGCTCATTGATCACTTGCGTGAAATAGTTTCGCTGCACCTCTCCCGCCATCGGTGTAATGAAACGCATGGACGCATCACGCTGGCTTAGCATGCGCATTGCGCCGAGGAAGGCCAAACTATTGTATTTCAATTCGCTCATGCGACTACCGGGCAAGACAGCAACCACACTGCCTTGCTGCGGCAAATTCAAAGCTGCGCGAGCCGCTGCGACATCAATCTCCATCGGGATCAGTTCCGCAAGCGGATGACCGATATAGGTCGCAGGCACGCCAGCGGCTTGGTAAATCGCTTCCTCGAATGGGAAGATGACCAGCATGTGCGATACCGCCTTAATGATCTTCTTGATGCGCCAGCCACGCCACGCCCAGATTTGCGGGCCGATAAAGTGCATCGTCGGGATGCCATGCTCGCGCAATTGCTGTTCCAGGCCGAGATTGAAGCCTGGGTAATCGACACCGATAAATGCCGCAGGACGTTCAGCGAGCAATTGATCGCGCAAGGTGGTCTGGATACGCTTCAGCTCGCGATAACGCGGGATGATTTCAAACAGGCCACGCACGGTCATTTTTTCCAGCGGCCATTCACTGACGAAACCATGCTGCATCATGTGCGCGCCACCGATGCCGTGCAGGCGCGCCTGCGGCAATGCTGGTCGCAAGGCCGACAGCATCCGTCCAGCAAGCAAGTCGCCGGACACCTCGCCAGCGACCATCGCCAGCGACAGATCAGCGGATGATGCCACGTGGGGAAGCTTCGATAAACTCACGCATCTGACGCAGGAAAACCGCTGCCTCAGGCGCTTTCTTTTCTTCTGCCAGCAGTGCCGCCTTGGCTTCGTCAAGCGACAGGTTGGCACGGTACAGCAGGCGGTATGCGCGCTTGATCGCCGTGATCTGCTCACTGGAAAAACCGCGTCGTTGCAGGCCGACGCTATTGATCCCCGCAGGTGCAGCACGATTACCTGCTGCCATGACAAATGGTGGCACGTCCTGTGCTACGGCTGCGGTGAACGCAGTCATCGCGTGATCACCGATATGGCAGAACTGGTGCACGGTGGTGAAACCGCCGGTGGTTACCCAGTCGCCAAGATGCACGTGTCCCGCCAACGTTGCGTTATTCGACATCGTGATATGGTCACCAAGCTGGCAATCATGCGCAATGTGAACATAGGCCATGATCCAGTTGTCATTACCAATACGTGTAACACCTTCATCCTGCGTGGTACCGCGATTGATCGTGACAAACTCACGAATGGTGTTTTGATCACCGATCACAAGTTGGGTTGGTTCGCCGCCATACTTCTTGTCTTGTGGTGCTGCGCCGATGGATGCAAACTGGAAAATTGTATTATCAGTACCCAGCGTGGTATGACCTTCGATCACGACGTGCGGGCCTATCTTACAACCCGCACCGATCTTGACGTCGGCACCAATGATCGAGTACGCGCCAACCTCGACCGAACTATCAAGTTCGGCCTTTGGATCAACAATCGCTGATGGATGGATCAGGGGCATTATTATCCTGCCGGTTGGCTAGCGTCAGTTGCACTGCGCATGGTGCACATCAATTCTGCTTCGACTGCGGTTTGGCCGTCAACTGTCGCTGTTGCTTTGTATTTCCAGATGCCGCGTGTGCAACGCAAGATTTCTACGTCCATTTTCAATTGGTCGCCCGGCTCTACTGGGCGCTTGAAACGTACGCCATCGATACCGATGAAATACACAACGCTGTTTTCGTCGGGCTTCTGGCCCATGGTCAGGAAAGACAGCAATGCAGCAGTTTGTGCCAATGCTTCGATCATCATGACACCTGGCATCACTGGCTTATGCGGGAAATGGCCGTTAAAGAACTCTTCGTTGATTGTGACGTTCTTAATGGCGGTGATACGTTTCCCGTGCTCCCAATCCAATACGCGGTCCACCAGCAGCAGCGGATAACGGTGCGGCAGGTATTCTTTGATTTGGTTGATGTTCAGAGTGTTCATGTTGAAGGACCTTCGGTTAGCGATTTAATTGTTTTTTCAAGCTGCCGAATTTTCTCACGCATTGCACTCAAATTGCGCACGATGGCCGCGGATTTTTCCCAATCGGCATTTTTTGCCAATGGATAGAAGCCTGTATATTGGCCCGGCTTTAGAATGGAGCGGGAAACCAGGCTGCCGCAGGAAACATGCACGTGATCAACAATGGTCAACTGACCTAGAATCATCGCAGCACCGGCGAAGGTGCAATATTTGCCAATTTTTGCACTACCGGCAACGCCAACGCAGCCCGCCATTGCAGTATGCGCACCGATATGCACGTTGTGGGCGATATGTATCTGGTTGTCCAGCTTGACGCCCTCTTCGATCACGGTATCGGCAAGCGCACCGCGATCTATCGTGGTGTTTGCACCGATTTCGACGTCGTCGCCAATCACGACACGACCAGTTTGCGGGATCTTGACATAGACACCGCCCTCGTTCGCGAAACCGAAACCATCAGCGCCGATCACTGCGCCAGAATGCACGATACCGCGCGTACCAATAACGCACTCGTTGTGAAAGGTTACGCGTGCGTGAAAATGCGTGCCTGCGCCAATCCTGGCATTGCGGCCAATAAAGCTACCGGCATCGATGATGACATCTTCCGCAATCTCGGCACCAGCTTCGATGACCACATGCGGACCGATGCTGGCACTTGCAGCAATTTTTGCAGAGGGATCGACCACCGCAGCAGGATGAATGCCCGTCGGCGCAGGAATTTTGCGTAAATCGACGAAATACTGTGCCGCCCGCGCAAAATACGCGTAGGGATTTTTCGTGACGATGCGTGCGCATGTCAATTTATCGCCAATCAGACTGTCGTCATTCGGCGATAAAATCAGCGCTGCCGCACCGGTCTGCGCAGCCTGTGCGCGAAACTTGGAATTAGAAAGGAAGGTTAGCTCGGATGCATTTGCTGCATCCAGTGGCGCGATACCTGTGACTTCAATCGCGCCATCGCCCATCAATTGGCCGCCCAAGCGTTCGACCAATTCGTTTAGCCGAGTGCCCATAGCGGCCTTTATTTCGGTATTACTACTCATTGAAAACATATCGTGCGGACAGTTAGTGTCCGCACCTTACCACGATTGCCTGTATTACTTGTTCAGCGCAGCCAGGACCTTGTCGGTAACGTCAACACGCGCACTGTGATACAACGCGTCTTGCAAGATCAGATCATACTTTTCCGCAGTCGCGATTTGAGTGATGACCTTGTTGACGCGCGTCAGAATCGCTTCGCGTTCTTCGTTTTGACGCTGTGTCAAATCTTCCTGGAATTCACGTTGCTTACGTTGCAATTCCTTGCTCATATCGAGCAGATCGTGTTGCTCCTTGGTGCGTTCCGCATCCGAAACCACTGGCGCGTCTTTTTCCAGCTTGGCTTGCAGTGCCTTGAAACGTGTGTCCATGTCCTGCAGATCTTGTGCACGCTTGGCGAAATCAGTCTTGATACGCTCGGAAGCAGCCTTGTATGGAGCCGCTTCACTGACGATACGTTGGCTATTGATGTAGCCAATTTTGATTTCTTGCGCAGCAGCACTGCTCATCGTCAATGCTACGACACCACCTGCTACAGCCAACTTCACCAATGTCATCGGGTTTGCTAGAAACTTCAAGATCATTCTCCGCATTTCAATTGTAAATATTAATTAAAGTATTGCACACAGATCAGTCGATCAGAAACCTGTTCCCAATTGGAACTGGAAGCGTTCCTTCTGATCCGTTGGCTGTGCATTCAAAGGTTCTGCATAACTCAACTTCAAAGGTCCAACCGGCGAAATCCAGCTGATACCAAGACCTGCAGAATAGCGCAACTGGTCGAATTCTATACGTTGACGGTCAGCAAAAACGTTACCGCCGTCAACAAAAGTAAACCACTGCAAGCCTGCGTCCTTGGTCGAGCCTGGGAATGGGAAATGCAACTCCGCATTCAGGATCAGACGCGATGCACCACCCAATGGGTCACCATTGACGTCCAACGGGCCAAGGGTCGAGGTCTGATAACCGCGCACCGAGCCGATACCACCGGCGTACCAGTTTTTAAATACCGGGAACGGCTTATCGCCCAGCCCACGACCATAATCGAATTCGCCGTTCAACGCCAGCGTAATCCAGCTTGCAATCGGACGGAAATATTGATTTTGGTAAACGGCACGATAATAACGCAGCGAACCGACTGGCGATATTTCGATGTTTGCACGTTGCAATTGGCCATTGGTCGGTGTCAATGCACTATTACGGCTATCACGCGCCCACGATGCGGTCAGCGGGAAGCTGGTGGTATCCGCTTTCGTACCGTCACCGAATTCCTGTACGTATTCCTGATACAGCAACGGGCTGTCTGGGTAGCCTGGATCGTTCTTATAAGTCTGCACTTCGGTACGTTCGACGCCAATACCGAAGAACACACGATCAAACTCGGTGAACGGCACACCAAACGTGGACTTGGCCCCCAAGGTACGCACATAGAAATAACCGTTATTGGTCAGTGGCGGACGCTGCGTACGCAGATAAAGTTCAATCGTGCGGCTGACACCATCATCTGTAATGTATGGATCGGTATGCGACAACGCAATCGTACGATTCAACGCACTGGTATTGACCTGCACGCCAATCGTGTCACCGCTACCGAAGGCATTTTCCTGCTGGATACCAGCGTTGAAGGTCAGCTTTTCGTATTGCGAATAACCGGCACCGAGTGTGATGTTACCCGTCGGACGTTCGGTCACAGCCAGGTTGACGTCAACCTGATCGGTGCTGCCAACCACTTCCGGCGTTTCTACCGTCACTTCCTTGAAGTAACCGAGACGATCCACACGGTCACGCGAGCGCTTGATCTTTTCGCCGTCGTACCAGGACGCTTCGTATTGACGGAATTCGCGGCGGATCACTTCATCACGTGTCTTGGTATTACCAGTCACGTTGATGTGGCGCACATACACACGTTTGCCCGGGTCAATCAATACGGTAAACGCGACTTCCTTCTTTTCCTTATCAACTTCCGGGTTCGCATTGACGTTAGCGAACGCGTAACCGAAGTTACCCATACGGTCGGAGATGCGCTTGGTGCTGTCTGTCAGTTTCTGGCCGGAATAAACGTCCCCAGCTTTCAGCAACATCAGGCCCTTGAACTCTTCTTCACGACCAAGCATCTCGCCGTCGAGCTTGATGGCAGAAACAGTATATTTCTCGCCTTCATTGACGTTGACGGTGATGTAAATATCCTTCTTGTCGGGAGTAATCGACACCTCAGTCGATTCAATCTGCATTTCCAGATAGCCACGATCCAGGTAGAAGGACTTCAGCGTTTCGATGTCAGCCGACAGCTTTTGCTTGGAATATTGGTCAGCCTTGCTGTACCAAGTGAACCAACCCGGTGTAGATAGCTTGATTTGGCCCAGCAATTCCTTGTCCGAGAACGCCTTGTTGCCAACGAACTTGATGTCCTTGATACGTGCCGCATCGCCTTCATCGACCGCAAAGGTGATGTTGACGCGGTTACGTTCGATAGGCGTCACAGTCGTCGTGATCTGTACACCGTACAAGCCCTTGGACAGATACTCGCGCTTCAGTTCCTGTTCTGCGCGATCTACCAGGGACTTATCGAAAATATGGGTGGTACCGACACCGATATCCTTCAGCGCTTTGATCAGCTGATCTTTTTCAAATTCTTTTGTCCCGGTGAAATTAACGTTGGCGATGGTCGGGCGCTCTTCCACGGACACGACCAGCACGTTGCCATCAACCTCAATACGGATGTCCTTGAACAAGCCAGTCGCATAAAGTGCCTTGATCGCTGCAGTGCCTTTTTCGTCGGTATATTGCTCACCCACCTTCAGCGGCAGATAGTTGAATACCGTACCAGCTTCGGTACGTTGCAGCCCTTCAACACGGATATCCTTGACTTCAAACGGTGTGACAGCAAGCACATGGCCAGAGCACATCGCGAACGCGGCAGCTGCAATCAAACGGCGAGGAAAAGACGGCAATAAAAGGCGCTCGAAATATAATTTCATCGGATCTTATTTTGTTGTGTTTGTTGTTGGAACCAGGCATCGACCATATCAAGTCATGTGTCGCGCAATGTCGTTGAATACCGCAACGATCATCAGCGTCATCAGGATACCTAGCCCAGCGCGCTGCGCAATCTCGCCAAAGCGCGCGGAAACTGGACGACCAGTCAAAACTTCCAGCGAATAATACAGCAAAAGCCCCCCGTCTAGCACTGGAATGGGAAGGAGATTCATGACACCCAAGCTAATACTGATGAAGGCGATAAAACTGATATAGCTGATCGCCCCGATTTTCGCAGTTTGCCCAGCATAATCGGCAATGGTGATAGGCCCGGTCAGGTTCTTTAACGACACCTCACCGGTTATCATTTTGCCAATCATCTTCAATTGAAGAACAGTTGTATCCCAAGTTCGGACAACCGCCCTAATCAGTGCATCACCCGGAGTATCGGAGACAACGATTTTATCGATGCCAGTCAACGCAACGCGGATTACGCCTTGCATATGACCATTCTGGTTGACAGCATCCGGTGTCACAGTGAGTGTCAAGCTTTTCCCGCCACGATCAACAAGCATTTCCAGCGGCTTTTCTGCAGACGCATGCACCGAATTTTGAAATTGCTGGCTATCCGCCATGGCAACCCCATTGATCGAAAGAATAAGGTCACCGTGCTGAAGTCCTGCACGTGCAGCAGGTCCATTTTTTTCGACAATGTCTATCTTCGGTTTAGGCAATGCCGGTATAAGACCAAGGCTTGCAGTGAAGTCGCCATCCAAATCCTCTGCAGTTAGTCCCTCTAGAGACAATTCAGCCGGAATAGTTGCTTGGGATTGTTTATCTGCTGCGTCACGTTGATATTGCAGTTGCGCATTCTTTTTGGCGATTGCCAGTTTCGCCAAACTCCAATTCAGTTCATTCCAACTACGAACTGGACTGTCATTGACCGCTGTAATCAAATCCCCATTTTGCAAGCCAGCCTTAGCAGCTTGAGAATGTACTGCAACGGAACCCAAACGAGGGACAGGCTCCTCTATGCCATGGACAAAGAGCCCCCAAAACACGGCAATCGCCAGCAGGAAATTAGCAGCAGGACCAGCTGCGACGATGGCAATACGCTTCCACACAGATTGGCGCGTAAATTCGCGCTTCAGGTCTTCTTCTGGGATATCAACCTGATCCGGGTCACGCGCATCCAGCATCTTCACGTAGCCGCCCAATGGGAACGCGGATAAAGCCCATTCGGTTTGGTCGCGACCAAACCGGCGCGAAATCAGGATGTTGCCAATACCGACGGAAAAACGCAGGATTTTGACGCCGCACAAGCGTGCCACAGAATAATGCCCGAACTCATGCACGACTACCAAAATGCCAAAGGCAAGCAAGTAAGCCGGTACGTTCTGCAAAATGGACATCATGCGTTTATCAGGGCTTGGGCAGCTAAACGGGCTTCACGGTCGTATTCAAGCACTTCTTCGATTTCGCGCACGTGACCATGCGAGAGCTTATCCATGACCTTGGCGATGATGCGATCTATCATACGGAACCCTATTTTGCCGTCTAAAAATGCTTGGACAGCAATTTCATTGGCTGCGTTCAATATTGCAGGCGCTGATCCACCCGCGCGCAATGCATCATACGCCAGTTTCAGGCAGGGGAAGCGGTCAAAATCCGGTTGTTGAAAGTGCAATTGACCGATTTTCGCCAAGTCGATAGGGGCAACACCGGAAGCAATACGCTCGGGAAATGCCAGCGCATGTGCAATGGGCGTACGCATATCAGGGTTACCCATTTGCGCCAGAACCGAACCATCGACGTAAGACACCATCGAGTGAATCACGCTTTGTGGATGGATCACGACTTCGATCTGGTCAGCAGATGCACCAAACAACCAATGCGCTTCGATGACCTCCAAACCCTTATTCATCATCGTCGCCGAATCGACGGAAATCTTGCGACCCATCACCCAGTTGGGGTGTGCCACCGCTTCTGCTGGCGTGACGCTTTCGAGGGTCTCCACCGCACGCTTGAGGAAAGGCCCGCCCGAGGCCGTCAGAAGGATTTTGGAAACGCCGCAATCTCCAGGTACACGTGCGTAACTGTTGGGCAGACATTGGAAAATCGCGTTGTGCTCACTATCGATGGGCATCAGTGCTGCGCTATTCGCAGCAACTGCATCCATGAACAATTGGTCCGACATCACCAATGCTTCCTTGTTCGCCAGCAGCACTTTCTTGCCAGCCTTGGCAGCTGCAAGGGTCGGCGCAAGACCTGCAGCACCGACGATGGCAGCCATGACAGCATCACAACCAGCCGCACTGGCAACAGCGCAGAGCGATTCGACGCCATAGCCGACTTCAGTCTTGACGCCACGCTCTGCCAGCAAACGCTTCAATTCTTGAGCTGCAGTCGCAGAACCAACGACAGCGACTTGAGGGCGAAATTGCGCGCATTGCGCAGCCAATTCAGCAACCTTGCTGTGTGCGGTTAATGCATAAACCGAATAACGATCAGGGTGACGTGCAATGACGTCCAATGTCGAAACACCAATAGACCCGGTCGAACCGAGGACTGTGATGTTTTGCAGCTTATTTTCCGGCTTACTCACACATGCATCCAATAATCGAAAAGAACCGCAATCGGCAGCACCGGGATCAGCGCATCGATGCGATCCAGCACGCCGCCATGTCCAGGCAACAGATTACTGCTGTCCTTCATGCTGATGCGGCGCTTTAACTGCGACTCGAACAGGTCACCCACAATGCTTGCCGCAACCAGCAGCGTCATGACAGGCACGAACAACAACCACCCACCTGTTGCCCACAATTTTGCAGCAAAAGTATCGCGTAATTCTGGGGAATACGTCGTCGCAGTGGCAACCAACATCACGGCAACCCAACCGCCGATGGCACCTTCCCACGATTTACCAGGGGAGATCGATGGCGCGAGCTTGTGCTTGCCAATTGCCTTGCCGACGAAATAAGCGCCGATATCAGCAATCCACACGATTGCAAGTACTGAGAACAGGTACAGCGTCGAATGCTGGAACAGAACCAGCATCGCCATAAAGCAAGCCAGAATTGAAATACCGTACATCGCATTGAGCAGACGGTTTCCGACCGATTCCAGCGGCGGCAGTCCGATCACCAACGAAGGGGTCAAGCGCAATGCCCAGATGGCAGCACTAGCGCCAATCAAGGCAACGAACTGCGATAACTGTCCCGACGCGCCACCACGAAAGGCAAGAAACAGAAACGCAGCAGTCCATAGCGACGCTCCTTGCAATGGCACCTTGCCGCCGAACAGGCGCAGGCTCTCCCATGTAGCCGCACCAACGAACACAGCCAATGCACAAGCAAATACCGGGAATGAATTCAGATACAAAACCGACAGTAGCACTGCCAGCAACACCACTGCCGTTATGACACGCGTTTTGAGCATCAGGATGCTTTCTTTTGTTCCACCAACTGCGCGCTGGTACGACCAAAGCGGCGTTCTCTGTTTTGATAGGACGTGATTGCCTTATCCAATTCAGCGGAGTCAAAATCCGGCCAATAGGTATCGGTGAAATACAACTCCGAATAGGCGAGTTGCCACAGCAGGAAATTGGAAATGCGCTCTTCCCCACCGGTACGGATGAAGAGATCTGGCTCTGGAGCATAGGACAAGGCCAGATGCTCAGCCAGTTGTTCTTCGGTAGGATCAACCATGCAGGGATTGGCCGCGATCATTTTCTTCGCTGCCTGCAAGATATCCCAGCGGCCACCGTAATTGGCGCAGATGGTCACAGTCAGGCGCTTGTTGTTTTCCGTCTTGCGCTGCGCTTCGGCGATCATCGCCTGCAGTTTGGCGTCGAAACGGGATAGATCTCCAACCACCTTCAGGCGGATATTGTTCGCGTGCATCTTGCCGACTTCACGCTCCAGCGCCGTCACGAACAGGCGCATCAGCACCGACACTTCGTCTTCAGGACGACGCCAGTTTTCGGAACTGAACGCAAACAAGGTCAAGTATTCGACACCGCGAATTGCGCACGCTTCCACCACGCCACGTACCGCTTCCACGCCTTTGGCATGACCTGCTACACGTGGCAGGAAACGCTTGGTCGCCCAGCGTCCATTGCCATCCATGATCATCGCGATATGGCGTGGCACCTTGAATGTTTCCGGTATCGCCTGGGTCGAGCTAGTTGACGTCATGAAGAACCACAATCACAAAGATATTTCGCATCAGAAACGCTATCGTACGACAAGTACGGCAAAAATGCGCTTCCAAAAAATCAGAGTGGGCATAACTGCCCACGCAACAACATTCCGAAGTAAAACCTGCGCGCTGCACGCCTGATTGGCGCAGCGCACAATGCTTATACTGTCAGGATTTCCTTTTCCTTTTCAGCGATCAGCTTGTCGACTTCCTGTACGAACTTGTCGGTCAGCTTTTGCACTTCGTCTTGGGAGCGGCGCTCGTCGTCTTCCGAGCACGCCTTGTCCTTCAACAATTTCTTCAATGCTTCGTTGGCTTCCCGACGGATATTGCGGATCGCGATCTTCGCGTCTTCGCCTTCACCCTTGACCAGCTTGACCATTTCCTTGCGGCGATCTTCTGTCAATGGCGGTGTAGGCACACGAATCAAGTCGCCTTGTGTCGATGGGTTCAAGCCCAGATCGGATTCGCGAATCGCTTTTTCGATCACGGTGATCATCTTCTTTTCCCATGGTTGCACGCCAATGGTACGGGCGTCGATCAGCGTCACGTTAGCGACTTGCGACAAGGCAGTCTCGGTACCGTAGTAATCAACAGTGACATGATCCAGTAAGCCTGTGTGCGCACGGCCAGTACGAATCTTGGCCAGATTGCCCTTCAAAGTCTCAATCGACTTTTGCATCTTTTGGTCGGCGTTCTTCTTTACATCAACGACGGACATACCTCTCTCCTCTTCAACAGCGAGTCAGAAATAAAAAACATCGCATCTCCCGGCATCGCACCGAGTGCTGGCGTTGATTCTTATCGCTGACTTCGGATTTCGTTAAAACCTTGCGGTAAAACCTATCGATATAAATGGTTTATATCAAACGTGAACCAGTGTACCTTCGTCTTCACCCAGTACGATGCGACGCAACGCGCCTGGCTTGACGATGGAGAATACTTTGATCGGCAATTTCTGATCGCGGCACAGCGCGAATGCAGTCGCATCCATCACTTGCAAATGCTTGGAGATTGCTTCGTCAAAGGAAATCGTGGTGTAACGGGTTGCGTCTGGATCTTTCTTCGGGTCGGCGCTATAGACACCGTCAACCTTGGTTGCCTTCAGTACGACTTCCGCACCTATTTCCGAACCACGCAATGCAGCTGCGGTGTCGGTAGTGAAGAAAGGATTGCCTGTACCTGCTGCGAAGATGACGATCTTGCCTTCTTCCAGATACTGTAGCGCCTTGGGACGCACATATGGCTCAACGACCTGCTCGATACTGATCGCCGACATCACGCGCGCGGTGATACCAGCTTGACGCATTGCATCAGCCAGCGCGAGCGAATTCATTACGGTTGCCAGCATACCCATGTAGTCGGCAGTCGCGCGATCCATGCCTTGCGCACCAGGTGCAACGCCACGGAAAATATTGCCGCCGCCGATCACGATTGCCAGCTCAACACCCAAACGCGCCACTTCCGACACGTCGGCCACCATGCGCTCGATCGTTGCCCGGTTGATCCCGTAAGCATCATCACCCATCAGGGCTTCACCAGAAAGTTTCAGGAGGACACGTTTGTAAGCTGGTTTGGTCATGAATTGGGCTCCTTTTTGTTGATCTGGTGGTAACACTAACATACTTCAATGCTGCCTAATTGGCAAATGTGCAGCAAAGCACATGGCAAACAAAACAGCATGTCAAACGGTAAGACTTTTGCTCTCACCCAAGGCTGTCATTGTTTCTACAAGGACTGGCAACCATCGGGTTAAAAAAACGGGCCTTTCGGCCCGCTTGTTTTTAAGCCTGCTGCTTTGCGGCAGCAACTTGCGCTGCCACCTCGGCTGCGAAGTCGTCTTGCTTCTTCTCGATGCCTTCGCCAACGACGAACATCGTGAAACCCTTCACAGTGGTGTTCGTTGCCTTCAGCATTTGTTCAACGGTTTGCTTGTCATTCTTGACGAATGTTTGGTTCAACAAGGACACTTCCTTCAAGAACTTCTGTACCGAGCCTTCAACCATCTTGGCTGCGATATCAGCTGGCTTGCCGGATTCAGCTGCCTTCAATGTTGCAACTGTGCGCTCTTTTTCGATCAGGTCTGCTGGTACCGAATCAGAAGACAGGGAAACTGGCTTCATCGCAGCGATGTGCATCGCAACGTCCTTACCAACCTGGTCGTCTGCACCAGTGAAGTCAACCACGACGCCGATACGTGTGCCGTGCAGGTAGGAAACCAGCTTGCCTGCTGTGTCGAAACGTTGGAAACGGCGGATCGACATGTTTTCACCGATACGGCCGATCAAAATGGTGCGTTGCTCTTCAACAGTCTTGTCGCCCAGCGACAATGCGGATAACGCAGCAACGTCTGCCGGGTTGTTCTTGACGACCAGCTTCGCGCATTCTGCTGCGAATGCCAGGAAGTCGTCGTTCTTGCTCACGAAGTCGGTTTCGCAGTTAACTTCGATCAACGCGCCAACGCCGCCGTCGATGAAAGTAGCAACCACGCCTTCAGCAGTAACACGCGAAGAAGCCTTGGATGCCTTGGTACCCAGCTTAACGCGCAGGATTTCTTCTGCCTTGACCAGATCGCCTTCTGCTTCGGTCAATGCCTTTTTGCATTCCATCATCGGCGCGTCGGTCTTTGCGCGCAGTTCGCCAACCAATGCTGCTGTAATTGCCGCCATCTTTATCTCCTAGCTATGCGAGCGCCCAATCGGATATGGGACGCCCAAACTCAAAATACGTTCCAGAATTACTTAAAAAAATGGGGCGACCATGCGTTGCCCCATCCGTTAAACCGCTGGTAGCAAGGGCGCTGCTTGAATACGCGGCGCACCCGCTACTGTGAAGTCAAACTATTACTTCTGTTCTTCGACCTCAACGAACTCATCAGCCGAAGCAGACTTGATCGACTCAACAACGTCGTTCACTGCATTAGCACGGCCTTCCAGGATCGCATCTGCAACGCCACGAGCGTACAGAGTGATTGCCTTGGACGAGTCGTCGTTACCAGGGATTACGTAAGTTACACCTTCTGGGGAGTGGTTGGTATCGACCACGCCGATAACTGGGATGCCCAGCTTTGCAGCTTCAGTGATCGCGCCCTTGTGGTAGCCAACATCAACCACGAAGATTGCGTCAGGGATACCGTTCAATTCCTTGATACCGCCGATCGACTTTTGCAGCTTGACCATTTCACGTTGGAACATCAACGCTTCTTTCTTGCTCATCTTTTCGACTGTGCCGTCTTCGAGAGCAGCTTCCATGTCCTTCAGACGCTTGATCGATGTCTTGATCGTCTTGAAGTTGGTCAGCATGCCGCCCAACCAACGTTGGTCAACGTAAGGCATGCCTGCACGTTGTGCTTCAGCAGCCATGATGTCGCGCGATTGACGCTTGGTGCCGACCATCAAGATCGTGCCACGGTTAGAAGCGAGTTGACGGATGTACTTCATCGCCTCTTGGTACATGACCATGGTCTTTTCCAAGTTGACGATATGAATCTTGTTGCGGTGACCGAAGATGAACGGCGCCATCTTTGGGTTCCAGAAACGGGTTTGGTGACCGAAGTGGACACCGGCTTCCAGCATTTCACGCATTGTTACGGACATACTAATCTCCAGGGTTGGGTCTGGAATTCACTCAGTGACTCGGCAGCCCAGACCGCTTTGCGGTTTGATTGAGCATACAAGCACCCTTTTACGAGCGAATTCGCGATTTAAAAAATTCAAGTCTCACTTGAGTCGCAATCAAATTACGATCCAAGCTAACCCAAGATTCTATCCCAAAACCTGCCTTTTACTCAAGCCAAACCGCACTCTCAAA